>WUUC01066304.1_pt1 | contig 19616 bp, 13 predicted proteins | sample 6278441 | NCBI WGS metagenome assembly WUUC01 (sample SAMN13675441, study PRJNA597444) | soil metagenome | isolation source: soil | place: USA: Washington | collected 2017-10 | reverse complement strand
CCTGGTTAAGATACCGCCTTGACGTGGCGGGGGTCGTTGGTCCGAATCCGACCCGGCCCATGTCATATATGTCCCTTTATGTAGGCCCAAAACTATAGTATTAGTGTTAATGCAATCCTCTTTGAATTTAGAAGGTTCGGAATACGGTGATGGTGGTAATCCTCTTACAAACTTCCTTTTTGCTTTAAAGGCACCAGAGACTAAACGACAATATCCTAAAAGATTGGGAGTTTTTCTGGATTTTCTAAATTTGGAAGGTACTTTTGAAAACAAGGTGTTAGTTTTCTATCAAAAATCTATCAATAATCCTGCATGGTTATCACAAAAATTGATAGGATTTATCCAATTTCAAAAACAAAGGGTCCAGAAAAATGAAATTTCTGAATCTACCATCCCCAACTATTTTAAAGCGATAAAGCTTTTTTGTGTAATGAATGACATCTCGATTAATTGGCAAAAATTAAGCAAGGGTTTGCCTACAGGTAGACGTGCTGCAGAAGATAGGGCGCCAACCATTGAGGAATTAAAAAAATTGTTGGAATATCCAGATAGGAGAATCAAACCTATAGTTTTAGTCATGATATCTTCTGGAATTCGGGTCGGTGCCTTTGATTATTTAAAGTGGAAACATATTGTTCCACAGAAAGATGAGGAAGGAAATATCACTGCAGCTAAAATGGTGGTTTATCCTGGAGACAGGGAAGAGTATTTCACTTTTATAACATCTGAAGCTTATAATGCATTAAAAGAATGGATTGATTTCCGGATGTCTTTTGGAGAGCAAATAACCGGGGAATCATGGGTTATTAGAGACATTTGGCAGACCACTAATGTAGAGTATGGCGCCAAATGGGGACTTGCAACAATTCCAAAAAGGCTTCAAAGTAGTGCTATAAAGCGCCTTATAAACAGGGCATTATGGGAACAGGGAATAAGACATCCATTGCAAAATGGAGAAAGGCGTCACGAGTTTAAAACAGTGCATGGATTTAGGAAATTTTTCAAAACACACTGTGAGCAAGTTATGAAGTCTATAAATGTTGAACTATTGATGGGACATACTATTGGAGTTTCCGATTCTTATTATAAGCCGACCGAAAGTGAAATACTTGAGGATTATTTAAAAGCTATTGATGTCCTAGAGGTTGATAAAAAGAATGATGAAGTTATTGAAAAAGAAATTAAAAAGTTAAGAGAAAAAAACGAAAATAGTGAAAATATAATCAAATCCAAACTCCAAGAAAAAGATGATGCATTTACTACTCTTTCCGATCAAGTTATGGTGTTAATGGAAGAGGTTCAACGGCTAAAGATGACAAAAAGACAATCGTAAAATTTACTTCAACCTTGATTTATTTTAGTTAGATAGTTTTAATATGAATTATGATGATGGCATTTAATAAAACTTGAATAAAAATTTGAATATTTTATTAGATGATAAACGTAAAAATTCTGCCGATAATTTTAATTTTGATCATTTGCCTTTATGATTTCAATCATCTCGTTTACAGTATCTCTAAATTTTTTATCGTTGTTGAGAAGGTGATGGTATATTGCTAAAGAAGGATGTTGGTGATTAGTTTTAATTGAAAAGATTAGGTCCAGAAGTTTTCTCTTTGATGCCTGTTTGATACCCTCATTGATTAAGTCTTTACGGTTTGTGCTGCCTTTTGCCAATATGGAATAAGTGTTATCAATTTCTTTTGATAATCTAAGGTTATATTTTTTTTTATCGTATGCCAAATATGCCTCATTTTTTATCCTGTCAATACGTATATAGGAATCTGATTTGGGTTCTTTACTTTTTATAGTAATTATATCATCATTATAATTAGGATTTATTTGAGCATTATCAATCCAATTCCATCCCATTTCCATAGATAAGAACTTCCTTAAATTACGGCCTTTTTCAAAATGGCGATCAAAAAATAATTTATCATCTGGATATGACATTGGCCATGAAAATAATCGTTGAGGAAACATCCCTTCTATTAATTCTTCTTCTGGAATCATATACATCCCTCTAATACCTATAATGACAATTTTGCAAATTTCTTTTAAATAATCCATGAATTCAACAAAAAGACCAGAGGAAGACAACTCGTTTAATGTCTTTTCTTCAAAATAAGGAAACAAAAATAACTGGAATAATGCGTTATCTGAATGGTATTTTAGCAAACTAATAAAGAAGTTCTTATTATTTTTATTACTAGGTATGAAAAGAGCAGTTGTAAACCAATTAATGATTACATAGAAAACTCCATTTAAAGTTAATCGATACCAGAAAACATCCTTGTCAAGATTATCAATATGCATTACGGATGATTTGGTTATTAAATTCCGATTAAACAAAACAGTTGTTCGTCTTTGTACCTTTTTGTATGATATACCTTTTTTATCTTCTGGCATGGTTGCGTATTTGTGCGTAACCTTTGCCATTTCATCATAAATTGATGTGATGTTCATGTCTTTGTTGCTAACAAACGACGATAAAATATCGTTATATTCATCGTCTAGTTTCCAATCTAAGGCCATAAATTCCGTTGAATTTAGGTAATCACCAGAAAGCATGGATAAAATTTTTTTATATTTCTTGTTACCCTTCCAACTATATTCATCGATACTTGCGAAATGATCTATTAGGGATAAGTTATCTTCAATGGACAATTTTTGTTAATTTCATGGTCATTGCAATATATATATAAACCAAATGTTCCCTATTTTATGGAAACTAAAAGGAATATAGAAAAATATATAGAAAAGCAACCTCAATATCGAAAAATTCAGGGACTGATAGGAGAATCGTCCTTTTCAATTGTACTCCCAAAATCATACGCCTTGGACCTTGGGATTAGTAAAGGTGAGTTTGTAAAGGTCTACTGTATTGAGAACAGGATCATAATTGAGAAAGCGTTATAGAGAGGGTGAGGCAAAGTGAACATACATTTTATTCATAAAACTATGAGAAATCATAATTATTGCTTGGATAATGACAATACCAAATATATCAACTCTGATTATCAATTCGACACATTCCCAATAGCCTGTATAAATAAAAACCAATCTAATTGCTGCATGGTTGTGGAGCCACAGCAATAAGATTGATTCTAAAGGCGTGATCCTCTATGCACAATGTATCTGATAATAGATATTTAAATATTGGAATATTTGAAAATCCAAATGAAAGGTTAGGACAAAATTATAGAGAACAACTGGAAATAAATTCATATCCAATAGTCTTCAAAAAAGATTCACTTGTCATTGGACTGTATGATTTAATGTCGCTTAGTGAATGTTTTGATAATGTTTCAAAGGTGATAAGAAAATGACTTTCCCTACAATTCCAATTCCTGAGGATTTAAAAGAGGCATTAAGCGATAATACTATAAAGGGTAAATATCTAGTTCTTGTTCTCGGGGTTAAATATAATAATGCAAAAATTCTCATAACTATTCCGCAGCAATTTAGCCAGTTTAAAGATAACATAAAAAAATCCTTAGAAGGAAAACATGTAGAAAAACAAGATATAACCCGAATTGTATCATTCATTAAAGAGAACCATCAAGAATTTTATCCAGACTGTGACGATTTATTACTGGATATTGGAGAAGGAGAAGGAAAACCAGAAAAGGTTGAAGAGGTAAAACCAGATATAACATATGATGAATGGCTGTCAAAACTAAATGAAAAATATCATGGTGTAAAGGAAACGTGCGACAAAAACTTTCCTGACATCTGGCAGGCAGTTGAATTTGCCCTGTCTGTTAGGAACATTTTACATGTAAAAGACATTACACTACCATTTGCAGGAATTATATTGGGGCCACCAAGCTCATCAAAAACACTTGTTTTGGAAATGCTGAGACAATCAGCAAATACATTTTACACAGATAGTTTTACCCCAAAATCATTTGTGTCTCACAATACAGCTGCCTCCTTGGAGCAATTACAAAAAATAGACATGCTTCCAAAGATTAAAGACAAGTTATTTGTCGCCCCGGAAATGGCGCCTATTTTCTCTGCAAAAGAGGAAGATTTAATCCAGAATTTGGGAATAGCGACAAGAATTCTCGATGGACATGGATATGAGAGTGATACAGGTGCCTATGGTCATCGAGGGTACAACGAAAATATTATGTTTACATGGCTTGGAGCTGCAGTGGATATTCCTCGCAAAGTGTACAAGCATCTTGCCAATCTAGGTCCAAAACTTTACTTTTTTAGGATGAAAATAGAAAAAAAATCACACGATGAATTTTTAAGAGAACTCAAAGAAAACAACTTTACAGATCGAAAAAATGAAGTAAAAGGGGCGCTTTTGGATTATGTAAAATGGTTTGAATACTGTCCCATCGGTCAGGTTGAATCAAACAAATTGAAGATAAAATGGGATTCCTCAAAGGATGATGAGAATGCCTTACGTAAAATTGTACACCTGGGCGAGCTTTTAGCTCCTTTGCGTGGGGTTGCCATAACTTGGGAGACAAGGGACACCCAAAGCTCTGACTATGCATACTATACCCCAATAGTAGAACACCCTAGCCGTGCAATGACCTGTTTAACTAATGTGTCGAAGGGACATGCCCTGTTGACTGGCAGAAACTACATAATAATGGATGACATACCCATTCTAATAAAAATAGTCATGTCTACTGCTCCCATTGAGAGAATAATGATATTTGATTTATTGTTAAGAGCCAAGGGAAAATTAACGTCTTACCAAATTATGGATTTTCTTAAGATCTCAAAACCCACCGCCCTTAAAACCATGACAGAGCTTAGGGTACTGGGGCTTGTTGATCTTACCAAAGATTCTGAAGCTGAGAATGCAACGCAAACTATCAAATTAAAAGATGACTTTAAATGGTTTTTATCAGAAAAGTTTCAAAAGTTAAGAGAGGGATTTGTACCTGAAGGAATAAGCAAATACGATAACAATAAAGATGCCAAAGATAGCGTTAAGAAAAATTCCCCCCACATAGAGAAAAAAATATTATCAGATAATGAGAATCTAAATGATGATACATCCAATCCACCACCATCATTATTGAAAACAACACAAGACACCAGGGAAGGAAGTAACGAGGAGAATGAAAAATGACCATATCAGACATTGCGGATTGTTTCTATGGAAATAGAAATGGCAACATTAAGAAAAATGAATGTGATAAAATTCGTTTTAAATTACATGGTCAGAATTTAATAAATAGTGAAAGTATGCCGCACCTGGTCCCTAAACCTTCATCGTTCCAACCCCCACAAGTAAATAGCATTTCAGAATCTATTATGGATAAAAGTAATGATATCATAAACAATAGCGAAATTACTCATTCTGAAATAACAAAGAAAGAAGAAATAAGAAATGATATAGAGTGTGATTTAGAAATATATCATTGTAAATTCTGCAACTATAAATATGAAGTGCAACATAATTTAGAGGACCATTATTTTGAGTGTCATGAAAAGGAGGTAAGGAACGTTCCTGGCACACACATAAATAATAAGGTCCATTGGTTAATAGAAAATGGAGAGAAATCTTATATCAAACATATATTACGATTAGACAAAGGAATAATTGAGTGCGTGGGGGATAAATTTCTTAACGCTCCTTAGATGAGGATTGTAATAAAATGACTCATTTAGAAGATGTTGTTGACGACAAAACTATAAGAGATAACATTGACTTTATTTTGTCTCATTTTGGAAGGCAACATGAGCTGTTTCCCCGGACAATACAGACATCCAAATACGGAGGCCAGGTAAAGATAGAGTATGAATCAGATGTTAATGTCTCCAAACGCAAGATGTTTGAGTACTTTAAAGAGTCTGGGTTTAAGGATTGCAAAATTAACGGTTTTCCATATGATACCGAGTATACACGAGTTGACTTTGATGTAAAAAACAAGACTGCGGCCACATTCATCATGATTGACCTTGACTTAATGGGTTCTGAAAAAAAGGACAAGGAAAGGCTGGACATGCATTTGCAGAAGACTCTGGATAACCTCTCAAAGGGGTTCCATAATGAGGCCCATCCGACTGTGTTGTGGACTGGCAATGGCTATCATGTTTATCAACCCATCAATGGAATAATCTTTGAACAACATGAGGTATTCTACAAATTCCTTGCATATGTTGATAAGGACCTTACAACCGAGTTTCTCAGGTTTGCTAAAGACTTTTTTTCTGATGGAAAAGCCGATAGCAGACACCTACCTTCAATAAAGTCTTGTTTGGTGCGGGTTCCTGGCAGCATTAACTCCAAAAATGGCGCACAGGTAAGGATAGTTCAGGAATGGGATGGCAAGAAGCCTGCAATCCAGTGGGTTACTGATGACTTTAGAGATTACTTGATACAAAAGAGAATTGATGAGATAGAAAAAAAAGAAAAAGAGATGAAATTGAAAAAGGCCGCAACCTCTTACAATAAATTAGATACACAAAAAATTGAATGGATTGAAAATCTAATTCATACACCAATAGAAGACTATAGGAAATATTGTCTATGGGCAATATTAATACCATATCTTGTAAATATACGGAAAGAATCTAATGAAGAATCCATTATAATCCTAAAGGAATGGCTACAGAAATGTGATCAATTAAGACAACTAAATTTTAACCCATCAATAACTATAAAGAATAATTTGAGATATGTCCGAAAGTATAAACCAATATCTAGAAAAAATCTGAGAAAGGAACAAACAGAAATTTATCATAATCTCAGATCCAAAAACATAATTTTAGATTGAAAAAATTTTATCGTAAGATTAAATTTCTTAATGTTTTGTATATTAATTATATAGAATGGCGTGATAGTGTAAATGCAATTGTCATTAAACAAAGACATGTTGATTTTGGTCTTCTTTGATTAAAAAAAGCCCTGAAGAAGCCGCAACAATATTGCAGGAATGGCTCGATAAGTGTAATGGCATAAAATATTTAGACCGAACTTTTAATCAAGACAAAGAATAAAATGGGGAATGAAAATAACGAATTCTCGAAATAGTAGTATAGAATCTAAAAATACGATAATAAATTATATATTTTCCATGAGTCTATTGTATATTTTTATCAACTAGTTATAAAAAATATTTTCAGTAAAACAAATGCAATAATAGTACTATGAAAATTGAATAAGTAGTAAGATACAGATCCCATAGAAACATATGTTTTAAGAATATCTAGAAATTAGTAAAGGATAACCATTAGTTCTAATCAGATTGTAGTGGACCAATTCTGTAAAGTATAAGTAATAAAAATTACCGAATTACTATAATAATTGTAGATGGCGCATTTAGTGATTAATTTCTCTCTCCTTTATAATTATCTATATCAATATAAGATTACTTTGAAAGTTTAATTTTATTGGGAATTATTATAATGAATGTAACATAATTTAATCAGTCAATTGATAAATGCACAATAAAAGTATAGCGTATTTAAGACCGTTATTTATATTCATATTTTTTCCACTAATACTGTTTATTTTTGTGGATTATGTACCAGTTGATCTATCCAGGTTCAGCATCCCCTCTTTGACCAATCCTTTTTCTAATTGGGAAAAGCCTGAATACATCCTAGGAGCCTTCACTATGATTGCCATATTTCTAATTCCAGTTTTTTTTTACATTAGAATGTTTATCGATGCAATTAAAAAAAGTGGTAAATATGATGACGAAAATGATGACCTTCTTCTGGTTGTATTCTACAAGGATAAGAGGGAGGCCATTATTAAGTTTCTAATTAGGAGATTCGTCAAATATACTGGACCTGAAAATGCAGTTATTGAAATAAATTTAATTGAAAAAATTGTACAATATATAATTCCATTAGTAATTTTCTTGACTATCGTTACTACTCTTAATCTATATTGGGATATACCTGAATTGAAGAATCATATCGCGAGATTTGTTGACGTTGAAAAATTTTACAAGACAACATATATCTTGGGAAATTACCTAGCTGTATCAATATATTTCTATATGATTGTAATTTCAAAAACATTCAATTACTATTTTGCAAAGATTTGTTCTGGTGTTATTACAGGGAAGACACCAAGAGAAGAAAAGGCAAAATATTTCACTATAGCCATTGAATCGTATAATAAATTTTTAAAAAAGAGATTAAAGATTAAACTGAATGAAATCAAACTTTATTCAAAATTTTTTACAGAAGACTGGATACAAGAGACGTGTTTCTATAATTCTTTTGAACAAAAAGATAAGCTTAAACCGCTAAGATATCTATCCACTTATTTTAACAATATGGAAGACATATTAATGAAAGAAAATAGCTTTGAGAAAATTCGAGACTGGATATCGCCACTTATAGCTCTAATTACAATCATTTTTACGATTTTGAATATTCTAATGCCAAATACCTTTCCAAGACTGTAATAAAACAGAATATAAAGAAACAGAGCATTAGATCGATACAGGAATATAATATATCTAATACAGTGCATCAGAAATAAGTAGCGAGAAATACGGTATCTTTATTTGTTATATCAACTAAAACAAAATAAAAGAATCATCAAAAATACTTATATTTTCATTACTTAATGAAATATTCGAATTCATTTTAAAGAACCGATATCGGCATTTATCCCCCTGGTCTATATAGTGTACGGGTTGAAATGTTTCAATAACCACAGATTACAAATAAGGAGTTGAAAAACAATCCCAATTAAACTATCCACACTACTATCAAAAATGCAAAACATGCCAATAAAATAAAACACTGAATTGATAAATTAGTTCAATGCATTTATGAAGAACAACAATTCCAGTGAAAGGTACATTATTAATCACCTTAAGTTTATTTTTAATTTGGAAAAATTTAATTTTTATATAGTATCGTCTTTTATATCTATAATATTGTATCGGCTGCCCAAAAGTTATCATGCTGAAACAATAATAATTTTAATATACGCAATTTTGGTCTATCAAATAATCAATATAGGATCTGTATTTGCACAATCAGGCATGACTAATCAAGGAGCAGTTAAAACCTTTGATAAAGAATTTCAACTTATTATTCCAGTTATCGTCGGAATTATAACCCTTATAGGAACAATAATTGGAATTTTAATGAAGTATTATTTTGATAAGAAAATAGAGCTTCAGAAGCAACGGTATATTTTAGAATCCAAAAATTTGGAACATAAGTACAGATTGGAATCTGAATATGATTTGGAATTACGGACAAAAAGGATTGAATCATATAAGAAATTGTGGCAATTAATGCTTATCTTAAATTTTCATGATGCATCCGACAACAATTCCTATTATCAATTAGCAAATTTAAAAACCAAAATGACTGAATGGTATTATTTAGAAGGTGGAGGAATCTTTCTGACTGAGATAAATCAAAAATTGTATATAAATTTTCTAAGAGAAATTAAAGAAACAATGGAAACAGTATGTAATCTAAAAACAAAAACTCCTGAAATACGGAAAGAAAAATTGGATAATTTAAAAAATCTTTCAAGTGCTTTTCGTTCAAGCTTACTTAAGAGTATAGGTACAAGAGAAGAACCAAAATATCCTAATACCTATGGTGATCTAAAAATAGAATTTAATGGTGGAAGGAAGGTTGGTGAAGATGAAAGGGGAAATAAACGTTATATTTATTATCAAAGCGAAGGACACAAAAAAGTTATCATAAAAATAAATCAATTAGTAGGAATTGATAGAATCTATGCTATTAACTATTATAAAGTATCGGTACAAATTATAAAAATTGATGGTAATGTAAAAGTCTACGGAGGAGAAACAGAATTAGAAAATCCTTTCAAAAACAATTTAGTCTGGGAATACAAATGGGATTTGCCAAATTGGTTTGAAGGAAATAATAAAATCTCAGGTGGATATATTGTGGTAGCAAATATGGAAAAGATAGATGATACTAAAAAGATCGAAAATATAGAAGACATGGAAATAAAACTACAACGTCAATATTCGGCAGTTGATATTTTTTATATTAAGCAGTAATTTTAGGTTAATTAATTTTGCTTTAGTTGTAATATTCTAATAACTATAATAGAATGACTCATACTTAAAAACAAAAATCCCATTTACTGTATCATTATTTGAAATAATTAAATCCGCATCTACCAAAATTTACATCACATACCTTTCGGTCTATATCAAAAAATATTACGTTGAAAAAAGTTAAAATAAATGAGATTAACTAATTGATTGAACCCATTTACCTGCCAAATTCAAACCCCCTTAGGTCCACTAACTGTATCGATCCATATACTTGATATGCGGGAATTAATTTGGTAAAAGAAAAAATATAATCCGACTCAATACCTGATTTGGTTTTGGTATGAGAAAAAAACATAGGAACACACTGTCATAAGATCACATGTTTTTTATGAATTAGAAACGCATTATTTTTTATGGTATTTGTTCTACAATGTTTTATTATATATTGTATAATCGTTTCTTTTATATCGACAGGAAAATTTATGTTCTAACTCCTGTTATTGACCGAATTAGAATTATATCGAGTTTTCATATTCCCTATCGTTTATTTTGTTTTATCATGTGACTGATAAGATGGGATTATGCTGTCACAATCTCAAATGACTTACGATTTGGAGACAGAGAAATTATTTGTCCAAAAAAATAATGAACAGATAACTTGAATCACTAAAGAAAATGAAGCAATGATGATCTATATGCTTATTTTTTATGATTCTATTATACATTGCTTAATCTCTAATCATTAAATATTTAGCAAAACAATTACAATAAAGTTGAATAGATACAAGGACAAGTAATAAAAATCTCGAAAACTATGGCGGCCTAAAATTTCCAAATGGCATATTATACACATGCACCTGCTAAGCAACTCTTACAAATACGAATTTCATACTATATTGTTACTATTATTAATATCAACTGGTATAGATATGAAACAAACATTAGTGAATAAGGTATAAAACTAATACCGAACTATGACCTCGTATTTTTGGTTATAGATGTGAAAGATAAAGAATTGGGATTATTCTTTAGCTTTATTAGACATGCAAGAGGAAGAGGTCATAAGGTCGAATCTGTAACCCCCTGTTGGATATGTTTTGGTTTTAACACAACTTTCATTCCTCCTTCACCCTTTGCACTTACAACAAGTTTTGTTATCCCACCTGCCTCTATCACACCACTAATCCACATCTCTATGGACTCTACTTGATAACTCTTGAACCATTCAGTAACTTCATCCATACTTGTAGAGAACAATGAAAGGAGCTCTCCTGTTCTACCTTTGGTTATAACCTCCCCTTCGTCATTGTCTTCAACTATAATTTTTGGAAATGCCAGCTCTAATTTATTGGATGAATAATAATTGCTTGTTTCTTCTTTCATCATGTAAATAAAGATAAGTATATAATTATCCTTTTTCTAAAGTTATTTAAGATGTTGTATTTAAATTCAAAAACCATCCATAACCACGCTTAGAGGACTTATAATATGACAATGCCTAAAGGATGGAATAAACCTTCGTCTTCTTCATTAGATATTTATGATAATAAAGACAATGAAAAAATTGTAATTGATGATGGAGACTCTTCAACTGCAGCAACAACATTAACAGTATCTAAAGCAAAAAAGAGGGCATTGATTGTAGGTATCAGCTCTTACGAACAGCTTCAACCACTTGAATTTTGCAAAAAAGATGGTGAACAAATGTATTTACTTTTAAAAAATCTAGGATATGAAATACAAAAAGATCACAAACTAATTGGAGATGTTAATTGGGAGACATTACGCAATGCAATAATCAATTTCTTTACAGATAAGACTATCAAATCAAAAGATACCCTACTCTTTTACTTTTCAGGACATGGTCTTCCTGATGGTACTGGAGATACATTTATCGCAACATCCAATACAGATCCTGACAGACCATTTGACAATGGTTATTCTTTTGATGACTTGACAAAGATGATGTATAGAAGTATTTCAAAGAAAATAGTTATGGTTTTAGATTGTTGTTGTAGCGGTTCTATAGGAATAACCAAAGGAAATAACGATGAGGAAGCAGCAAATTTAGCAAGGGTTGCAATGGACAAGAAATCAAAAAGACTTGATGAAAGAGGAGGTGAAGGAAGATGTCTTTTGGCTGCAAGTCTTCCTGGCAAAGAAGCATACGCGTTTAAAGGAAAAGATCATAGTCTTTTTACATACCATTTACTTCAAGGTTTGAAAGGTGGAGATAACTGGGAAGCTGTTGATAATGATGGTTATGTTACTCCTTATTCTTTAGGAAATTATGTATACGATAAAGTTACTGAAGTTTATCCAAAACAACAACCATTGATAAAAACAGAGTCAGCAGGGAGGATTATACTTGCTGTCTATCCACAACTTAAACAATCATCGCATGAAGAATTAATTGAAATTTATAAAGATGAAGGAACGGAATACTTTGCAAATGGTGATTATAGTAATGCCATTGCATCATACGATAAAGCATTGGAGATAAATCAGCAAAGGTATATTATTTGGCACTATAAAGGGTTATGTCTTTTAAAGTTAGAAAAATATGATGAGGCTATAGAATGTTTTGATATAGTTCTGCAGCTAAATCCAAATTACAAACAAGCCTTGCAAAGAAAAGATGAGTGTATAAAAAAGCTAGATATAAAAGAAAAACCTTTGGAAGAAGATCCATTGTTGTCATTATATCAACCAGAACAAACCAATAACCATGAAAAAATGGAAAAGTACACATCATCTGTCTACCTTGGACAGTATTCTGACACGAAAGACTATTCACTAGAAACATCATGGGAAATTGGTGGCTCTCGCTGCCATGCATTGGCTGTTGATTGTATGGGCAATTTGTACACCGTTGTTGAAATACCTATAGTATATGGTAATATACTAAAGAAGAAAATCAAGTGGGACTTTTTTATTTATAAATACGATACGAAGGGTAATTATTTAAAAAAATGGAAGTGCGCCGAGACTGAAAGTTTTAAATATAGTGATGGCGCCTTCAGGTACTACACTGCGTATATGAATGCCGATTCTTCTGGCAATGTGTATGTAACATATCCAAAATGGACTGGCTATTCTATCGAAAAATATGACAGCGACGGTAAATTTATCACACGATTGGGTAACCAAGTGGAAGATTTTTTTGCTATAGATTCTATAGGTGCTTTTTACAAGCTGGATGTCAATTCCAACCGCATTGTAAAATTCGACAATACCGGCAAATCATTACAAGGCAGATACATAACAAATGATAGTGAAATCATAAGTTTAGTAAGTGGTGTCGCCATAAGTTCCAATAATTTTTATGTAGCAGATGAAGAATATATTAAAAAATATGACAGCGACGGTGATTTTATCACACGATTGAAACCTAAAGACTCCAAACCATACAGTCTAAATCCATCTATAACTTATCGTACAATAACCACAGATTCTTTTGACAATATATATGTGATACATTTAGTTGAAACAGATGAAGAATATATTAAAAAATATGACAGCGACGGTAATTTTATCACACAGTTGGGTTCCGGGCAATTTAAATTTAAATATCCTAAAGCCATAGTTGTTGATTATTCAGGTAATGTATATGTTGTTGATAATAGTGGCAACTATGATCATCATACACAACACTCTATACAGCGAATACAAAAGTTTAAGCCATTACTTATCTAATCTCAACTAATGTTAGAACAATAGTACAAATAGAATGTAATCGGTCAACATCTAAGAGCATCAGGAAGTTATGTGTTTGATAATGATTATTACGATTGGACAGAGATTCATCCGGTTATAGGTACTATACTAATACAAAACTCAATTCTATTGATAGAATACCAATTAGCATATATCAATTAACAAATCTTAGCAATCAGTTTCTCATAGTCATGTTAAACCTGTCTATTACAATATATGATATAATTTTATTCGCGAATTTTCAGCAACTTTAATTAGGTGTATTGATTTTGGAATGTTGAATTGAAAAAAAGATTCTTGGCCACAGTCTTTGAAAGTTAAACACCTACTGAATTTTTTTCTAATTTAACGTGAGCATCATCAAATAATAAAAGTTTGAATATGTGATAGGCAACATAGTTATAGAATCAATAACCAGAATTTCAAAAATAATTTCCTAATGCAATTCTAGTTGCACCAAAGATTTCGCAACAATACCCATTTAACAAATCCATGAACATAAAAATGATAATGAAAAAGAAATGCCTTATCACAAAAAGGGATGAAACAACAATCCGAATTCAATAACAAAAATAATGTTAACCAACAATAGTAATCTATCTTAATTATAATCATCTCATCTCCATACTAAAGAGGATAAAATAAACTAAAGAGATGGACTAACAATATTTAGGATACCGCATAATAGTGGTCAGAATATCCAAACGTCGTAAGCAAATCGATGAAGGAAGAAGCAATGACTCCACGAATTTTGATCTATACTGCACACGTACAATTAAAATTTAATAGAATACACAATAACAATAAAAGATAAACTGAAACACATAAAAAATAATGAGCAAACAGCCTGAAAAACAATAAAGAAAATGAATGGATCTAAAACGATGATAAGAATTACAAATTTTCATGTATCTAGTAAACATTTCTCATTCTCTATCGATATAAAAAATATTATGTTTAACAAATGCAATAATATTAACTGTTAAAATTAAAAAGTAGTAAGATACATAATCTATGGCTGCCTAAGACTTCCAAAAGAATTGGAAGTCATATACTCTCGTTGCCTTACTCTCAAACACAACAATTTCATATAAATATGTTACCATTGATAATAACATACCTGAATGAATTTTAAAACCTGGAATATATAACTAATAGTCAATTTATAAAACTAATTTGTTTTATAGAGATAATTAATTATAATACTGCAATATAGTATCAAAAACGATAATGCCTTTATTACTTATCTACCGTTATGTTCGAGAAGAAATAAGAAAAGTGAAGGCATTACTTTCGCTTATTCGTTACTTTTTATTTAACAATTAGAATATGATATAATCATTGAATCTTTCCCAAAAAATATTCCTAAAGATGCTTGATCTTTATCCATTGAGAAGTTTAGATGATAATGAGGATTATAATATTTATTCTGGGATTATCAGAGAGATAATCGTTGATTTGAATAATAAATTCGGCAGCGAGATGTGTAATGAAAAATGTATCAATAAAATAATAAAGCGTGAATGTGTAAATTTAATTTTAATAAAAAGACGATCAAGAAAAAAAGGAGTTAATATTACAAATGACCTAATTACGAAAGAACAAAAAAATAATCTAAAATTGCTTTTACAATCCCGTATTCTGCACACCCTAATCATAACTAGTTCAACACATACAGAAAATCCGTCTTTTTATTCGAAATTTCACGAATATACAAAATATATAGGCATTACAAATTGCGAATGGATAAGTAAAACTAATTATGATGGTTATTTTAATAAATTCTTAGAGATTGGTTCCCAAATTAATAATGATAAAGATAAACTAAAACAAGTCAGTTACTTAAATAATAAAGAAATTTCTATGTTCCAAGCATTTGTTCGAGTTCAATCTAAGGATTTATTTTTTAAAAATGATATTGATGATCGTGTAATTAACCAATGTATCGAAGTATTCAGGGAACTGAGCTCAATATGCGAAAATTATTTAAAATTTTTGTATCTCGTAAAACATGCAAATACGCCGCATAAGAATATTGAAAAGCTTGAATTTTATCACGTTTGGAAAGATCTTAGTGGAGATGCTCAATTTAAGATTTTTACGTCGCCATTTCCAGATACCGATATCTTAAATGCATCCAAACATTTGGGCATTCAACAAATGGTAGATACACAGAACATATCATACCAATCTAATCGATTATCTGTGCCTATACAAATATCTTATGAAGCATTCATCAAATTAACAAGGGAATTATATGCTTGCACTATCACTTTAACCAAAATAAAATTGATATTATTATTAGTGAGTGAAGAAACATCAAGCGTTAGAGAAAAAAACACCAGCGGAAAAAGCGGAAATAGAATCTAAAGGCAAGAACAAACGAAATAAATGGATTAACTTTTTGGAGGAGAAATAACTATATTCCATTTTCTCAGAAGTTTTTTTATTTCTTCAAAACCTTTTTCATCCGTATAAAACTCGTTGTAATAATCTTCCAATATTAGTTTGACTGGTTCCTCAAAATGATTTCTGAAATATTTTTTTATTCTAGGATTTTTAATTTGTTTATTGTTTACGAGAAAAGCAAAAAGTTCACAACCATTTAGATATTCTATAGACTTTACCTTTTTTGTTTGATCAGTTATACTTATATCATTTTTAGAACGATCTTTTTCATATAGTTTATTATGTATGTCAGTTAATTCATAATTTGCTTTTTCTATCCTACTGATTAATTCAATTGCTTTGCCAAATTCCTCTTTTTTCCTAGTCCAGAAAAATACGGCTATTGCAGATATTACAGAAATCGTTGCAGAAATGGCGGAAATATTAGAACTATTTATCAGTTCACCAGCTAACACAGTTTAATATCATTTAACCATTTTATTTATGAGCTATTGTTATTATCTTCGTCTTTCTTGTCTTTGTCTGTTGATCCAAATTTGTAGTTATCTTTACTTAATGCCGAATGAGATGCTGCTTCTTTTATTCTTTTAAAATGATTAATTGATACTTCTTCCTTTTCGTTTGTATTATTGTCTTCTTCCTCGGACAAAGATTTACAAAATGAAAGTAAAACGAGACTATTAAATTGATCTTTAGTTATCTACTATTGCTTAATTACTTATCCACCACCCAAAAAACAACACCCAAGTTAAACACCCAAAGATTCAACAGAACCCAAAATTTTCATATTTGTCTAATAGTATCTTGATCTACAAAAATAGACAAATAAAATAACATTAGTCTGCTTTATCTATAGGATAATATTGTGGTAACAACATATTCAAATGGTTAAGATCTAATGTACATAGTATCTCTATTTGTTTAACGACAATTGACTCATATTTTAAATCTCAGTTATTATATGATTATATTTCTTGTATATTAGATGTAAAGAAACTTTCTTTTAAGGATGGTATTGATCATTAATAATTAATTTTTTTTATTATTTAGTTTATTTTGTTTTATTGTGTGACAAAATGCTTGGGTTGTGCTGTTATACACTCAATTTAGGATCTAGAGAAACACATTATTTTTTACTTTGGAATTTGGCACAAGCAGAAAGAGAGACTTTTAACTTGCACTTTATAAATCAGTACTCATTTTTATCGTCTAGTCAACGATGATTCCTGGGAATATAGATCATGAACATATCATGAATGCCATTCGGGAAATAGATGGTGGAAAAGAGATGCCACTTGATCGTGACCCTCACAAATATCGCTTAATTCTTAATGGCAAGACATACCCGCCAAAGTTCACTATTTCGCTAGCTAACAAATATGCAAATGGCAATGAACTTGCTTCCCGAGAATTTAGCGGTGAAGATGAAAGTATTACCTTTCTGACTTCTAGGGGATTCGAAGTTGTCCCAATTGATGATGCATTTATTAGGTATGATGATAAGCTTTTGGATTACCTTCGGCCAACATTCAAAGTTGATATCAACAAAATAAAAAGGTCATGGCTTCAGTTCAAGTCATCAGGAATAACACTCTACGTCAACGGCTCAAAAAAACATGAAAGGGGCAATGGAGGCTGGTATGACCTGGAGCAAGATATTTTTCTTAGTCTGATCCACAAACCGTCTTCATATTATGCAGTTGTATTAGATGAGCCTTCAAAAACGTTTGTTCTTCCTATGAATGTAGTTAATGATATCTTTGGTAATCAGCCTACTGTAGGATCCACGGAAGATGGAAAGAAAAAGCCTCGATGGATGTTCTCTATTTCAGAAAATGTCTCCAAATATTTGTTGACTGTCAATAATAAAAAGATCGATATTTCGGAATATTTAAACAAATGGGATGTAATCCCAGAATTTACGTACAATAATGAAATTCTAAACGGGGAAAAGAATGAAACACCAAAAGAAATTGACGTCCATTCTTTTGTCTTTCTAACGGGCTATGATGAAAGGAATCTAAAGATTTCAAAGCAACTTGGTATCCTAGGTTGGGCTAATAATTCTCATTTCCTTAGTGTAGAAAGCCTTGTTTTTGTGTTTAACAAAGACACTCTTCGGCTAGAGACCTGCTTCAAAATATTGTCTAAATCTTATGATATGACTCCAATATGGGAAAATGAGAAGACAGTGGGAAAAGTTATTTATGGCAACAGATGGAATGCGGAGATCATTCGTGATGGAATAGATATTCCCATTACAGACATCAACAAGATTTCGCCGTTTGATAAGGAACCATTCCAAGGATTGCTAAGGGGGAATTTTCCCATGCCATTAAATTCTCCTAAAAACAGGGCTAAGTATGAGCCATTTCTTAAACAATTGTTAAGATCAATCCAAAATCAAGCGAATCATTGGATATTCGTAGTTACGGACCATCATAAACTTTCAACCGAAGAGATCTATAACACAAGAATGAAAGATAGGTTCTGGGGTTTAAATAAAGGTACCCCTCACCGTAAAAATCTCAAGAAAGGAGATAAGGTGATTTTTGCACAAGGGGCAAAGAGATTTTTGGGTACTGCTTTGCTTGATTCAGATCCGTTTGAACTTATGGACACAGATAAAGAAGCATTATCTCATGGTATTGAATTTTATAATACGCAATATGGTGTAAGGTTATGTGGTATAGTAACATGGCGAGATCAAAAAAAAGTCGAAAACTATGTTAATTCACTTTCATTTATCCATGACCCAAGACAGTATTCAGTTTATTTCCAAGGTGGCATAAAGAAGATATCTATATCTGATTATGATACTGTTGTGAATGCTGATGAATCACCTCAGGACTCGACATTCAGGGAGACATCGTTATGGCTTGTAAGAGCAGGGGACCTGGGACAGGGTGAACAAACAGCATTAGAAAAAAATTTGGTAGGAATAGGTTATGGTGGCTTGCCCGGTTTGGATTCTATTAATGAATTCGACGCCTTTAAGGAACATTATAAACAAACTCATCCTAGTGCAACGCCTGGCTATGTTGGACAGGTTGTTCCTCAAATATGGCACTTTATGCATGATATTAGAAAAGGCGATCTCGTGATATTGCCCCTTAAAACTTCAAATTCCAAACTGATAGCAGTGGGGCAAATTATGGGCGACTACGAATACAAAGACCTACATTCTGAAATTAAACAATTTAGACCCGTTAAATGGTTCAAGAAAGATGTACCTAGAAATGAATTTGATCCTGAAGTAGAGGCATATTTTGATGCTCATGGTACCGTACGTTGTATAGGGAACTCTAGTTTAGTGAACAAAGTGAAAAGCATGCTAAAAAGATTGGGTATAGATACTAATAACATAGGTGAGGTAGCTCTTAATGAGAGCCTCGAATCGGTTGGCTATCTTATACCTGTGGAGTATAGGAAATCATGGTTATCGCTTACCGAGCATGAGATTGAAGAAATTACCGATCAAGTACTCGGGGCGGG
>WUUC01192976.1_pt1 | contig 19620 bp, 19 predicted proteins | sample 6278441 | NCBI WGS metagenome assembly WUUC01 (sample SAMN13675441, study PRJNA597444) | soil metagenome | isolation source: soil | place: USA: Washington | collected 2017-10 | reverse complement strand
TGTCGACCTCGACCACGGTGGTGAGCTGTGCCGAGGTCTGCAGCGACTCCACCATCCGAGCCGCGATCACCTGACGCAACCGGGACAGCTTGACGGTCTGGCCACGCAGGGCGTTGTCGACCGCGGGCGCCGCGGCCGGGGCGGACGAAGGAGCGGCGGTGGCCGCAGGAGCCGCTGCCGGGGGAGCCGTCGCGGCGGCCTCGGCCTCGGCCCGCTGCTCAGCGGCGGCCTGGGCCGCCGACAGCACGTCGGACTTGCGGATCCGGCCGCCGACGCCGGTGCCGGTCAGTGAGTTCAGGTCGACGCCGTGCTCACTGGCCAGCTTGCGGACCAGCGGGGTCACGTAGGTGCCGGCGACCTCGTCGTCATCGACGCCAGCCGGAACGGAGTGCGCCGCGGGGGCCGAACCCGCCGGGGCTGACTGCTGGGCCGGAGCTGACTGTTGGGCGGGGGCCGACTCCCGAGCAGGGGCGGCTGCCGGTGCCGGGGCGGCGGCCGGAGCCGCCGCGGGTGCGGCAGCCGGCGCCGATGCTGCTGGTGCGGCCGGCGGCTGCTGGTCCGAGGGGCCAGCCGAACCCGCCTCGGGAGCGGCCTCGCTGACCGGCTCGTCCGGCGCCTGCTCGTCGGTGGTCTGCTCGTCGGCGGGCGGCGCCTGGGCAGCCGGAGCGTCCTCGGCGGCCGGCTCCTCAGCGGAGCTGTCCGGAGCCGGCTCCTCAGCAGCCGGTTCCTCAGCAGCCGACTCCTCGGCAGCCGGCTCAGAGCTGGCTGAGGCCTCGCTGGCGTCGCTGATCACTGCCAGCTCGACGCCGATCTCGACGGTCTCGTCCTCGGCGACCTTGATCGAGGTCAAGATGCCTGAGGCCGGCGAGGGCACCTCGGTGTCGACCTTGTCGGTCGACACCTCCAGTAGCGGCTCGTCGGCGGTGACCTGGTCGCCCTCCTGCTTGAGCCAGCGCGTAACGGTTCCTTCGGTCACGCTCTCACCGAGGCGCGGCATGGTCACTGAGACCGGCATGTCTTCTAGCTCCTATCGTTGGTTCAAGGCGTGACACACCGGACAGCGGGCCAGGCACGGCCCGCGGTCCGGGTCTTGTCAGTCGTGCACGTGCAGCGGCTTGCCGGCAAGCAGCAGGTGGGCCTCGCCGATCGCCTCGGACTGCGTCGGGTGCGGGTGGATCAGCTGGGCGACCTCGCTGGGCAGCGCCTCCCAGTTGTAGATCAACTGTGCCTCGGCGATCAGCTCGCCGACCCGGTCGCCCACGATGTGCACGCCGAGCACCCTGCCTGCGCCGTCGCCGGACTTCTCGGCTATCAGCTTCACCGCGCCCTTGGTGTTCAGGATCGCGCTGCGGCCGTTGCCGGACAGGTCATAGGTCACGGCCTTGATCTGATCGGCGCCGAACTTCTCGCCCGCCTGCGCTTCGGTGTACCCGACCGAGGCGACCTCGGGGCTGGAGTAGGTGATCCGGGGCACGCCGGCGTAATCGATCGGCACCACCGGCAGACCGGCGAGGTGCTCGGCCACCAGGATGCCCTCGGCGAAGCCCACGTGCGCCAGCTGCAGGGTGGGGATCAGGTCGCCGACGGCGTAGACACCGTCGACGTTGGTGCGGCAGTACTCGTCGACGAGCACGAAGCCCCGCTCCATGCTCACGCCGGCCTGCTCGTAGCCGAGGTCGGCCGAGGTCGGGCCGCGCCCGACGGCCACCAGCAGCAGCTCGGCCTCCAGCGTCTGGCCGTCCTGCAGGTGCACCTTCACGCCGCTGTCGGTGTTCTCGACGCGGTCGAACCGGGCGCCCAGCTTGAAGCCGATGCCGCGGCGCCGGAAGGCCCGCTCGAGCAGCTTGGAGCTGGACTCGTCTTCCAGCGGCACCAGGTGCGGCAGCGCCTCGACGATGGTGACCTCCACACCGAAGGACTTCCAGGCGCTGGCGAACTCGCAGCCGATCACGCCGCCGCCGAGCACGATGGCGCTGGCCGGAACGTGGTCCAGCCCCAACGCGTGGTCGCTGGTGATGACCCGCTGGCCGTCGATCTCAAGGCCGGGCAGTGACTTGGCGTACGAGCCGGTGGCCAGGATGACGTTGGCGCCGGTGTAGGTCTGGTCGCCGACCGAGACCTGCTTGGGGCCGGTCAGCCGGCCCTCGCCCTCGACGATGGTGATGCCGCGGCTGCGGATCAGGCCCTGCAGGCCCTTCCAGTTCTTGGAGATGACCCCGTCCTTGTACTTGTGGACGCCGGCCATGTCGATGCCTTCGAAGCTGGCGTTGACCCCGAACTGCGCGCTCTCCCGGGCGGAGTCGGCGACTTCACCGGCATGCAGCAGTGCCTTGGTGGGGATGCATCCCCGGTGCAGGCAGGTGCCGCCGACCTTGTCCTTCTCGATCAGCACGACGGACTTGCCCAGCTCGGCGGCGCGCAGCGCGGCGGCATAACCGCCGCTGCCACCACCGAGGATCACGACGTCTACGTTGTTCCCGGCCCCTTCGGCTGCCACGAAATGTCTCCAAGCTTCGGGGCTTCGCTGCCCCGATCGTCACCAGTGAGTCCAGCTGGCCCGACGCAGTGTCGAGCCGGTTCCATCTTGTCACTTCGTGTTCATACGTGGGCAGCCGGGCAGGGCCGGGTTCAGCGCCCGCCGCGCCGGCTGGCCGGGTTCAGCTCGCAGCCAGATCCATCAGGCTCGCCAGGATGGTCCGGACGATGACGCCGGTGCCGCCCTGGGAGTTGTAGCCCGAGGCCGACTGCAGAAAGGCCGGGCCGGCGATGTCGACGTGCACCCACTCCAGCCCGTCGGGCACGAAGTCGTTGAGGAAGGTGGCGCCCACCAGCATCGAGGCCGAGCGGTCCTTGGGCAGGTTGACCACGTCGGCCACCGGGGAGTCCAGCACGGTGCGCAGCCGGGCGGGCATCGGCATCGGCCACAGCGACTCGCCGGCGGCGGTGCCCAGGGCCACCACCCGGTCGCGGAAGGCGTCGCTGCCCATCACCCCGGAGGTGCCGTTGCCCAGCGCGACCACCTGCCCGCCGGTCAGGGTGGCCGTCTCGATCAGGTAGTCGGGGGAGTCCTCGCAGGCCCGCAGGATCGCATCGGCCAGCACCAGCCGGCCCTCGGCGTCAGTGTTGTCGATCTCGACGGTGCGCCCGTCGCGCAGCACCAGGATGTCGGAGGGCCGGTAGGACGAGCCCGACACCGCGTTCTCGGCCATCGGCACGGTGGCGGTGATCGCGATCGGCAGCTTGAGCCGGGCCGCGGCGATGATCGACTCGATGACGGCGGCGGCGCCGGCCATGTCGGACTTCATGTCGCCCATGCCGGTGTGCTTGAGGTCCAGGCCGCCGCTGTCGAAGGTGATGCCCTTTCCCACCAGCGCGACGCTGGCCCGGGCCCTGGGCGGGGCGTAGCTCAGCCGCACCAGCCGCGGCGGCGTCGCCGACCCGCCGCCGACCGCCAGGATGGCGCCGAACCGGCCGCGCTTGAGGGCGCGCTCGTCCAGCACCTCGACAGCCAGGCCGGCCGCCTCGCCGTGCTCGCGGGCATAGGCGGCGAAGGTCACCGGGTTGAGGTCGTTGGCGGGGGTGTTGACCAGGTCGCGGGTGTTGTTGACCGCCTCGGTGATGATCTTGGACCGCCGGATCGCGGCCTTGGCGCCGGGGTTGGCCGGCTCGGTCACCGCGATGTCGACCCGCCGCAGCGCGTTCGGCTCGGCGCTCGGCTTGTAGCGGGTGAACCGGTAGCCACCGAGCAGCGCGCCGTCGGAGATGGCCTGCACCAATTCCGGATCGGTGCCGGAGCCGATCGCCACCGCGACCCGCTTGGCCGACTGCAGGCCGCGCAGCGCGGTTCCGACGGCGCGACGGACCGCTTCGGGGTCCAGGGTGCTCGGTGCCGCCACGCCCAGCCCAGCGGCCACGATCAGCGGCGTGGCGCTCTTGCCCAGCGTCGGGATCTTGATCGCCTCGTCAGCCTTGCCGGTGGCCTCGACGGCTCGCAGCGCCGCCAGCAGCACACCGCCGAGAGCCGCGTCGACGCCGGCGGCGCCGTCGGCCAGCGCCACGGCGCCATCCGAGCAGACCGTCGCCACCACGATCACGTCAGCGGTTAACGGCGCCGCGCTGTCGATCAAGAACACCGAAGTCATCCGGCAACTGTATGTGAAGTGGGCCGCGTAACCGATTTGCCCATCCAGCCCCAGCTTGGGCCGGTCCGTGACATGGCTGTGGGGCGTGGCCAGCCGGGTCGGTACCGTTGCGCCATGACTGAGCTGCGCCGTTCACCGTTGCACGACCGCCACGTCGATCTCAGGGCCAAACTAGCCGACTTCGGCGGCTGGCAGATGCCCATCGAATACGGCGCCTCCGGCGGCGGCGTGATCGCCGAGCACACCGCCGTCCGGTCTGCCGTGGGCATCTTCGACGTCTCGCACCTGGGCAAGGCGACGGTCGCCGGCCCTGGCGCGCGGGACTTCGTCAACTCCTGCCTGACGGCCGATCTGGGCAAGATCGGACCCGGCCAGGCGCAGTACACGCTGTGCTGCGCCGAGGACGGCGGCGTTCTCGACGACGTCTTCAGCTACCTGGTCAGTGACGAGCAGGTCTTTCTGATGCCCAACGCGTCCAACGCCGACGAGGTGGTCGGGCTGCTCGCCGCCGCCGCTCCGCAGGGGGTCACGGTGACCAACCAGCACGAGGACTTCGCCGTGCTCGCCGTGCAGGGCCCCAAGTCCGCGGACTTGCTGCAGGCCCTGCGGCTGCCGGCCGAGCTGGACTACGTCAGCTTCGTCGACGCCGAGTTCGACGGCCGGCCGGTGCGGGTCTGCCGGACCGGCTACACCGGCGAGCACGGTTACGAGCTGATCCCGGCCTGGGACGACGCGCCGGCGCTCTGGGACGCGCTGATCGACAACGCCCGCTCACTGGGCGGCATGCCGGCCGGCCTCGGCGCCCGCGACACGCTGCGGACCGAGATGGGCTATCCGCTGCACGGCCAGGACCTGACCCGCCAGATCAGCCCGGTGCAGGCCGGCTCGTCGTGGGCGGTCGGCTGGAAGAAGCCGGCGTTCTGGGGCCGAGAGGCGTTGCTGGCGGAGAAGGCGGCCGGGCCGGCCCGGCGGTTGCGCGGGCTGCTGGTGACCGACCGGGGCGTTCCCCGCGGGCACATGAACGTCCTGGACGCCGACGGCGCGGTGATCGGCCAGACCACCTCGGGGACGTTCTCACCGACCCTGAACCGGGGTATCGCGCTGGCCCTGATCGACACCGCCGCGGCGATCGGGGACTCCGCCGACGTCTGGATCGACGTCCGCGGCCGCCGGCTGGCCGCCACTGTGGTGAAGCCGCCGTTCGTGGACTCGCACGTCCGCTAGCTAGCCGGCTCGGGAGGGCCTGCCCTGGCGGCCGAGCCCCGGTTGAAAGGCGGGCGTGCCCGGCTGAAGGGCGGGCGTCTCAGGCAGTGCTCAACGCCAGCAGCGCCACCGCCGTGGCCAGCTCACAGCCGGCGCCGAGCACGTCACCGGTGACGCCGCCGAACCGGCGCATGCATTGCCGGGCCAGCAGCAGCGCCACGGCGCAGCCCAGCAGCACCGCCAGCCCTGCCCGGACCCAGTCCGGCCAGCCAGAGCCGCCCGCCGCCGAGGCCACGCCGGTGAGCGCGATCAGCGCGACTGCCCAGGCCGCGCAGACCGGCGCCGGCACGGTGCCCGCCACCAGCGCGCCCAGCCCGTCGGGACGGGCGGGCGGTATCCGGCGCGCGCAGCACAGCGTGATGCCCAGCCGGCCGATCGCGATCGCGGCGGCGATCAGCAGCCAGTCGCGCCGGGCCACCAGCACCGACAGCGCCGCGGCGTCCACCAGCAGCACCGCCGCGATCGCGGCGACCCCCAGCGGGCCGGCTTCGGGCGACTTCATGATCGCCAGCGCGCGGTCGGCGGCGGTGTAGGAGCCGAGCGCGTCGAAGGTGTCGGCGAGCCCGTCCAGGTGCAGGCCGCGGGTCAGCAACCCCAGCAGCACCACCAGCACGGCCGCGCTCGGCAGCGGGGCCAGCCCCAGCCCGGTCAGCCCCCAGGCGGTGAGCGCCAGCACCGCTCCGAGCGCCAGCCCGACGCCCGGCGCCCAGGCCATCGCCAGGGCCGCGGCGCGCCGGTCCACCCGGCCGGCCGGCAGCGGCAGCACCGTCAGCGTGGTCAGCGACAGCCGCAGTCCGGCGGCCACCGGCCAGCGGTCAGCTCCAGCTGTCATGGCCGGCGCGTCATTCTCCGAGGCTCGATTCTCCGGGGCTCGGCTGCCGGTTGGCCACCGCGGCTTCGGTGAAGGTGGCCATCTCGGACAGGCTCAGCACGGCGGCCCGCAGCACCGGCAACGCCACCAGCGCCCCGGTGCCCTCGCCCAGCCGCATTCCCAGCCGCAGGATCGGCGTCAGCCCCAGCCGCTGCAGGGCGAGCTCGTGGGCCGGCTCGGCCGACAGGTGCGCGGCCTGCAGCCAGTGCACCACCCGGGGGTTGCCCAGCTGGGCGACGAGGGCCGCGGCGCTGACCACCAGCCCGTCCAGCAGCACCGGCGTCCGGCGGTAGGCGGCCTGCAGCATGAAGCCGGTCATCGCGGCGAGGTCCGCGCCGCCGGCCACCGCCAGCAGCCGGGCCGGGTCCTGCCGGTGCGGCCAGGCCCGGCGCCGGGCGTCCCGGACGGCGGCGCACTTGCGGGCCCAGCCGGCGTCGTCGATGCCGGTGCCCCGTCCCACCACCTTGATCGGCTCGGTGTCGGTGAGAACCGAGATCAGCACCGAGGCCGGCGTCGTGTTGCCGATCCCCATGTCGCCGGCGATCAGCAGCTGCGCCCCGCTGTCGATCTCCTCGTCGGCGATGGCGATGCCGGCGGCCAGCGCCCGCTCCGCCTCGTCCTGGCTGAGGGCGTCCTCGCGGTCGATCCGGCCGCTGGAGCGGCGGATCTTGTACTTGGCCAGCGCCGGGTCGGTGTCGGAGTCCACCGACAGGTCCAACGCCCGGACGCCGGCGCCGGCCGCGGCGGCCAGCACGTTGACCGCGGCGCCGCCGGCGGCCATGTTGGCCAGCATCTGGGCGGTGACCTCGGCCGGATAGGCCGACACCCCGGCCGCGGTGATGCCGTGATCGCCGGCGAAAACCACCACCCGGGTCCGTTCGAAGGCATGCGGCGGGCACTGCCCCTGCGTGCTGCTGGCCCAGATCGACAGTTCCTCGAGCATGCCCAGCGCGCCGGTCGGCTTGGTCAGCTCGTCCTGCCGGAGCTTGGCTGCGTGCGCGGCCTCGGCGTCGGGGGAGTCGATGCCGTCCAGCGCGGCTTGCAGCGCGCTGGGCGCGGCCTCGGATGCGGTCATTGCTGCTCTCCTGACTGCTCGGGGGGTGTGCGCAGCCACAACGGCAGGCCGGCCACCACCAGGACGACTTCGTCGGCGTGCGCGGCCAGCGCGGTGTTCAGCCTGCCGAGCTCGTCGGCAAAGATCCGGCCCGACCTGGACTCCGGATGGATACCGCTGCCCACCTCGTTGCTCACCAGCACCACCCGTCCCGGGCTCTGCCGCCAGGCGCTCACCAGTTCGGCCGCCGCGGCCCGAAAGCCGGTCAGCTCACCGTCCCAGCCGCCGGTGCGGTCGATGGTGCGGGCCAGCCAGTTGCCGAGGTCCTCGACCAGCAGCGGCGCGGCCGGGGCGGCCAGCGCGGCGGCCAGCTCCAGGGTCTGCACGGTTCGCCAGTGCGCGGGCCGGCGCTGACGATGCTCGGCGATCCGGCGGGCCCAGTCGGCGTCGTCGCGTTCGGCCGCGGTCGCGAGGTAGTCGACCCGGTCGTGCCCGGCCAGTTGCCCCTCGGCCCAGCTCGACTTGCCCGACCGCACGCCGCCGAGCACCAGAGTGCGCCGTCGCGCCGTCAATCCAGGACACCTTTCGCTGAAGCGAGCCAGGCGGAGCCCGGACGGCTCGCCAGCGCGGCCCGCCGGAAGAACCCGCCAGTGCGGATCGCAGCCTAGGGCAGTCGCCGCGACCGGGCTCAGCCGGGACGCTAGCGTGAGCCGCAGAAACCAGGCAGGCGCCGACCGGCGCCTGCTGGGCAGCGATCCTCGACCGACGATCCTCGACCGAGGGTCTGGACCGATGATCCTCAACCGACGAGGTGGCGCACCGATGGCATGGAACTGGAAGTACGAGCCCGACAGCCCCGACGCTGAGAACCCGGGCGACTTCGCCAGCCAGTCCGACGCCGAGAGCTGGCTGGGCGAGGCCTGGCGGACGCTGGCCGAGGCAGGCGTCGCGGGAGTGAGCCTGGAGCACGACGGCAAGCACGTGTACGGCCCGATGCCGCTGGCTGAGTGAGGCCAGCGGGCCGAGGGGGTGGCGGCGGCGGTGATCTGATTCAGCGTTTAGGCTCGAAATCATGGAATTCAGATACCTCGGAAACAGCGGACTCAAGATCTCGGCCATCACCTACGGCAACTGGCTGACCCACGGCTCTCAGGTCGAGAACGACGTGGCGACGCGATGCGTGCGGGCGGCCTTGGACTGCGGGATCACCACCTTCGACACCGCCGACGTCTACGCCAACACCAAGGCCGAGACGGTGCTGGGCGAGGCGCTCAAGGGTGAGCGCCGCCAGTCGCTGGAGATCTTCACCAAGGTGTACTGGCCGACCGGCCCGGGCGGCCCGAACGACTCCGGCCTGTCGCGCAAGCACATCATGGAGTCGATCGACGGGTCGCTGAGCCGGCTGCAGACCGACTACGTCGACCTGTACCAGGCGCACCGCTTCGACACCGAGACGCCGCTCGAAGAGACCATGCAGGCCTTCGCCGACGTGGTGCGGGCGGGCAAGGCGCTCTACATCGGCGTCAGCGAGTGGACCGCCGAGCAGTTGCGGGCCGGTCATTCAATGGCCCGCGAGCTCGGCATCGGCCTCATCTCAAGCCAGCCGCAGTACTCGATGCTGTGGCGGGTGATCGAGGACGAGGTGGTGCCGGCCTCGCGCGAGCTCGGCGTCGGCCAGATCGTCTGGTCTCCGATCGCCCAGGGCGTGCTGAGCGGCAAGTACCTGCCCGGGCAGCAGCCGCCGGCCGGCTCGCGGGCCACCGACGCCAACGGCGGCGCGGACATGATCCGGCGGTTCATGACCGACGACGTGCTGAACCGGGTGCAGGCGCTCAAGCCGATCGCCGAGGAGCTGGAGCTGACGATGGCCCAGCTGGCGGTGGCCTGGGTGCTGCAGAACGACAACGTCTCAGCAGCCCTGGTGGGCGCCTCGCGTCCGGAGCAGGTGCAGGAGAACGTCAAGGCCGCCGGTGTGCGGATTCCTGACGAGGCGATGAAGCGCATCGACGAGGCGCTGGGGGACGTGGTCGTGCGCGACCCGGCCAAGACCGCCCAGAACGCCCCGGCCCGCCGGCCCAGCTGATCCGCAGTCGCCAGCGGCGGGCGGGCGATGCGCCCGGCCCGCCGCTGGCTGACTCTGCTGGTTGAGCTTGCTGGCTAGATGCTTGCTAGCCAGATGCTTGCTGGTTAGATCTCGTCGCCCAGCTCGACCCGGGGCAGCGGGCGCCGCCAGCTGCGCCGGAAATAGGCCCGGCTGCCGGCGTAGAAGCCCAGCGAGACCGCCGACTCCCGGGTCGTCAGGCCGCGCGACACCGCCAGCCTGCGGATCTTGGAGCCGGTGAAGATCCACTCGGCCAGCAGCAGGCCGAACAGCCCCAGCGTCAGAATCTGCAGCGACGGGATCGCGTAGCCGACCAGCATCAGCGGAAACAGCAGCAGCAGGTAGTTCGAGGCCATCCGGTGCGAGTCGACGTAGTCCCGGGCCAGGGCGCGGACCGGGCCCTGGTCGCGGCGGGGCAGCACACTGGGGTCACCGGCCTTGACCGCCTCGCGGTACTCGGTGGGAGTCAGCTTCTTCTGTCCGGCCACCTTGGCCTTGCTGCCCTGCTGCTTCTGCCAGGCGGCGGCCTCTTTGCGGGTCTTGGGCGCCGGCGGCGGCGGAATGGAGTTCGTCCGGCGCTTGGGGGTCGGACGTCCCTTGGGCGCGCGCGCCGAGGCAGGACCGGACTCTGGTTCGGGCGTCGTCGGCACTTCGGACACGGTCTCAGCGGCTTTGCGGCGGATCAGGTTCACGGCGAGCTTTCTGTCGGGGCGGGGCGGGGCGGGTCGGGGCGGGTCGGGGCGGGGCGGGGCGGGGCGGGTCGGTGGTGGTGGAGTCCGGTGGTCAGGTCGTGGGCGCGGTCACCGGCGGCAGTTCGGGCAGTGCCAGCATCCGGTCCAGCGCGAGCCGGGCGTGTCGGGCCACGGTCGGCTCGACGATGATCTGGTTGACGACCTCGCCGCGCACCAGCGACTCCAGGGTATGCACCAGGTGCGGCAGGTCGATCCGGTTCATGGTGGCGCAGTAGCAGACGGTGGACTCCAGAAAGGTGATCACCTTGTCCGGATGCGCCTCGGCCAGCCGGCGCACCAGGTTCAGCTCGGTGCCGATCGCCCAGGCCGAGCCGGCCGGCGCCGCCTCGATGGTTCTGATGATGTACTCGGTGGAGCCGACCAGGTCGGCCGCGCTGACCACCTCGTAGGTGCACTCGGGGTGCACCAGCACCTGCACGCCGGGCACCCGCTCGCGCACCTTAGCGACCTGCTCGGCGGTGAACCGGCCGTGCACCGAGCAGTGCCCGCGCCACAGGATCATCCGGGCGCGGCGCAGCTCCTCGACGGTGAGCCCGCCGTTGGGCTTGAACGGGTTGTAGACCACGCAGTCGTCCAGGCTCAGGCCCAGCTCGCGCACCGCGGTGTTGCGTCCCAGGTGCTGGTCGGGCAGGAACAGCACCTTGCCCTGGCCCGAGACGCCCTGGCCCGAGACGCCCTGACCCGAGCCGTCCGGGCCGTCCGGGACCTGGTCGAAAGCCCAGCGCAGCGCCCGCTCGGCGTTGGAGGAGGTGCAGACCAGCCCGCCGTGCTCGCCGGTGAAGGCCTTGATCGCGGCCGAGGAGTTCATGTAGGTGACCGGCACCGTCTGCTCGGCGATGCCGGCGTCGGTCAGGGCGTCCCAGCAGTCCAGCACCTGAAAGTCGCGGGCCATGTCGGCCATCGAGCAGCCGGCCGCCAGGTCGGGCAGCAGCACCCGCTGGTTCTCACCGGTCAGGATGTCGGCCGACTCGGCCATGAAGTGCACGCCGCAGAACACGATGTAGTCGGCGTCGGGGCGGGCGGCGGCGTCCCGCGCGAGCTTGAAGGAGTCCCCGGTCACGTCGGCGAACTGGATGACCTCGTCGCGCTGGTAGTGGTGACCCAGGATGAAGACCCGGTCTCCGAGGGCTTGCTTGGCCGCCCGGGCCCGTTCGACCAGGTTGGGATCTGAGGCCGCCGGCAGCTCGCCGGGGCAGTCCACCCCGCGCTCGGAGTCCGGGTCGCTGCCCCGGCCGAGCAGCAATAAGGCCCGCGCCGAGGAGCCGGCCGGGTCAGCAGCAACGATCGGAACGTGTGTTGAACCGCCCGCACCGGCTGCGACGTATGCATCCTTGTACCCATCAATGCTGGTCACAGCTGACAGTCTGCCTGCTGAGCGCCGATCCGTCGGCATGATGAGCTGATCCACCAGCATGAGGATCAGCACAGGCGGGGGCAGACAGCTGGTCCGGCCGGGCTTGGTGAGCGGCGTCTGCCAGTGCCGCTGACCGTGCTCCGCCGCCAACCGAAGGCAGGGACGAGATGCGCAAAGCCCGAACGCGGTCCGACGGCGAGCAGGCCGACCGGACCGAACTAGCTGTCCGCGACCCCCGCCGGATCCGGGCCAACGGCTGGCCGGTGCTGCCGCTGCGGCTCTTTCTAGCGGCGCTGTTCGGCTTCGCCGGGTACGCCAAGCTCAGCTATCCCGGCTTTTTTGACGCCGATTCGCGTAACGGCTTCGCCTCCGCGGTGAACGCCGCCAGCGAGGGCACCCCGCTCGGCGGCCTGCTCGGCCCGATGGCTGATCACCCGTCGCTGTTCGGCCACATCACCGCCTACTCCGAGATCGCGATCGGCCTGGGGCTGCTGGTCGGCCTGCTGACCCGGATAGCGGCGCTGGCCGGCATCATCTTGACGACCATGATCCTGCTGAGCATCAACTGGAACGGGGTGAAGGAGTACACCGGCTCCAGCGGCTGGTTCACCGCCGTCGACCTGGCGATCGCGGCCGCGCTGTCGATCTTCCTGCTCGGTGGCGCCGGGCCCCTCGCCCTGGACAACCTGTTCATCCGAGCCCGCGAGCGGCAACGGGACCGCGACGACGACGAGCCCGGTTTTCGGGATAACGACCTCGATGACTCCCGCCGCCGGCTGCAGGGTGAGCCTGCTTCGGCGTACGGCGCCACGGCTGCCACCGCGCAGCTGCCGGTGGCTGGCGGCGCCCGGGGCAGCGCCGATCGCGATGACCTCGACCACCCCTACCGGGATCGGGACCGCGATCGGGACCGGGATCGGGACGGGGTTCGGGATCGGGACCAGTCCGACCGCGGTGCGACCAGCTACCGCCCTGAGGACCGCGGCGGGGAGGGCTTGCGTCCGGCGGACCGCGGCGAGGCCGGCTACCGCACGGCCCGGCAGGACGAGGAGTACCGCGACGATCCCGAGCCCGAGACGAACTCGCTGTGGAACGAGGGCCGCCGCGCTCCGGACCAGCCCCCGCAGGCGCCGCCGCAGCCTCCGCCGGCGCCGCCCCAGCGCGACCCCGAGAAGCCCGGCCCGGCCGATCGCTAGCCGTCGCCACGCCAGCCGGGCGTGCTGCGTATCATGAGAGATCTGGCGCACCACGCCGTACTATGGCAATAGCTGCCTGGCGCTACGTGTTGTGGCGTTGGCAGTATGTACTGCTGAGACGACTGCTGAGCCGGTGGGCTCACAGCAACTGTTTGGGGACCACATGACTGCCACTGAAATTTCCATCACCTCCGCGGAGACCGCTGTCGCGACTCCCGTCGTGCTGTCAGAGGCTGCGGCCCTGAAGGTTCGCGAACTGCTCGACGCCGAGGGCCGCGACGACCTGCGGCTGCGGGTCGCCGTGCAGCCCGGCGGCTGCGCCGGCATGCAGTACCAGCTGTTCTTCGACGAGCGCACGCTCGACGGCGACGTCGCGATCGACCAGCCCATCGAGGGCGCGGGCACTGTTCCGCTGGTGGTTGACCGCACCAGCGTGCCGCTGCTCGCCGGCGCCACCATCACCTACACCGACACCATCGAGAAGCAGGGCTTCGAGATCGACAACCCGAACGCCGGCGGCGGCTGCGCCTGCGGCAACTCTTTCTGCGGCTAGTCCTACCTCCACACCGCTCCGGACGGGCGTCACCCGCCCTCGCTGTCTCAGCGAGAGCTCGGGACGCCCGTTCTTCTCTGACAGGTTGCTGACTGATGCCCGTTCTGCTCTCCGGCTCCATCGCCACCGATCACCTGATGCACTTTCCGGGCCGGTTCGCCGACCAGTTGCTGGCCGACCAGCTGCACCAGGTGTCGCTGAGCTTCCTGGTCGATGACCTGGTGGTCCGGCGTGGCGGGGTCGCCGCCAACATCGCCTACGGCATGGGGCAGCTGGGGGAGCAGCCGGTGCTGATCGGAGCGGTCGGGCGGGACTTCGCCGACTACCGGTCCTGGCTCGAGCGCAACGGCGTGGACTGCGACTCGGTGCACATCTCCGACGAGCACCACACCGCCCGGTTCGTCTGCACCACCGACGAGGACATGTGCCAGATCGCCTCGTTCTACGCCGGAGCGATGAGCGAGGCCCGCAACATCGAGCTGCGTCCGGCGGTGGAGCGCACCGGCGCCGAGCTCATCGTGATCAGCGCCGATGACCCCGAGGCGATGGTCCGGCATTCGGTGGAGGCCCGCGATCGGGGCTACCGGTTCGCCGCCGACCCGTCCCAGCAGATCGCCCGGATGAGCGGCGATGACCTGCGCACGCTGGTCGAGGGCGCGGAGCTGCTGTTCACCAACGACTACGAGAAGAGCCTGCTGGAGTCCAAGACCGGCTGGAGCGAGGCCGAGCTGCAGGCCCAGGTCAGCGTCCAGGTGACGACCCACGGCAAGAACGGCGCGGACATCGTGGGTCGGGACCTGGAGCGGGTGCACGTCCCGGTCGCCAAGGAGCGCGCCAAGATCGACCCGACCGGCGTCGGCGACGGCTTTCGCGCCGGCCTGCTCGCCGGGCGCACCTGGGGGCTGTCGTGGCAGCGCTCGGCCCAGGTCGGCAGCCTGCTCGCCACCCTGGTGCTGGAGACGGTCGGCACCCAGGAGTACGTGGTCAAGCCGCACGAGTTCGCTGAACGGCTCGCCGAGTCTTACGGCGACGACGCGGCCGCCGAAGTCCTGCCGCTGCTGACCCGCTGACCCCTGCCTGTTGCTGACAGGAGCTGGTTCGAGCATTTGCTGGGTCTTCTTCTTGGCCCCGTCGTTCGTGTCGGGCTGAGCGGCTGGTGACGGGCTATCGGATGGGACGAGAGGTTGAGACACAGCGCGCGCTATCCGTCGATCTGAACGGGCGGCTGTCAATCACACCCCCGCTCAGATGAATCCGTAGGGTGCGGCTTCTAGACCGAACCCCATCCTCGAATAGCTGAGAATTGAATGTCCCGAACGTAAGACTCCGGAACGGCCGGTATGGGTAGACGAGCCGAACGCGGTTCACGGATACCTCACATGGTTGGACCGACCCGACGTCCGCAAACACTTGTTCAGCAACGGACGCGAAGCTGACCTGTACGACCGGGAACGCCAGCTGATCATCGAGGCGAAGGCGAACCACCGCGATGACGTCATGATTGCGCACGGCATGGGCCAAGCCATGTACTACCGCTCGCTGAGCGAACTTGGCTCCGATGACCGAATCGCTGTCTTACTCCCCGGGCGTCCCAGTGACGAGGTCGTCCGCCTGTTCTTCCACTACGACGTCGGGCTTATCTACCGCGACGGCGAGACATTCGAAGAAGAACTCGCTTAGCTCCTCGTCGTCCCAGGGCGCTCATTAGCTCCGGCCGCGTTACTTCAGTGGCCTCACCCTCGGCTGGGCCCGGTAGGCATCACGTGATGCGCATGTGCCGTTGTCATCGCGCGCTCGAACCGTCGATAGGTGCGCCGCGCAGGAGCGACTGAATCTGCACAGATGAAGCACTCGGTGCGAGAGTCAACGCACCCACCATATAGGCGACGTCATCGATCAGGCAGGCTATCGTTGGGCCCCGCTAGCGAGAGGTCCTTGTAGAAGGACAGCTCGTGCCGAGCGACTTCGTGGCCGCGCCGTTCACAACCACGCTGATCGGAATGTTGACGAGCGGCAGTTGCTTGACCAGCCGGGTTCGAGTGAATTTAATGCCTACGAGGTCGAACAATGCCTTTACCGCCTTGAGGTTGTCGCCCTTTAGGTGGCGCAACGTCAGCCGTTTCAGCACCTTAGGCGCACCCTCCTGACCGGCTCCGCGACGCCCTGTGCGGCACCCGTCATGCCCATAAGAGGGCCGAGTTCCTTCATTCGGTCCGGGTGCCGAGGGTCGAAGCCGTGCAGCCCAGCGATGATCGAGACCATACGGATCTGGATTCATGCAAGTCCTGTCAGATCGGCCATCAGGCCCGCTGCTTCGGTGGCCGGCGTCAATGTGCCAGCGCTTCCAACGACGCTGGTCACCTCGGCGGCCGTCAAGCTACTCGCCACCGCTAGGCCTTGCCCGCGCGGGCGAGGAGTGTATGAGCCCTGATAACCCGACGTGAGAGCGTCTCGGGATCCCCCGTCGCCTTGGCGGCGATGTCGGCTGCGGGGCCTCCGATCTTTGCAACCAGCATTCCGGTTAACTTCGTTCCCGCGTTGGATCCGGCATGGAGCAGGCTCTTTCCCGTCTCCCCCCAGGACTCTTTCGGCAGCTCCTCTGCGAAGTCGTCAGGCATCGCCCCTCGCAACTCAGCAGCCATTGCGGTCGCCTTGACCGCAGTGGAAGTTCAAGTCCAGCTGTTTGTTCACCCTGGACGAGCCGCAAAGTCGAGCCCCGCAACTCCGCAGTTCGAACCGTCGATCTGCGCGACGCGGCCTCCATTGCAAACCGCGCGCAGATGATTCGTTCTCTGTGCGAAGCAGCACTGCCGTGGACATCATGATCGCGCGGAAGACGGCTCCAGGTCGTCGCATCGGTGCGCACATCGGGCGGTCTGCCGCCACCTTGGACACGACACTGTTGATCTAGCTATCAGAGCTGCCCATGCCACACTGTTCCTGCTGATCGGGGGAGCGACATCACCCGGCCAACAGGGGAACGAACACTCACGGAGTGATGATGGACGAGCGTGACTATACCGAAGCGATCCAGCACTTTCTGAACTCTCTGGAGGTGGCAGGGGCAGGCCGCTGGCAAGGCCAGGTCTACGAAGCCAGCCTCGACCGCGGCTCAGGGCGCGAACAGTTGCTCGCTGCACTCCGCTCTTTCCGGGAGCTGGTGATCTCCTCCGGTGATCGGGTACCGCAGGAGATCCTTCGCCGCGTCAACAACATCGCGAGCACACCCAGCGGCGAACCGATCAATGGCCTGTTCGTTGACCTCGGCGAAGATGAGGTCCGCGCCTTCGGGACCGAGCGAGTCGATCTCGCCACACCGAGCACCAATCAGCAAGCTGTCGTGGCGCAGATTGATGAGCTCCTGGCGGCCATCGAGGCAGACCGATGACGGGGCTGAAGCCCCTGTCGCTTCAGGAGACCCGGCGACGGATCGACGCGATTCTTGACTCCTACCGCCAGCACGGAGGGACCGGAACGGCCATCCGTCAGTCTCCCGGCTCGCTCAGCGACATGTACCGGGGGAAGCTGTATGAGGCGCTGGTGCTGGTCGAGGTTTTGGAGCGGCTGCACGACGACGAGGGCTACAGCGTCGCCCTGACCCAGGGGAGCGCGATCTTTCTCAGATCCTCTCCCGGCCCGATCGACCCGAGCTATGTCCACTTCGAGCTGACGCGCCGAGGCGGGCCCCCGCTCGCGGTATGGACCGACGTCGAGTTCTTGGGCATAAGTCACCGCAGAACCGTCACGCGCACACCCGGATGGGACGAGTACCACGAACTCGACATCGTGGTGGTTCCACGAGGCATTGAAGGACGCCCCAAGCACTCGGACGTGAAGATCGGCGTGGAGTGCAAATGCACGACGAAGTTTCACAAGCACATGCTGCGCGCTGCCCTCGGAGTACGACGAGAGTTAAGCCTACTCACGCCCTCCGAACCCACTGGGTTTCAAAAATGGCCCGCCGACAGCATCCCAGCCAACCCGCCGTCGTGCCTGATGGTTTACGCAACTGATCGACGGGTAGCTGACATCCGGGCACCGGGTTCGATGTTCGGCATCCGGTTCACCCACTTTGAGTGGCCTACGTAGACAACCGGCGCCGACTTCGCCAAACGTGCACCGGCAATCACTGCGGTCGTGATCACGCAACCGGACCCCGTGAGAATCCGAAGAGTTGCTCCGCCGAAACAATTGCGGGATGTCCTTGCTGCGCGCGAGGAAGCTGGAAAGCGTCTCCTCGAACTGACGACAGGCTCGCGCTGACCGACTTCTGCGGCTACTTGGCCTCGAGCGGTCGGTTGCTGGGCTGACCGCCTAGCCCGCGTTGCGAGGACCGCCCGGATCGAGGGTTGTTTAGCAGACCACCGAGACCGGCATGAAGTCTTCGGCCGTGATCGCCTTCCCGACTGAGGCCTTCAGCCATGCGTTCGCTGCCTTACCCGGCCTGCTAATGCGGTCGTCGGCGGACGTCCACAGAACGATGTCAAGCAGTCGGACGTCACTAACCAGTTGGTGGTCTGGGACAACGTCACTGATGAGGCTCCGGAGTTCTGAGACGAGATCGCCATTGTCCGCTAGCCATTGGGCTAGCGCCTTGACGACAGACTCGATCCGGCGCAGACGCGGACCACCTGCTCCGACGGAGAAGCCTTCGCGCTCGAATCCGAAAGCCATGGCTAGGTAGCCGTCAAGCACCGGCACAGCGCGCGGACGGTAAAGTGCGGCGACCTTCGTGATCTTCGGTGCCCACGCACCCGCGAACCCGAATTGGCAGAGCTCTACGACCGTGCCCAGCTCCGCATCCGTCATCGCCGCCAAATTTCGCATCGGGTCAATCCGCGAGACTCGTTCGGCGAAGCAGTATCGCTGCGCGTTGAAGTCCGCGAGGTTGCCGACCGACACCTGTCCGGCCAGTGCGTCGGCCCAAAGCAATGAGGATGCTGCGACGGTGTCGAACACGCCCTGAGCTCGTGCGTGGTGTCCCGCGAGGTCGTAAGCGCCCCAACCACTGGACGGGCTGGTGCAGAAGGCCTTGACGCGATGTACCGCCTCATCGAGGAGGACCGAATCGAGGCGGGCTGCGCCGAATCCGGCCATTGGGTTCACGACCTGAATCATGGCTCCCTCATCACTCCGTAGGCTCTCGCGACATTGTCACGGGCGCAGCCGAACGTCGATAGTCATCATTCCAAGTCTCTTCCTCTCAACCAGCACCACAGCGCGGCTGAGAGCGTCGGCGGAGCCGGTTGGCGGGTCGTCGCCGGTGCGAACGTGGCTGCGAATCCAGGCCACGCGAACCTCGATTCAAGTCCGCCCACAGCGGTTATGGCTGACCTGTGGCGCAGCGGCTGACAGCACGCAGCCAGGACGGATGGGTAGCCGATCCTGAGTGGGCGTCATGCGCGACGCGCGGGCTAGGTACGGCTGTAACAGCCACGACAACCGTACGGTAATCAACGCCAGCACCGATGGGCGGTTCCGGCTCGGGAGGCACGCGTGGCCCGCATGATGACGATGGCCGACTACGTGGACGAGATCCGTCACGCCGTGTCGACGGTCATCCCAACGCTTTGGGAGGACAAGCCGGAGATGGACAATCTCCATCGAGAGGTACACCGACTGGAGCAGGTCGTGTATGCCGGATACCGGCAAGCCGAAGCGATTTCGCTCGACGCGGAGACCCCCGACGACGTGATGCTGGGCGTCGGCGCGCACTGGGAAACTTACTTCGGACCAGACAAGGAGCTCAACAAAACTGTCGATAGCTTTATTGCTGTCCGTGCCCGCTTTGAGGTCCGTAGGTTCTCCGTCTACTCGTTGGCAGGAAATCTTCTTCAGTACGGCAAGCAAGGGCTGTCGATGGTCCACGGCGGCCTTCCCACCCCACGCACAGGCAGAGCCATAGGGTCACAGGCTCTGAGCGAGGTTGTGTGGCAGGCCCGGAACCAAGCCCTGCACTGGGAGGAGGGCAATCCGCACCCGCCCGTCGTCAAGTGTTTCCAGACCCTCGATGCCGACTTCGGCAACGCCCGGTTCGCCGACAGCGCCAAGCGCAGCTTGGCCTTCGACGTCGTCGAACTACTCGGTTGGACGACAGCTGCCGACTTCGAGAGCGACATGCTGACAATGGGCTGACGGTTGACTGCCGTTTCGGCAAAGCCGGGATGTGACAGCGACCTTGGCGTCAGCAATCGCACAGGTCACATCGGGGCACGCAGGAGTCGTTAGCTCTATCCCTCCGGGCCGCACAAGGTTGCTTCCGATCTGGCAGGACCCCGTGAAGTGATCCAGGGTTTGTGAGAGTCGCCTGGTTTTCATTGGTGGGTGCAGGTGG
>WUUC01197898.1_pt1 | contig 19639 bp, 9 predicted proteins | sample 6278441 | NCBI WGS metagenome assembly WUUC01 (sample SAMN13675441, study PRJNA597444) | soil metagenome | isolation source: soil | place: USA: Washington | collected 2017-10 | reverse complement strand
GATTTCCTGCGGGTTCTCTGTTTGCGCTGGTGAGAGGCGTGATCGGACCACGCTGGCAGTGTGGGGGTCACACGGGTTCGAACTCCCTCGACTCCCTGGGCTGATAGCCCGCTCGGTCGTCCCTGTCGACTGCGCCTTCTCCGCCATGACGTCCACCTCCGTCGAACCGATACACGCCCCGGCGCTCACCGGCGCCAGACGGCCGCGTGGGGGTAGCCGCCGGCCGTGATGACGTAGCCCACGACGGTGCCGTGATCGTTGATGTCCGCGGCGGCGGCGTACGGGCCGCCGCCAGGCAGGCGCGGTAGCAGGGTGACTCGACCCGAGCGGTTCCACCGGACCGCGTGGGTGCTGTAGTCCGGCAGGGTCACCTGTCCGACCACCTCGCCGCGGGCGTTGACCGCGGCGACGGTGGAGAACGAGCTGCTCGGCACGTTGTCGAGGAGTGTCAGCGCGCCGGATGGGGCCCACCTGGCCATGTGCTGGCCGTTCGGTGTCGAGACCGCCCCGATGACGTAGCCCTCCGGGCCGACCGCGGTCGCGTAGCTCTCCGTCGTGTCGGCGGGAACGGTCAGCTCGCTGACGTGACCGGTCGCGTCCCAGCGCAGGGCGCGCTGGCCCTGGTCGGTGTAGACGGATCCGGAGACCAGGCCGTGGTCGTCGATTCCGGCGAGCCATAACCCCCACCCATCGGGGTAGCTGTCGAGCACCTCGAGTGCCGGCCCGGGCCGCCAGCGCACGGCGTACTGCGGGCCGTCTACGTAGGGGGAGCGGACGATCCCGGCGACCGTGCCACCCGCGGTGATCCCGACCGCGGAGCTGGTCTGTGCGTCGGGCAGCACGGGCAGGTAGGTGATGTGGCCGTCGCGGGACCAGACCACCGCCTGGCTGGTCGTCCCGGTCTCCACGACGCCCGCGACCTGGCCGTGGTCGTTGACGTCGACGGGCGTGGAGCTGTACGCCTCTGGTGCCATGGCGTGGATTTGTCCGCGCCGGTCCCACCGGACCGCGTTGTCCGGCACGAGGGCGGGCGCGTTCGATATCCCCACCAGTTCACCGGTGCTGTTCGTCGCCGTGACCGCGCTCTGCGTGTGTCCTGGCAGGGTGCCGAGGTCGGTGATCCGGCCGTTCCGGGACCACCGCACGGCGTGCCCGGTGCCGTCGGCCGTGCTCGCCTGCCCGACGACGGTGCCGTCCTCGGCGATGAGACCGGCCGTGCTCTGTGTGCCGCCGGGCAGGAGTCCGAGATCGACGACCTCGCCTCGGTGTGGCACGGCCGCCGCGGCAGGTGCGGCGAACGCGCAGAGCGCGCCGATCGCCGCGATGGTGACCATGCCGCGTGCCTGGCGAGCCGTTCCGCTGCTCATCGTGTTCCTCCACTGTGGACTGTCGTGGTCCGTGGCGCTCTCGGATACACTGCGTCCCCCACGCAACTCGGGAACCGGCACTCGCACGAGCGGCGAAGGACCCGGACGGTCCGGGTCCAACGACCCTGCCGGGGCGTTGGGCCTCGTCGGTGCGGACCTCCGTCCCTGCCCGACAAGCGGCCCGCGTGCCCACCACGCCTGGCTCGACAAGCTCTTCCACAATCACCCGCCACTCTGGAAGACCTCACCTGCGCCGAACCTGTTCTGTGCGGCCGACGGCCTAAAGCGCCGGCTATTGCTGGTCTCATGAATTAGCCACCCGAGCCGCACCGAGCACGGCGTCAACCCGCGACTGACTTGCTCTACTTGCCGGACGGAGCACGCACACGTCTCGACCAGACAGTCGATGGAGGAGAAGGAGAAAATCGGGAGAGTTCACTATGCCGTTACTGGAGTTGACTGCATCCAACGGGCCTGAACTATCCTGTCTTGTTCAGGGGTTTCTCTGTTTCTGCAGGTCAGGGGAATTGCATCAATGACGGGTCAAGGGGTCGCAGGTTCAAATCTTGTCAGCCCGACGGCGGTAGCAGGTACGCCGATTGTTGTGTGGAGGTGCCGAACCCGCGGCGACGGTTCCCGAGCTGGTCGCGGAGCTCGACGGGCTCGTCGGGCTTGCGGCCGTTAAGTCGCTGTGTCGAACCGAGAGGTCTAGGGTGAGTTGTCATTCGCCGCGCTCGGCATGTTCGTCGAGATGGGTTTGGCGGTATTGACCCGGTGTTGTGCCGGTTGCTGTTCTGAAGATGTGGTTGAAGTGCGTGGGACTCCGGAAGCCCCAAGTGTGGGCGATGTCCTGGATGGTTCGGTGCCGCAGGGCCGGGTCGGTCAGGTCGCGTTGGCAGCGGGCGACACGGGTGCGGCGGATGTAGCCGCTGATGGTGTCGCCATGTTCTTCGAACAGGCGGTGGAGCGAGCGGGTCGACAGGTGGTGTGCCTGAGCGATCATTAACGGGTTGAGTGCGGGATCGCCTAAATGTTGCTGGATGAACGCGCGGATTCTGGTGACCAGGGTCTCCGAGTATTGGGACTGCGGGTCGCCGGTCATCGTGCTGAGTGAGACGGCGAGCAGGTCGGCAAGTGCGCATGCCAGACGGCTGCCCTCAGGGCCTGGTGTGGATGGCTGTTTGGTGAGGCCGATCAGTAGCGCTGCTAGCAGCGCACCGCTTCCTTCCCGCCCCGAGATCGTGTGGGCGGCGGTCTGTTCGATGCTGTTGGTGGGCAGGGAGAGCAAGCTACGGGGAAGCAGTGCGGTGACGCCGGTGACAAGGTTGCTCTCGTCCGCGACGGCGCGCATCGTGAATGGCCGCCATGTGGTGTGAAAGGCGATGTCGCCTGGCCCGACGGTGCTCTCGGAGCCGTTCTGGGCGACGCCGATGGTGCTGCGGGTAACGAGCATGAGCTGGATCGCGTGGGGGTCCGACTGGTTGATCAGCCGTTGGGTGCGGCGGCTGGTGCAACTGGAGGAGGTGACCGACGCGACGGAAGTCTCGCCGAATTGGGCGACCGTGATCTGGCCAGTGTATGAGTCGGGGTCGGGTGTCGTGACGTCGATCGGGACCGTTGACCTGGACACCAGGTCGATCCAGGCGTCGAACCTGTCGCCGGCCGTGTAGTTGTTGGTGTGCATCAACAGGTCCACGGGATTCTCCACGGGCAGCGAGACGGCAGCTACCTCAGAGAAGAGGGTGTGACACCTGGCGCAGATACGTCCAGGTTGGCGCTGGCAGGCAGTTCGATGGCGCGCATCCGCAATTCCGTGTCTGCGACGGCCGACATGATGGCGGTGTGAAACCTGGGGGAGTCAGGAAGCCTTGGCTTGGCGCGTTGGTGGTCGCCGCGGTGGCCGCGTTTGTACAGCTCAGCCCGACGGCGGCGGCAGAGCCGGTTCCGGTTGACGCGAGCGGTGGCGCGCTTGCCCGCGCTCGTGCGCTCGCCGAACCGGTCGAGGTGACGTCGCTGCGTACCGAGCGGGAGCGGCGGTTCGTGAATCCGGACGGCTCCTGGACGTTGGAACAGTACGTGGAGCCCGTGCGGGTACGTCGTCAGAACGGCTCCTGGGCCGACCTCGACGCGTCGCTGCGGGTGAGGGACGACCGGGTGCGGCCGGTGGCCGTGTCCGGCGAGGTGTCCTTCTCCGCAGGCGGTGACGACCGGTTGGCGGAGCTGCGGACCGCACACGGCCAGCTGGCGTTGACCTGGCCGGGCGAGCTGCCCGTGCCCCGCCTCGACGGCGACACCGCCACCTACGCCGAGGTCCGCCCGGGGGTAGACCTCGTGCTGCGGGCGACTACCGACGGCTTCTCCCACGTCCTCGTCGTCAAGAACCGGGAAGCCGCCGGCAAATTGACGGAGGTGCGGTTCGGGTTCGCCGGTGGCGACCTCGATCTCGTCATCACGAAGACCGGCGATCTCGCGGCCATCACCGCCACCGGTGCCGTGGCCGCCAGCGCGGGGCGCGCCCTGATGTGGGACAACCGCGCCGGGTCAACCGCGACGACCGCGGGGGAGACGGCGCGCCGGGCCTCACCGCCGATGCGTGTCGAGGGTGGTGACCTCATCATCGAACCCGACCGAGGGCTCCTCGTCGGACCGGACGTCGCTTACCCGCTCTATATCGATCCGTCCTACGCCAAGGGGCTCAAGCGCTGGGCGTTCGCCAACAGCGCCAACGAGAACAACGACACGACCGTCGTGCGGGTCGGCAAGAGCCCGGACAGTGGCGCCATCTACCGGTCCTACGCCACGTTCGACGTCTCGTCCCTGCGCGGCAAGCGGATCTTCAACGCGAAGTTCCAGACACTTCTAGTGCACTCATGGGACTGTGTGGCCACCCCGGTCAACCTGTACCGAGTGGACAGCGCTGGTTCTGGCCGGCTGGGGTGGTCCGGCCCGGCGCTGGCGGAATGGGTTGACCAGCAGAGCGGCAACGCGCACAAGGGCAGTAACGCCTGTGGCAACCAGCCCGACAAGCCCATGGAGTTCAGCAACCGGCTCACCACCGAGGTTGCCGAGGGCGCGGCGGCCAACAAGACCGAACTGGCTCTCGCGCTGTCCGCTCGCCAGTCCAACGGCGGCGGGGAGAGCACGCAGGAGTGGTGGAAGAAGTTCGCGCCGGGCTCGTTGAAACTGGTCGTCGTCTACAACTCTGTACCCGGCGTGCCGGGCAGTTTGTCCGCCGACGGCCGGGGTTGCGGCGCCAGCACGAACCGGCCCGCACTGTCCGCGTCGAAGCCGACCCTGCGTGCCGTGGTGTCCGATCCGGACAGTGACGAGACGGACCTGCGCGCGTCCTTTGCCTGGGAGCAGTGGAACGGCACCGCATGGGTGGCGATGGGCTCCGGGCAGCAAACCAACCTCCGTCCCGGTGCTACCGGTCAGGTCGCCATCGGCTCGGGCATCGTGCACGGCGGGGTGTACCGGTGGCGGGTGCAGACCGTCGACCCGTGGAGCTACAACGGCACGACCGGCACGGACTCCTCGACGTGGTCCGGCTGGTGTGAGTTCACCGTGGACCTCGTCGGCCCGGACGTCCTGCCCGAGGTGTCCTCGACCGTCTACGGTGACGACATCGACCAGACCTACGGTGCGGTGGGTCTGACCGCGAACTTCACCCTCGGCGCGGGCGGCGTCGCCGATGTCGTCGGCTACCGGTGGGGATGGCAAGACCCGCCGTCCACAGTGGTGAACACGCCCAGTCCCGGCGCCACGGTCACCGTGCCGCTGACCCCGCCGCCACCGAAGCCCGACGATCCGACGGCGGGCGGCCTGACCACGCTGTACGTGCTCAGCGTCGACGCGGCCGGGCGCACCAGCCCGCTGCGGACCTACGAGTTCAACATCGGCTCCGCGACCGCGCCGGTCGGTGTGTGGGAGATGTCCGAACCGGCGGGCGCCACGACTCTCACCGACAGCAACCAGCGCGGCACGGCGCGTCCGGCCACGCTGACGACCGGCGCGACGGGCGCGACGGGCCGGATCCTCGACGGACCCGGCCGGCAGGCGCCGAAGTCTGTGAGCTTCAACGGGTCCAGCTCCTACGCGGCCACCGGCGGCCCCGTGGTGGACACCAGCAAGAGCCTCAGCGTGTCAGCGTGGGTGCGCCTGACCAGCGCACCCAACAACGCACACACGGCGGTGGTGCAGAAGGGCACCAGCACCAGCGGTTTCTTCCTGACCTTCAACAACCAGCGCTGGGCGTTCGCCACGCACTCCACTGACTCCACCACACCGACGACGTCGATCGCCACTTCCGCGACACCGGTCGCGCTCAACCGGTGGGCGCATGTGCTCGGCGTGTACGACGCGGGCGCCAACCAGCTGCGGATCCACGTCAACGGCGAGCTGACCGGTGTCGCCACGAGGGTCGGTGTGCCCTGGGCCGCGAACGGTCCACTGTGGATCGGACGGGGATTCTCGACCGGGGTTCCCGGCGGCTACCTGCCGGGTGACATCGCCGAGGTCAAGGTGTGGGACCGCGTGGTGTCCGAGCAGGAGGCCGGAGCGATGGCGGCAACCCTCGTCGGCCGCTGGGACCTCGACGGCACCAGCGTCGACGCCACCACCTATGGCCGGGACCTGAGCCCCGCCACCGGCACGGTCGGCTGGACCGAGGACCGCGACGGCGTGCCTGGTGGCGCGGCCGGCATCGGCACGGGACCAGGTTGGTTCGCCACGTCGGGACCGGTGGTGCGCACCGACCAGAACTACACCGTCTCGGCGTGGGTCCGGATGTCGGACACGAACAACTACCAGACCTTCCTCTGCCAGTTCGGTTCCGCCCGGTGTTCGTTCTACCTGCAGTACTCGGTCCCGCACGACCGGTGGGGCGTCGTCCTGCCGAGCAACGACGGCTCGACTGTCGACAAGTACTGGGCCGCCACGGCGTCCGCGCCACCGGCGTACGACGAGTGGGTGCACCTGACCGCTGCGGTCAACGCCTCGTCCGGCGTGCTCCGCTTCTACGTCAACGGGGTGCAGGAGCAGGTCGTCTACGCCTGGTCGGGTGCATGGCACGCGAACGGCCCGCTGCGTGTCGGCTTCATGGACGGCGGCGCCGTCGACGGTGCGCTCGACGACGTGCGCGTCTACGCCGGGGTCCTGTCCCCGACCCAGATCATTCGCATCTGCGGCTGCTGACCGCGGGCACACCTGGAGGTTCTGCCGTGAAGCGCGTCAACAAGGCATGCCTGGGACTGGCCGTGGTGGTCGCGGCAACGCTGGTGACGGTCCCCGTGATCCCCGCGGCGGCGGTCGGGGAGCGGCTCACGCCGCAGGCGGATGCGTCGGTGCCCGTACGGGACGCCGGCAAGGGCGACGGCCCGGTGCGGTCGACGGGCGAACCGTTCACGGCGCAGGCGCCGACGTGGCCCGGCGCCACGACCGCCGACGTCGCCGTCGGGGCGACGGCCGCCCGTGCCGGTGATACGCCGGTGACGGTGTCCTCGGTGTCCTCCGTCTCCTCGGCCGCCGGGGGGCCGGCCGAGGTCCGGGTTCAGCTGCTGGACAGGAAGACCACCGCGAAGTCCGGAGTGGATGGTCTGCTCATGCGGGTCGGCCGCACGGACCAGAAGACCGAGAAGAGCCAGGTGCGGCTCGCGGTGGACTACCGCGACTTCCGCCACGCGTACGGCGCGGACTGGGACGCTCGGCTGCGCATGGTCGCACTGCCCGAATGCGCGCTGACTACGCCGGAAGCCGCGGAGTGCCGGGTGACACCACTGACCTCCGACAACGACGTCGCCGTCGGCACGGTGACCGCCGACGTCCCGGTCGGCAACGGGTTCGTCGCGCTCGCCGCCGCGCCGGCAGGCACGTCCGGTGACTACTCGGCGACCCCGCTGCAGCCGTCGTCGACCTGGTCGGCCGGCAACAACGCCGGCTCGTTCGGCTGGTCCTATCCGGTGCGCGTGCCACCCTCAGCCGACGGGCCGGAGCCTGCCGTCGGCCTGTCGTACTCGTCGTCGGCAGTGGACGGCCGGATGGCCGCGTCGAACAACCAGCCGTCGATGGTCGGCGAGGGCTTCGACGTCTCCAGTGGGTTCATCGAGCGCCGCTACAAGGCCTGCGCGAAGGACGGCGGCACCAGCCCGAGCGACGTCGGTGACCTGTGCTGGAAGACCGACAACGCGGTGCTCTCGCTGAACGGCAAGAGCACTGAACTGATCAAAGCGGCGGACGGCACGTGGCACGGCCGCACCGAGGACGGCTCGAGAATCACGCGCAGCACCAGTAGCACCAACGGAAATGGTGACAACGACGGTGAGCACTGGGTGGTGACCACCACCGACGGCACCCAGTACTGGTTCGGCCGCAACCGCTTGCCGGGCTGGACGGCCGGCGCAGAGGAGACGAACTCGACGTGGACGGTCCGGGTGTTCGGAAACCAGTCGAACGAGCCGTGCCACGACGCGTCCTTCACGCTGGCGCACTGCCTGCAGGCGTGGCGGTGGAACCTCGACTACGTGGTCGACCCGTACGGGAACACGATGTCGTACTGGTACGCCAAGGAAGGCAACAAGTATGCGAAGGCGCTGAACGCCGCCGCGCCGGCCGACTACACCCGAGGCGGTTACCTGAAGCGCATCGACTACGGCACCCGCGGTAACACCGCATACGGCACCGCACCGATGCAGGTGGTCCTGACTCCCGACGACCGGTGCCTGTCCAACTGCGGCACGAAGAATGCGACGAACTGGCCTGACACCCCGTGGGACCAGGAGTGCACGGCCGCGCCCTGCCTGGTCGGCAGCCCGACGTTCTGGACGTCGAAGCGACTCGCGAAGGTGACCACCCGGGTGTGGGGCGGATCGGCGTACCGGGACGTGGAGTCTTGGACGTTCACCCACTCCTTCCCCAACCCGGGTGATGGCACCCGCGCAGGCCTGTGGCTGGACAAGATCGGCCACGCCGGGCACGTAGGCGGCACGGCCACCATGCCCGACATCACCTTCGTCGGCACCCAGAAGGCCAACCGGGTCGACGCGACCGACCATTCACCGGCGATGAACTGGTGGCGGATCTCGCACATCAACACCGAGTCCGGCGCGTCGATCAGCGTCACTTACTCGGATGTCGACTGTGTGCGGGGCAGCCGCATGCCGGACGCCGAGGCGTTGCAGAACAACACGTTGCGGTGCTATCCCGTACGGTGGCAGCCGCCGGGACAGACGAAACCGATCTGGGACTACTTCCACAAGTACGTTGTCACCGCGGTGACCGAGACCGACCTGGCACTGCCATCGGACGGCCGCTCACAGCGGATGGTCACGGCCTACGAGTACCCCGACGCCCCCGCCTGGCACTACACCGACGACGACGGGCTGGTCGACGACGCGGCCAAGACCTGGTCGGTGTGGCGCGGCTACCCCAGGGTGCGGGTCACGCAGGGCGAGGGAACCGAGCGGACCCGCACGGAGACCAGGTACTTCCGCGGCATGCATGGGGACAAGCTGCCCTCCGGCACCCGATCGGTGGTGATCCCCGCGGCAGGCGGCGCGCCGGCGATCAACGACGAGGACGAGTTCGCCGGCATGGCACGGGAGAAGATCGTCTACAACGGACCGGCAGGCGGCGAGGTCTCCGGGACGGTCAACGAGCCGTGGCGCTCGTCGGCGACCGCGACCCGCACCATCGACGGGGTGACCGTGCAGGCCCGGTTCGTCGACGTCGGCGCGGTCCGCGAACGGACCACTCTGGACGGTGGGCGACAGCCGAGGCGGACGACGGCAAGGACCACGTTCGACAACTACGGCATGGTGGTGCGGAAGGAAGACCTCGGCGACGACGCGGTCACCGGCGACGAGCGGTGTGCCATCACCACATACGCCCGCAACACCACCGCGTGGCTGATGGAGTTCCCGACCCGCGCGCAGTCCTTCGCGACCGACTGCACCAGAGCGACCCAGTCGGGGCTGACCGAGGACGACGTCATCAGCGACACCTACACCAGCTACGACCAGCTGGGGCGCGGTGTCGCACCGGCAAAGGGCGCGACCAGCCTGGTCGAGGAGCTCAACGCGTGGCCCAACACGTACCTGGTCACCGCGCGGGCCACGCACGACAGCCACGGCCGGGTCAAGGACTCGTGGGACGTGCGCGGCAACAAGTCCACGACGACGTACACGCCGGAGAGTGGTGGGCCGGTCACATCCGTCACCACGGTCAACCACCTCTCGTGGAAGACCACCACCACGCTGGAACCGGCGTGGGGTGTGCCGACCTCGGTCAAGGACCAGAACGACAAGGTCACCAGCGTCGCCTATGACGGACTCGGCCGCACCAGAGCGGTGTGGTTGCCGGGCCGGGCGACGTCACAGTCGGCGAACCGGACCTTCACCTACGACGTGCGCCGCACCGGCCCGACGGTGGTCACCAGCGCACGGCTGACGCCGTCCGGCGACTACGTGACGTCGTACACGTTGTACGACGGGCACCTGCGACCCCGGCAGACCCAGCAGTCCGACGGCGGCACGGGCCGGGTCCTCACCGACACGTTCTACGACACCGTGGGTCGGGTGGCGAAGACCAACAACGCCTACGTCGCCGACGGCGCTCCATCCGGGACACTCGCCCTGCCGCTGCCGGACGCGGAGGTCCCGTCCCAGACCCGAACCACCTACGACGGCGCCGGCAGGGCGACCGCCTCGGTCTTCGTCGCCAAGGGCGCCGAGAAATGGCGCACCACAACGTCCTACGGTGGCGACCGCGTCGACACCGTGCCACCGCAGGGCGCCTTCGCCGCCTCGACGTTCACCGACGCGCAGGGCCACACCACCAGGCTTCGCCAGTACGAGATGGGGATGGGCAGCGCGGGCTACGACGACACGACCTACACCTACGACCGCAAGGGGCAGCTCACCGAGTTCGTGGACACCGCCGGCAACACGTGGTCGTACGACTACGACCTGCGCGGCAGGAAGACCACCGAGGGCGACCCGGACAAGGGTTCGACCTCCAAGGCGTACAACGCGGCGGGTGATCTCACTACGACGACCGACGCCAGAGGTGAGACGCTCGCGTACGTCTACGACTCGCTTGGCCGCAAGATCGAGCTGCGCGACGACACGCCGACCGGTGCGAAACGTGCTGCGTGGACGTACGACAACGTCGCCAAAGGGCAACAGGACGGTTCGATCCGCTACGTCGGCACGGCTGCCTACAGCACCCAGGTGACGGCTTTCGACGACGGGTACCGGCCGACCGCTCGCACGGTGACGATCCCGGCGACCGAGACGGGCCTGGCCGGCGTGTACGCCTACACCTACACGTACAACATCAACGGGTCACCGGCGACGGCGAAACTACCGGCCGTCGGCGGGCTGGCGTCGGAGAAGCTCATCAACGGCTACGACCAGCTCGGCCGGCCGAACACGTTGCGCACCAACGTGTCCAGCACCGGCGAGGACACGTTTCTCGTCAACGGCACCAGCTACACCCGCTACGGGGAGCTCGCCGTCATCGGCCACCGCTACAACGAGGGGAAATGGCTCGACACCGGCCGCTACTACGAGGAAGGCACCCGGCGCCTGTCGCGAATCCTGACAACCAGAGAAACCAACCCGTCACTGGTGTCGGACGTCAACTACACCCGCGACCCCGCCGGGAACGTCACGCAAACCACGGACATCGCCGCAGGCGACACCCAGTGCTTCCGGTACGACCACCTGAGCAGGTTGCTGCAGGCGTGGACACCGGCCGCCCAGAACTGCGCTGGCACCCCGACGCAGGCCGGGCTCGGCGGACCGGCTCCGTACTGGCAATCGTTCACCTACGACGACGTGGGCAACCGCCTGACCGCGACGGAACGGTCGTCCAGCGCGACAACCGAACGCACCTACTCCTACCCGCCGGCCGGAAGCGCTCAACCGCACGCGCCGACGAGCGTGCGGGTTGGGACCACGACGTACGCCTACGACTACGACGAGACTGGCAACACGTTGGCACAACAGGGTCTGACGATGACGTGGGACGCGGAGGGCCACCTGGCCATCGCCTCCGACGGCAGCTCGTACCTCTACGACGCCGACGGCGGTCGCCTGATCAAACGGGACTCGAGCGGCCGGACCCTGTACCTGCCTGACGGGCAGGAGCTGCGGTCGTCCGGCGTCGCCACGAGGTACTACTCACACGCCGGCCAGGTGGTCGGTATGCGCGGCATTTCGGGCGTGGTCTGGCTGGTGGCCGACAACCAGGGCACCGCCCAGGCTTCGGTGACGGCGACCAACCAAGCCGTGACCACCCGCCGGCAAACACCGTTTGGCAACCCGAGACCGGGGTCGCAACCGACGTGGCCGAACGACAAGGGCTTCGTGGGCGGCACCAAGGACGACACCGGCCTGGTCCACCTGGATGCCCGGGAGTACGACCCCGCGAACGGTCGCTTCCTGAGCGTCGACCCGATCATCGACCCGGCCAACCCACAGCAGATGCATGGCTACAGCTACGCCAACAACTCCCCGGTCACCTTCAGCGACCCCAGCGGCCTGGTCCTCATCGGCGACGACTACGGCCTGGTGAAGGCGGTGGAGCAGAGCAACGGCAGCACGAAGGTCGTGGACAACCGCATCGCCAAGCCGAAGCGGAAGCCAGAGACCTTCAACTTCCCCAGAGGCAACACCCGTCCCACTCCGAAGCCGGCGCCGCCGACCTTCAACTTCCCCCAACCCACGCCGAAGGGGGGCTGCCCGGTCCCGTACACCGAGACGGGCTGCTTGGGCAAGCCGACGAAGCCTCCGCAAGCCCCCACCGCGCCACGTTCGGAGTGCACGGCGACGGAGTGGTCGTCCCTCGACGACTGCGAGGCCCAGTATGCGGGGTGGGACGCACGAGTGGCGGCGGCAGAGGAGGCTGCGGCCGCCGGCGGCTGCGACACGCCCACCATCAGGAGAGTGACGCCCGCCTGCAAGGACGTCAACGTCTACGGTTGCTTCCTGTCCTGGGGCTGTAAATTCAAGGTGCACATGGCTGGCGAGCCACCGAAAGGTGATCTGGTCCCCAAACCAGAGGTGTTCCTCAGCGGCAGCGGTTGCGTTCTCATAATCTATTGCCACACCTTGACCCTCACTCCCAACGGCCTGTACCGCACGAGCGGTGTATTCGTCGCTACACGTGGGCTCGGTCTCGCGATCGGTGAGGCTAGCGCGCCGATCAACGCGACAGAGTCGCGGTCGTACCAGGCAAGTGCCTCGTACGTTCTCGGAGGATCATGGGCCACAGGCAAGACGAACACGGGCGACACCTGGACCAGCTCGGCCCTCCAAGTGGGAACAGGCGTACAGGTCGGAGTCCAGTGGACGAAACCCATCTGGGAGTGGTGATCTCTACCTGTCTCGCAAGCTTTGCAGGACAAGCCGCCCAACGCCATCTAGGTCGCCGATCGATGGCTCAGATGTCGGCGTCGTCGCGGTTCGCGATGCCCGCCGGTGGTGATGTCGCCGAGGTCGCCGAGGTCGTTGGTGACCGCGCTGACGCCGCTCAGGTCGCCGTTGAGACCCGCGTCACCGACGACGTCGGGGATCTGGGAGCGGCTGCCGGTGATGTCGGAGAGTTGACTGGTGACCGGTTGGCAGACAGGTGCCGATGGTGTCGGGGATCCCGGAGGGCAGATCGAGACCGTCGGTCAGGTTCAGGTCGCCGCCGCTGACCGCGCCGGTCAGGTACTCTGCGGGTGCCCAAGTGGGCGACGCCGACGTCCCCGCCGACTACCGCGTTGGTGACGTCCTCGACCGTGTTGTCGCCCGCGGCGACCTCGTACAGGACCGGGGAGTCGAGGTTGCTGATGCTCACACGCCGGGAAGCGACCCGACCGTACTCGTCACGGCATGACGGGACGCTTACCAAGCCACGATGGGTGCCCGAGCGGCCTCGTTCATGCTCCTCCCGCTCACCGAACTACTGATCGCCGCAGCGAGACTGGGTTAACACCACGACTGCACGACCAAGTCGAGCAGCTGCGCACGGTGCTCGGCAATCTGCCACTGTGGACAGTCAGTCTCCATTGGGTACCCGCGCACGCTGCGGTACCGCGCCTCGATCACGACACCGCCAACGCGGCTGTCAGACGAGACCGACCGCCGCGTGCCGCGGACCGGTAGCGGCACCGACTCCGGCAGCGCTGCCGCGTTAGGCGATCGCGAAGTCAAGGTCGCCAGACTGCCTGACACGGACATAGCTTGGGCGTGGTCGCCCGTAGTTCACGTGTTCAACGAAGAGAACAACCTTCTCGCATCCCGACAAGACGAGCTAGAGAACGAGTGATCGCCTACGTCGCTCGACGCCGTTGACCGAGCGTGTAGCCGTGCAACCGATTCATTCCGATGCGGCAATCTCTCTATCGTTGTAGGCCGCGTCATCCAGCTCGGCGTGGTTGGCCGGCGGCTCTGAACTGTGGAGATTCAGCTATGGGCGACGTCGCTGGCCTTCGCGCAGCGGGCGTACCGCACACGCAGTACGCCGTTACCGCCCGTAACTGGAACCTGACGACCGCAGTCGGTGAAGGTCCCGGCGGCAAGTCGCCGACAGCACGACCGCACGCCACCCGATGTGGTCGACTTGGGGTACGGCCACGACAACCTCTGCAGTCGTGTCCATCTTCCTCCCCACTACGACGAGTGACCACCGTAAGCCAACAGTCATATCGTCATCGCCGCAAGATCCGTAACACAACCTCGCGCCGAGTTCGAGTAACGATCTCGGCAAGGAGTGTCCCCCGGCGTTCGTTGCACGTCTCCGCAGCGCCTCTCACGGATGCGGCTTCTGCGTGCCGAGGAGGTCGCCGAGTTGTTGGCGCTGCCGTCCCGGACGGTGCACGACCGGGCCGCGGCAGGGGTGATTCCGCATCGGCGGTTCGGGAAGCACTACCGATTCAGTCGGTCTGATGTGGACGCGATCGTGCGGCAGATGGGAACGTCCCGCCACGCCCGTTCGCCGGCCGCTGCGCGGCCTGAACCCGTCGTTTCACCACTTCAGGAGTTTTCATCATGGCTTATGCCGAGCAGGAACCCAGCGGCAGGTGGCGGTGTCGCTACCAACTGCCCGACAAGTCGTTGGGCAGCAAGTCCGGGTTCACCTCGCCGACGGCGGCGAAGGCGTGGGGTGATGAGCAGGAGGCGTTGATGCGGCGCAACCTGTGGATCGACCCGCGGGACGCGGAGACCCCGTTCGGGGAGTTCGCTCAGGAATGGCTTGACGCGCGGGCGCCTCGGCTCGAGCGCGGTACTGCGGAGAAGTATCGGTCGGTGATGGTCAATCATCTGTTGCCGCAGTGGGAGGCGTGGCCGTTGATCGGGATCTTCAACGGCTACATCGAGATCGAGAAAATGGGTTTCCGAGCTCCACGAGGACTACGCCGACACCACGGTGGCGACGATCTTCGCGTTGTTCTCCAGCGTCATGAAAGGCGCTGTCAAAGCTCGGTGCATCCCCGCCAGTCCATGCGTTGACGTCCGGGTGACCTATGGGGAGTTCGCGGTCGAGCGGCTTGTCGCTTCTCCGGTGCAGGTGCTGCGCGCGGCGATGCGGCTGTATGAGCGATTGGGGTTGCCCGGGTTCATGCTGGCGCTGATGGACGCCTACACCGGTTGCCGGTGGGGTGAGCTGGCCGGTCAGCAGCGTCACGAGTACGACGCTGAACAACGCGGCATCCTGATCTGCCAACCGCTCAAGGAGGTCAACGGTGCTCTGTTCAAAGGCGGGACCGCTGCCGAGCAATCACACGCCCCTATTGCCGTCCCCGCCGTCGTGTCCCGGCAGCCTGGTCGGCGCCCTCGGGTCAAGAAGGGACGCACCAAGCCACCTGCGGGCACCCGGGTGGTCGAGCTACCGCCGAGCGTGGCCGTGTTCTACGAGATCCTTCTCGACAGCCATCCACACGCGTTCGTGATGTCCACTCCTGAAGGCCGGCCGTGGCGGCGGTCCAACTTTCGGCAGCGACACTGGCGGCCGGTCTGGGACGGTACCCATCCCGACGATCCCTGTAATCCAGGTCACACGTCGCCGATTCTGCCGTGGTTCACCTTCCACGAAGGCCGGCACACCCATTCGACCTGGTTGATCGAGGACGGCGTTCCCGAAGTGGCGCGGCGTGCGCGATTGGGACAGAAAATGAAGGGGATGGCCCGGGTCTACGACCACGTGACACCCGTGATGCGGCGACAGATCCTGGACGTTCTGGAGGCCCGATGGCTGGGGTCGGTCGCGGCGCTGTCGGCGCGCGAGCGGGCTCAGCTGGTGGGGTGGTTTCCGCACCTGGGCCGGTGCTGGTGGATCTTGGGATCGCGCCCGCGATAGGTGCGATCTCCATTTTCGCTCCATTTGATCACTGAAGCCCTGGCCTCATGATCGAGACCAGGGCTTCTGACCTGCGCAAACAGGTGGTGGGCGATACTGGGATTGAACCAGTGACCCCTACCGTGTCAATGCGGTTGCTGCGTAGCGCCAGGGGCAGCCAAGTGGGCCTGAGCTGGCCCTGCCTACCAGCGAACAGCATCTCGTGTCGGCTGATGACGACAAGCTGGCTGACTGCCCGCTGACCCGTGCCGGGTGCCCAACCGCTGGATACGAGGTGGCGGCCCCTTGACCTTATTCACCACATCATTGACATGCGATAGAACCGCTCCAAATACTCTGACCTGCACCGATGACGCCCAACCACTCTCGTCATCCCTCATCGGCTGCGGGTGTCATGTTGGATGAATGTTGCCCGGCCGCACGTTAACAGTCAGGGCGTCCGTACAGCTCCAGCCGTTCGGAATCCAAGTTTCTGGCAACGGTGGACGGTCAAGAACGACATCAGAACCCATGTGGCGATGCGCAACTCCGCGAATAACACAAGTTCTATCAACACCTGATAGGCCCAGTTCTACACTAAAAGAAGCTTCCGCGCATCGACGCACGAGATCTTCAAGTGCAACAAATGGCTCCCGAAAAGAGGCCACCCCTTCGATATAGATCATTGACGGAAGCATAACTACCAAGACATCGTCGCTAACTTTTACAAAATCATCTAAGCGCACTCGACTAAATTCGAAGTGAAGCCGTGAATCTAGGTCGAAATTGGAGTCGCCAAGTTGAATTGATAATTCTTGTCGATGCATAGGGAACGCGACTTGACGAGTGGCGTCAACAAACAGCTGCATATCCAGACGCAATCTGGCCGTTATCGAGTCACGCACGTGTGAGTCAGCCACGAATCGCTTGTACGATAGAGAGGTCTGAATATGGTCGATTACAGGCGTGTCGACCGCCGGCGCAAGCATTCGTACTATCTCTCGCCGAGTAGCCGACCTGGTGTTCGTCGCTTCCCTCCACGGGATCTCTTTCTGCGTCAACCCGTCGGGCAGCTTGATTACATAGGGAGCCTGATCGGTCGTGAAAAACAAGCCGATCACCGGGTAGCCGTCATCGATGTGAACAATAACATGACGCACATCGGGGGTAACGTCGTCGAAACAACGCTGAATCTGCGGCCACCAACGTCCGATGTCGATATTTTGCTGCGCGGCGGGGTGCGCCTGACCCGTCTTCTCCTCGACGCCAACAATCCATAACGCTTCAGCCCCGTGGGCCGAGTTGCACAACGCAGCGATCCTGCGAGCGGCCCGTAGCGCATCGGACGGAAGTTCTCGTTTCAGTTCAACGAACAGATCCTCGTGGCCACGGTCACCGTCTCGGAACCGAGCAAGTATCTCCCGGATCTGGGCTTCCATCTGCAGCCTGGTGCGCATAGCGGACATTGCATCACGTCGCGCGCCACAGCGCTCGCCATTTCCGCACTCCGAAGGAAGGGACTTCCTGCCATCCCGTCGACCTGGCGTAGCCCGATCGTGCCGGGTCAAGGGGGAGACCGCGGTCAAGCTGCGGTTCGTCGGGGGCAGCCTGCCATCCCATCGACCTCCACAAGGGCTATCCACCGCGTCAAGGGGGCAGACCCAGCCCAAAGCGCCGGTTCGGCAACGTGCGCTGGTGGCCACAGCGGCCGGGGCCGGGTTGCGGTGGGGTGAGGCGATCGGGTTGTGTCAGGACGCGGTGGACCTGGACAGGGCGCGGTTGTCAGTCCTGCGGACGGTGGTAGAGGTGAATGGCAACACGTCGATAAAGCCGTTCCCCAAGTCGAGTGCGGGCCGGCGCACCATCCCGCTGCCCTCATGGGTGGTGGCCGAACTTCGGGCGCACGTGGATACCTACCCGCTCGGCGCGGCTGGGCTGGTGTTCGCGAACGAGGTCGGCGGGGCGTTGCGTCGCGGGATGTTCCGGTCGCGGGTGTGGCGACCGTCGTTGGTGCGTGCTGGGCTGCTCGGCGCGGTTGTGCCGGAGGGGGAGAAGTTCGCGGCGTGCTGGTCCGGTGAGGACGGGTTGCTGTGCCGGGCGTTCTTCGCGACGCGCCCGGCTGCGGTCAAGCACGTTGCCGCGCATCAAGCAGGTGGCCTCCGGTTCCACGATCTGCGGCATTCGTACGCGACGTGGCTGGTGGATGACGGGGTGCCACCAACGATGGTCATGCGGGTCATGGGCCACGAGAAGGTGACGACCACGCTGGAGCTGTACGCCCGGCGCACTGATGACGCAGACCGCATCCTGCAGGCGCTGACTGAGGGCGCTGACTCCGGTGACGACCCGGAGGACGGGTGCTAGCGGTGTCCCGGCATACCTTCGCTGACTGTTCGCTGACTCATCTGGTCCCGGCAAGGCGAAAGGCCAGGTCGAAACTCCTGAACAGAGTGTCTGACCTGGCCTTTGCTGGGTGGGCGATACTGGGATTGAACCAGTGACCCCTACCGTGTCAACGTAGATCAAGAAGTGCTCTGACCTGGAGAAACGTGACTCTGGCACGTCAGTGTGCGTCTGTTCAGAGCAGTTGGGCACAGCTCAGCACCGTTCGATGGCCTATCTGGCTCCCAATTTGCTCCCCACAACCCGCTCCCACATGCTCCTCGGGAATCCGGTTACGCCCGATCGGCGGCGCGGGTTGGTGGGTGAGGAAGAAGTGGTCGCCGGGGAGGGTGCCAAATGAGAGTCATAGAAGGCGGTCTGTGGAGGCGCTATAGCTTTCGACGGCACGTGTGCGCAGGAGGAACTGTCGGCCGAGTTGCGCCGCTCTGCGACCCATCTCGCTACCCGATGCCAGTTCATGGTGCTATCAATGCTGTTCGGACGAAACGGCGGCATTAGCACTGGCAGCGTCAAAGACATTGCCCACGATCTTGACGGCCCGTAGCCGGCCTTCCACACTCGGCCATCACCCGTCATGGGACCAGGCGTCCGCAGTGCTGATGCGCCCGTCGATCCCGAGTTATCTCGCCGCAATGTGTCGAATGGTGCCGGCGCCGGCCGTCCCCAGATCATCGGTTGGTAGGGAGGTACGTTCGCCGCTCTTCTGGGGTGAGGTCGCGGGTGACGTTTCGGCTTGCGGTGGCGAGGACTTCCGTGATGGGACCGCATGCGGGGCAGCGCCATAACCGGATCGTGCCGTCGTCGTGTGCGGTGACGTACCGGTCGTCCTTCAGCGGTGCAACAGTCATCACCAGGGAGCGGAAGCCGCCGAGTACGAGTGGGCCGCCGGAACCATCCGTGCGCCAGATTCGCACTGCGGCGTTGTTGCCGCTGGTGACCAGATGGTTGCCACTGGCACTGAAGGTGAGGCTGCCACCCGTACCTTGGTTGTCGCGGAGAACGGTCGGTGCCGCGGTCGTGCTGGTTACCCAGAGGCGGATGGTGCCATCGTCGCCGGCGCTTGCGAGGCTCGCGGTGACACTTCTTCGCCTCAACTTGTGGAGACCATTGGCTGGAGGGCCGCACGGACGCTGAGCCGCGAAATCTGTGAGGCGAAGCCAAACCCGATATCACCACACCTGCAACCACGGCGAACTCGCAGTCGAAGGCCCCATCCACTGCCACAGCCCGTCCTGCCAGCGGCTCAAACCTCGGTCAGCTTGCCCCTGAGCAATAGTCAAGCACCGCGAACACACTCTCATGCCGCTGACCGAGTTGCCTGCGACGCGCGCCAGTCGCCAGTCGGTGTCCAATACGCGCGCTGTCCGCGGCATAGTCGGCGTGCGAGGCTGCTGTCATGAGTCGGTTCGTCGAGGAGATCCGGCAGGCTCGGGCACAGGGGACGTTGTCGGAACGAATTCGGCCAGCAGACGTCCGGAGGGCTTGCCCAGGCTGGGCTGACCACACATACGGCGTGTTCTTGCCCAAGCATCGTGTCGGCAACCCAG
>WUUC01099249.1_pt1 | contig 19639 bp, 14 predicted proteins | sample 6278441 | NCBI WGS metagenome assembly WUUC01 (sample SAMN13675441, study PRJNA597444) | soil metagenome | isolation source: soil | place: USA: Washington | collected 2017-10 | reverse complement strand
GTGTTGGGTGAGGGAAGAAACTTTACCTTGGAAATGGTGCAACGTGCAGTTGACATGATCTTAGCCGGCGCAAAATTTATTGCGACTAACCGTGATCCATCGCCAAAGAAAAAAGGATGGAATAACCTGGGCATTGCGGCTACCGCGGCGATGATCGAAGAGGCAACGGGCATAAAAGCTTTCGTTGTTGGAAAACCCGGCCCGGTGATGATGCGCTCGGCGCGAAAAGCCCTCGGTCTGGAAACTGCCGAGACTACCATTATTGGCGATACGATGGATACAGATATACAAGGCGGTGTGCAGATGGGCTATAAAACAATTCTTGTTTTGAGTGGCATCACCAAACAGGAAGAACTGAAACGCTATGCATTCAAACCTGATCTTGTTGTAAACTCAGTAAATGACATTCAGACTCCGCTACCCTGGTGGTAAAATTGTAGCAGTTTCTACGTAGACCGCTACCAAACACTTGTACGTTATTGTAAATTTTTTTTGCGTTTTCATTGAAGTACGCTCTAACTTTTTTGATCTTAGCGCGTCAGTAGAATAGAAAGACCCAAAAAATTTAAAGTGAGTTTGTAGAAGCATTTAAGTGTGCTTAATTTTTTGAATAAAAAGGCTTTATAATCCGCCCCAATCCCTGAATTAAGGGTCGGGGCGGTTCCATTTTAGGCCACAGAGAACGAACTAACACTTGTTATAGAATTGTGAAGTCAGTGCGAAAAAAATAAGAACAGCTAATTTAATTATGAGTCAAACACCGAAAACTTTATTCGACAAAATCTGGGATGCCCATGTGGTGAAGAAAGCTGAAGGATACCCGGATGCCTTGTTTATTGACAGACATTTCATTCATGAAGTTACCAGTCCCCAGGCTTTCGACGGACTACGTAAGCGTGGCATTAAAGTATTTAATCCTTCGCGTACGACGGCAACGCCTGATCACAACGTTCCTACAGTCGATCAACATCTTCCGATCAAGGAAGCGCTATCGCGTCACCAAGTGGAAGCGTTGCGTAAGAACTGCGCAGAGTTTGGCATTCAATTATACGACCTGGGACATGCCTACCAAGGCATTGTTCACATCATCGGTCCCGAGTTAGGATTGACGCTCCCCGGCATGACCATGGTTTGTGGTGACAGCCATACATCAACACACGGCGCTTTTGGCAGTATTGCTTTCGGTATTGGAACAAGTGAAGTTGAGCAAGTACTCGGCACACAATGCATTCTTCAATACAAGCCAAAGCGCATGAAGATCGAGATCAATGGCAAATTAGGCAAGGGTGTGTTAAGTAAAGACATTATTTTATACATCATTGCAAAGATATCGGCTAGCGGTGCCACCGGTTATTTCGTTGAATACGCAGGCGATACCATTCGCAGTCTTTCCATGGAAGCCCGTATGACGATCTGTAACATGAGTATCGAAATGGGTGCCCGTGGCGGTTTGATTGCTCCTGATCAAGTTACATTTGATTATATAAAGGGAAGAAAATTTGCACCACAGGGCGACGCTTACGATAAGGCAGTAACTACGTGGAGAGAACTAAAAACAGACGATGGTGCTGTTTATGATGAAGTGTTAACCTACGACGCGGCTGACATTGCACCGATGATCACCTACGGAACAAATCCGGGAATGGGTATTAAAGTAAATGGAAACATTCCAACGCTTGCTTCTTTAAAAGATGCCAGTGAACAAACTTCGTTCTCAAAATCATTGGAGTATATGGGACTAGAGCCAGGCACGCAATTGCTTGGTAAGTCTATTGACTATGTTTTTATCGGAAGTTGTACCAACGCACGTATTGAAGATTTACGCCTTGTTGCCGGTATGGTTAAAGGCAAGAAAAAAGCCGACCATGTTGAGGTGTGGGTAGTACCCGGATCAAAACAGGTAGAAGAACAAGCACGCAGAGAAGGACTCGATAAAATTTTTGAAAGCGCCGGGTTCCAACTCCGCCAACCCGGCTGCTCGGCATGCCTGGCAATGAATGAAGATAAAATCCCGGCAGGTAAATACTGTATCTCTACTTCCAACAGAAATTTTGAAGGAAGACAGGGACCGAAGTCGAGAACCTTTTTGGCTAGTCCGTTAAGTGCAGCTGCGGCAGCAATCACCGGGAAAGTAACAGATGTAAGAGAACTTGTTTAACTATTGAAGCGAAATGGCTAAAGAAAAATTTATAACCTTAAAAAGTACAGCAGTTCCACTGCCGATTGAAAATATTGATACCGATCAGATCATTCCTGCCCGTTTCTTAAAGGCGACAACACGCGAAGGGTTTGGTGAAAATCTATTCTGCGACTGGCGCTACGACAGCGAAGGAAAACCAAAGCCTGAGTTTGTATTGAACAACCCTAAATATTCCGGAAAAATTTTAGTTGCCGGTAAAAATTTTGGTTGTGGTAGTAGTCGTGAACATGCAGCGTGGGCAATCTATGATGCAAACTTACGCGTGGTTATCTCCAGCTTTTTTGCCGATATCTTCAAGAACAATGCCTTAAACAACGCGTTGCTTCCCATCACGGTATCCGACGATTTTTTGAAAAAGACCTTTGATCTGATTGAAAAAAATCCAAAAACAGAAATCACGGTTGACCTTCAAAATCAAAAAGTAATACTGGAAGACGGTTCTTCTGAAGGTTTTGATATCAATGCGTATAAAAAAACCTGTCTAACCAATGGGTATGATGATATCGATTATTTATTGAGCCTGCGGGAGGATGTTAAGAAATTTGACCTTGCCCACAGTTAATCCGCAATACGAAAGATCTAAAAAATTGAACGCAAAAGGAATGAAAAAGAAGATTACCATACTTCCCGGTGACGGCATTGGAAAAGAAGTAACAGCCAGTGGAAAAAAAGTATTAGAGCAGGTTGCCGAATGTTTTGGGCACGAATTTATTTTTGACTATGCCACCATTGGCCACGAAGCTATTGAGGCGACCGGTAATCCGTTACCCGATGAGTCATTAGAAAAAATGAGAAAGGCCGACGCCATTCTTTTCGGTGCCGTTGGTCATCCTAAGTATGATAACGATCCATCGGCAAAAGTTCGCCCCGAGCAAGGTCTTTTGAAGATGCGCAAGGAACTTGGTTTGTACGCTAATCTCCGTCCCATCAAACTTTTTGATGAGTTGCTCGGTGCTTCCAGCATCAAACCTGAAATATTAAAAGGTGCAGACATTCTTTTCTTCCGCGAATTAACCGGCGATGTATATTTCGGCGAACGCGGTCGTAAAGACAATAATGATACAGCCTTTGATACGATGATCTACTCACGTTATGAAGTGGAGCGTATCGCGCATAAAGCATTTAAAGCTGCTCTCACACGGGGAAAGAAATTGACATCCGTAGATAAAGCCAATGTATTGGAAAGCTCACGCTTGTGGCGCGAAGTTGTTCAGGAAGTTGCCAAGTCATATCCCGATGTAACGGTTGATCATATGTTTGTTGATGCAGCTGCCATGAAACTTATTCAAAACCCACGAAGCTTTGATGTTGTGGTAACGGGCAATCTCTTTGGTGATATCTTAACCGACGAAGCTTCACAAATTGCCGGCTCAATGGGCATGCTCGCATCTGCCTCTATTGGCGATACTGTTGGTTTGTACGAGCCCATCCACGGAAGCGCACATGATATTACCGGTAAAGGCGTAGCTAATCCGTTAGCGTCTATTCTCTCTGCTGCCTTATTACTTGACATTTCTTTTGGATTGAAAGACGAGTCAGATACGATTATCAGAGCTGTAGAAAAAACATTGAAAGAAGGTTATCGCACCGCCGACATTGCTGATGCCAACACACCCCAGGAGAAAAGGGCGGGCACGCAGGTTATGGGCAATATGGTTTGTAATAATATTCGCATCAGCCAGCTAGAGGCTGCTAAGAAATAAAAGTAACGTGTACCGGATGGTCAATCTTGAGGATTGACATTCAGTACTTATGATTTAAAGATTAACACAAAAACCTATGGCACAAAAAATTGAAATCTTCGATACAACCTTGCGCGACGGCGAACAGGTGCCAGGCTGCCAGTTATCGACGGAAGAGAAAGTAATTGTTGCAAGGGAACTGGAAGAACTTGGTGTCGATGTGATCGAAGCGGGCTTTCCCATTTCAAGCCCGGGTGATTTTCTGTCGGTAATCGAAATATCAAAAGCCGTAAAAAATCCGGTCGTTTGCGCGCTTACGCGTTCGAGAAAAGAAGACATCGATGTAGCCGGTGAGGCCTTGCATCATGCCAAACGCGGACGTATTCACACCGGCATTGGCTCTTCTGATATTCACATCAAACACAAATTCAATACAACCCGCGAAAAAATACTTGAACAAGCAGCCTGGGCTGTGACCTATGCCAAAACTAAAAATGTTCAGGTTGAGTTTTTTGCTGAAGACGCAGGTCGCGCCGATCTTGCGTTTCTTGCAAAAATGGTTGAGACCGTAATTGCAGCAGGCGCTGATGTTGTAAATATTCCAGATACAACTGGCTATTGCCTACCCCACCTTTATGGCAAGCGCATTGAGTATTTATATGAACATGTGAATAACATTCACAAAGCAACTATTTCTGTGCATTGCCATAACGATTTAGGTTTGGCAACTGCAAACACGATGGCCGGATTGATTGGTGGTGCACGTCAGGCTGAGGTAACCATCAACGGCATCGGCGAACGGGCAGGCAACACTTCGTTGGAAGAAATTGCCATGATTGTGCAAACACATAAAGATCTCGGCCTGTACACGAACATCAAGTCTCAGAAATTATTTGCCATCAGCCAAATGATCTCCGAAATGATGGGAATGCCTGTACAACCTAATAAAGCTATTGTTGGTGCAAATGCCTTTGCTCATTCTTCGGGCATACATCAGGATGGTTTCTTGAAAAATGCTGAGAATTATGAGATCATAAATCCGGCGGATGTAGGTGTTCCTGCATCATCTATTTTATTAACAGCGCGAAGCGGACGCGCAGCGTTAAAGCATAGACTTGAGTTATTGGGATACGCACCTTCTAAAACGGAACTCAACACGTTGTATGAAAACTTCGTGATGATGGCTGATGAAAAGAAAAGCGTGAACGATGAAGACTTAGCTACACTTGTTGCCAACACGCCGATCTTGGTTTCGAATAAATAAAAATAAATAACGATAATGAAAAACACCTGGCTGAGCCAGGTGTTTTTTTTTGAGCACGTCCCACGAGCATATTTGTGCCATTACGCGGCAACGGACTAATGCAGTTAAAAAAACAATTTGTGATCTTTTGATGAAAGTGATAGAAGGATTTCCATCCTGAATCACTTTTAACTGAATTACCGTTAATTGAATTACATTATTCTCTTGTATTTTTAACCTATGCTCAGCAGCAGGGACTACTTACGCGAAATTCAGAAATTCACTACCAGTCAGTATTGGAACGCAGGCGTCCGTATTACGGCAGGTGTAATGCTCCCCACGCTTATTTTAGCCCATTACGGGTGGCTTACAGTCGGTATGCCTTTCTTGTATGGGGCATTGTTTGTGAGTATTACAGACATGCCCGGGCCCATTCACCACCGACGTAATGGATTAATCGCAGCAATAGCGTTAAATACAATCACCGTTTTATTAACAGGTTTGATTCGCGATAATCAGCTTTTACTGATAACCGAGATCGTCGTGTTCAGTTTCTCGTATTCGCTTCTCGGCGTATTTGGAAACAGGGCGGGCGCAATTGGTGTACTGGCATTGGTTATTATGTTATTGAATATGCTTCCTCATCAGGATCATAACCCAATAGCAAAAGACACGCTGCTCATTTTCTGTGGCGGAGTATGGTATACGGGGTTTAGTTTGCTATTATATCGTCTCAGACCGTACCGTCTTGCTGAACAAGCTGTAGGAGAGAACCTGATTGCTACGGCGGCATATCTTCAAGCCCGTGCGTCGCTTTATAAGGAGGGGGTTGATATTTCAAAAAGTTTTCATCGTGTAATGGAAGAACAAAGCACGGTATTAAAGTGCCAGGATCAGGCGCGCGAAATACTTTTCAAAACCCGGCAGTTTGTTGGCGATGCAAGTCCAAAGAGTCGTAGTATTATGATGGTCTTCATTGATTCCATCGATCTGCTGGAACAAACTATGACAGCCTATCAGGATTATCAATTATTACATCGAACGCTGGATAAAACCGGCCTTCTCAACAAATTCTACGGCGTAATTCTTCAATTAGCTGCCGAACTTGAACACATTGGCCTACTTATTCAGTCCGGTGCAGCAATACGTAAAGATATCACCTTTACATCAGCACTTGGAGAATTAGTTGATGCCCTGAACGAGCAGCGCAATAAGACAACCGACGTTAAGGTTATCAACAGCATACAGGCGCTTGATAAAGGACTGGATAACCTTAAACACATAGCAGGACTCATGCAACGCCTGGTTCGCTATACCCGATTTGAAATTGATGTTCAGAAATCTTACCCTTCGCTGGTCGAGGTTAATACGGCTGTGATCGGGCAACCTATTCGCTGGCAAGAGATTCGTGAAAATCTGACACTAAAGTCAAACACCTTTCGCCATGCGTTGCGCCTGACCATGGCGATGGTTATTGGATACACCGTGTCGATCTATTTTTCGCTTAGCCATGTGTATTGGGTATTACTAACCATCGTCACCATTTTAAAACCCGTATACACGGTATCACGCACGCGAAATATACAACGTGTCAGTGGCACGCTGGTGGGCGCCTTTATTGCTATTGTGTTATTGTATTTTATCTCGAGTACGGTCGCCCTATTTATCATTTTGATAATCAGCATGATTATGGGGTATAGTTTTCTTCGCGTAAACTATTTTGGTTTCGTTTTATTCCTTACGCTCTATATCATCATCTCCTTTCATTTTTTAAACCCCGGCGAGTTTAACATACTTATAAAAGAAAGATTGATAGATACTGTTGTTGGCTCAGTGATTGCTGCGATTACAGCCCGATACATTTTACCGGTATGGGGAAGCGAAGAAATTGAATCGTACATGTTGGAGATGTTAAGTACGGCGGAAAAATACTTTGAAATTGCGTGGCTGGCGCAAAGCGGCAGCACGGGAACACAACCTTATAAACTGGCTCGCAAAGATGCAGTGGTTGCCCTTACTAACCTATCAGAAAATTTTCAACGGATATTATCTGAACCAAAACAAGCACGGCAATCTTTACAACTGCATCAGTTTGTAATTGCCAGTCACTTGTTAACCGGACACATTGCCGCCTTGAATAATGAAAAACTTGCTGAACAGGATAGACAACGTGAAAATGTTTTTTTGGTACTCGGCGCGATTAAGCAGGAATTTAAACGCGCTGCCAATAAATTAAATCACAAGCCAGACGAGTATGTCCCCAATGATCGGATAGACCTTGGCTCAGGTCTTGTACCTCCGCAGTTATTAACGATTTACAACCTTGTTCACGATATACGGTTGATAACAGGGAGAATGCAAGTTTCCTGATGGTAAAAATGAGTTCGGTATGTTAAAGGCTGAGCTCCGAAGTATACTGTTCGTAGATCAAGGTATGTGGTCTGCAAAGCTTCAGATTTTGAATATCCAGAACGGCACAAAAAACAAGTACATGCCTGAAAAAAAGTGCAATGATTTTTTTGTAGATCATTAACCCTATGCTTTTGAAAGCCTCCACTATCCTATTCATAACTACCTCCCCTTACCATAAATATTCTTCAAATCTTTTTCAAAGAGCGTGTAGGGATCGTTATAGAAATTAATAAAATCCGGCACACTTACCTGGTCCGGGTAAGGCGCATAGTAATGTGTAGGACTACGCATATCATTTCGCCAAACTAACACATAGCAGAGCTTCATATTGTCTGTTTTCATAACCTTCAATAACGTGTTCGTCCACCATGTGGTATTTGGAATTGACTCTAAACCCGTTTCGGTAAATGCCGCTAACTTTCCAGCTTTTTGCGCGTAGTCTGATACTATTTTTAATTTCTTAGCAGCTGTAGTCAAGTCGTACTTGTCCCGTCCCATGTCGCCGTAGTTATCCATTCCTACCATGTCTACCCACTCATCACCAGGGTAACGTTCTAAAAATTGAACCTCATTATTGAAACGGTTATCGGGCGAAAACGCATAAATGAAATTATGAACCTCGAGAGTATCTCTTAAATACGACACTGTAAAACGCCATAATGAAATAAATTCTTCGCGCGAGCAATGTGGTTTCCCCCACCAAAACCAACCACCATCAAATTCATGAAACGGTCTAAAAATAATTGGTACAAGTTTTCCATCAGCACCCTTAATGCTGTGTGCCCATTCGCCAATTCCCTTCAGAATGTCTTTGTATTGCTGGTGCGCTTCACCGCCGGGAATAATATATTTTACCGCCGGCAAGGAAAGTGAATCAACCCAATAAAACCCACCCTTCGAAACAGGGTTACGAAAATGCCAGGCGGCTGTCGTTACACCACCCCGATTATAGGTATCCACAACGTTCTTCCGAACGCTTTCTTTTGCTTTTTGAGATACCTCAACCGGAAGACCGGAAAATTCGCTAAAATCAACGCCAATTACCGCGGGATGTGATCCGATAACCGATTTCACATCCGACCTGTTTTCATCTCCTGCCCAGCCGTGACCATACTCGGTTGCATGTTGGTGTCCAAAAAGTGTATGTTGATCTGATAGCTTCAATAAATTGTTAAAAAGATTTTTTGTTTCAGCAGTAGCTTTGGCATCAACGGGCTTATTCTGTTGCGCAGTTAAATTTTCGGTAGCGAAAAGAATCACCGTCACGATCAAAATAGAAATGTTTTTCATTCATTAAATTTTTAAGGCACCAGAATAATTTCCGCGGGCAATATGAAAAATATTTTAATCAATAATTTAAAATAATGGTACCGGGAAACAAAAGATACATGGAATGTTATCAAATGCAACAGGCTTCGAGGGTGCGTTGAACTCGCAAAAAAAATGCGCAGGTGAAGGGTTCAAGTTTATTACTATCCGGTTAAAATTTACAAACAAAAGCAGGCCGAGAGATTCTGAATTTCACGTTTTGAGCCTTATTCAAAAGAAGTCGCCTTGCGCGCTGACCTCAATTTCGATTGTCAAACGCGATAGAATGTCAGCATTTTAATTAAAAAAGTATGAGTGCATTTAAGATCGTAAGTGAGGTTCGAGGGCTAGTTAATAAAAAAAACTGTGATCGATATTGATCACAGTCTCTACATCTTATCGATATTTATCTATCCCTACTTTCCTCCAATAATCGAAATCGGAAAATCATTACCAGTTATATAACCGGTTGGATACTGTGCCTGGCCGCCATGCGCCTTTGTTAGCTCCGGCACACGTTCTTCCATGAAAAATTTTAATTCGTTTACGGTAATCTTCTTATCACCATTATCCCCTTTGCCATCGAGCGCCTCAAGGAGTGCATAAGTAAATACACCATGCTTGAGTTCTTCAAACTCTGTAGCAAATTGCTTTGTACCACTGGAAGCAATCATCACCACGCCCGAACTGCGCGCTAACTGAACGATGGCCTTTTCATCAGTAGCAGCTGCCCGTACGTTTAGCGATTTCAGCGCTCCGCCCGAATGACAGGCATCCATTAAAATAATTTGTTTCTGTGATTTCACCTGCGTTAAAAATCCACGAAGCTGGGTAGCCGAAATTCCTTTAGCCGTAAGCTGGGCAGGATCACCATAGAGTTTTGTAATATCTGTCGGTACCAGATAATACTCGTCGTTATGTTCTTCATCCAACGTTCCGTGGCCGGCATAATAGAACAAAAACACATCCTCAGATTTGGCACGTGCTATAATAGAACGGAATCCTTTTTCTATATTTTCGCGCGTTGCCTCTTCGTCATAGATCTCTACACGATTCACACTCTTAAAAATATTTTTTCCGTTCTGAACCAGCTTATCCGTAAATGCTTCCGCATCCGGCTTGGCATAATTCAGGTTATATGCCGCGTTTTGATATTTATTTATACCGACTGCAAGGATGTGAAGCGCCGAAGTAGCAATTACTTCTCCTTTATACTCAATTGTTAAAACATCTGAACGTGATTCAATTTTTTGGTAATTGATCACTTTAACTTTAAACTCGTTTGTCTCATTCCCCATTTCTACCGAATAGGTCTTTACAACCTTTTGTCCTTCTCCGGTAGTTTTTACTTCGGTATCTGAAACAATAAGTTTGTCGTTCTGGTAAATATCAACTTCCTGTACACCGCCACCGCCATCAAAAATTTCTATGGTAAGTGGTATAGTGTGTGCCTGTGTATAGAATTTTCCTTTGTCATATTTTAATAGATCAGTTGAACGGGTTGTTACGGTTACATCAAAGAAACCAACCGACGGTCGGTGAAGTTTACTGAGATCAAAGATCCGTTCACCTGACTCCTTAAGAATATCTTCAACCCGTTTGCCTTGAATTATGCTCTTTCCCATTTCTTTAGGGCGATACAGGATTTCAAAATATTGCTCAGCGGCGAAAAAATCTGCCAGGTGATTAATGCCTCTGTTTACATGCCATCCAAAATACTGACTTCCGGCCGATGAACATGAGAAATAACCACGTGGTGTCCAGCAGACCCACTCATTATCTTCCGTTACAAAAAGTGTTGCAAAGGGTATTACTACTTCACCGAGGCCCTTGTACGCTTCCTCTAGTTCTTTGTAGGCTTTATTATTACTCGTTTTTAGAAAGTCAATAACTTTTTTCCATGCGCCTTTTGTTGGTTCGCTTGTTAGCGAATCCATGGGTAGAGAGCTAAAAAATTTCGCGTACTCTTCTCCATCGAAAACTTTACGCAGGCTTGGCGCATACCCCGTCTCAGAAAGCTTCCACAAAATTATTGATTGATCTTCGCCGCCAGATACCAGATACTTACCATCAGCACTTAGCGAAATCGCACGAACGGCCCCTGAGTGTCCAATAAATTCTTTGCTTATGAAACCATTCTTGTCAAACATTTTCAATGAAAAATCACTGGCAACCATGATGCTTCCGTCGGTTGTACTTTTAAAATTCAGGATGCGACCATCCTGGTTTGGATCCGTTTTTATAATTTTTCCCTTTGGAAGTTGTATGCTATTCTCGCTTGTCTGCACTAAATCTTTATTAACAGCATCTTTTGCCAGGTTGGGGATTGCGGGATTTCGGTTAATGGTAAGGTTCGTGAAATCAAAACTTGATTTAAACTGCGGTTTACCATTCTTTGTCAGATCATGTGCAATGTAAAGTTCCATACCATTGCCAAAGGCAAGATCTTGTACCGCACTTCCCTTTCCTTTTATTCTGCGCACAGTCAAGCTGTTGATCGGATTCCATAATAAAATTTCATTGTTGGTCCCGCCCGCGGAAGCGACGATATAACTGCCGTTGACTGAAGGCGAAAATGCAGCACTAAAAACCGTATTATCATGTGCAGTGTAGTCGGTAAATTTTCCTCCTCCCGGCAATGACCAGCTTTCACCTTTTCCGGTTATGTCCAGGCCAACAAGAATTTTAGCATCGTATGAAAAGGCAATTGCATTTATGGCATTGGTCAATTTATCAAATTCCTTCACCACACTTCCATCCGGACGCCACAAGATCAATTCATTTTCAAAACTACTGCTCGCCAGGTAAGAGCCTTCCGGTGAAAAAATAACTTTATCAATGAGTCCTTTGTGACGCTTCAGCACTTTTGGCAAAAATTTAGTTGCGCCGTTATCCAAACCAGCCAATGGGAATACCAAGATATCTCTGCTTTGCTGTGCAACAGCTAAATCTTGTGTTTTAGGATTGAAAGATATACTCGAAACACCTGAGGTTGCTTGTAATGTTGCGATAACTTTTAATTCTTTAGCACCGTCAACTTTCCATATCTTAATAGTGTTATCGTCACTGCCGCTGGCAAGGTATGAGCCCGCTCCACTAAAGCTCAATGCATTAATAACATTTGAATGACCAATAGCGGTGCTTACCTGTGTATTTTTTTCGAGGTCGATAATAATGATATAATTTTCTTTCTCCGAACTTACGGGATAACCCGCAACGGCCAGGTATTTACCATCAGGCGAAATAGCCGATGCATAGAGCATGCCTTCTGGTCCATCACCGATCTGAGATTCAAATTTTTTTAACATCTCTCCGGAATCGGGGTTCCATATCCGAATTGTTTTATCCTCAGAAACAGAGATCAGCTTGTGACCATCGGGGGTAAAGAGCAGGTTATGGATCTTAGCGGAATGCCCCATTGGATTTATAACGATGCGGGGCGCCTGTGCCATACCCTGCAGGCTAACTAGAACCAGTATATAGCCAAGCCAGTAATTGAGTCTCGTTGTGTACATAAATTTGGGTGATGAGTAAGTAAAGTTACTTTATTTACCCCGTAAAAGAAAAGGTAGCTGGCAAGGTAATTGCAACGCAGAAAGCGCCTAATCACTTAAAATTTCCGAAGATTTTGGAGCGGAATGCTCTACGTTTGACTTATTTCGTATCCAATGTTCGCCGCGTGAGGGCTTACTTAGCTTTTCGGCACTCCAGAAGAGCACGATAAAAAACGAGATAAACGCAGTGAAAACGAAGACCATATAGTTGGCGGTTAACTATACCAAAGTTGACCAGATTAGACAGCCTATGCCGGTAAGAGAATATGCGTCCGGCACGGAAGTAAGTTTCTGGAAAGTTTAGCAGTTTTTCAGACGTCTGGTTTCCGCAACACACGCAGAAACCCGAAAATCAATGTTGATCTGCCGGTTGTTGCGATTATTTTAAATAATAATAGGTATACACTTATATTGCATAAATGTTCAAAAAGAGAATAAATCTGATATGATAAAACAATTTGCAAGACCTTTCATGCTTGTAGTCATGGGTCTGATGGCCAGCAATACATTTGCTGCAAACTACGAGATCTTTCAGCAACAAGACACCACAGAAACACCGAAGGATTGGTTTTTACGCGATCCGGAAACTGATCACGTGCAGGGTGTAAGCGCAGAAAAAACATACGCGACGCTATTAAAAGACAAACCTTCGCGTACGGTGCTGGTAGCTGTAATCGATTCGGGTATTGATATCGACCATGAAGACCTTAAAGATGTTATCTGGACGAATGAAGATGAAGTTGCTGGCAATGGAATTGATGATGATAAAAATGGATATATCGATGATGTGCACGGCTGGAACTTTATCGGTGGCAAGAATGGTAACATCGATGAAGATTCATATGAACTTACCCGTGAATACGTGCGTCTGAAAAAGGTTTATGAAAATATCGACACAACGAAAATTAGTAAAAAAAATAAGGCGGATTATGAGTCCTGGAAGAAAATAAAAGCAGCGTATGAAACTGCTTCTACGGACGCCACTCAAAAGTATAATTTTTACAAAAGCTTCTACGACAATATTGTTTTTGGAAATGATACCTTGAAACAAATACTCGGTGTACAAAAGCTAACACCTGAATTACTTGACAGCGTTAGTTCAGATGACAAACAAATAACGATCGCAAAGCGATCTGTTGCAGTGATTTTTCAGAAAGCTGGACCCGATGCGGACGTAGACGCTGTATTGGAGGAAATAAAAACCGCAGTGGATTATTTTGAAGTGCAGGCCAAGTACGGTTACAATACTGCGTTTGATCCCCGGAGTATTGTGGGTGATAATTACAGCAATGTTTACGAAAAAAATTATGGCAACAATGATGTGAAAGGGCCAGATCCTACACACGGAACCCACGTGGCAGGGATTATTGGCGCCAACCGCAAAAATAATCTTGGAATAAAAGGAATCGCCGATAACGTACGCATCATGCCAATACGTGCAGTACCTAATGGCGACGAGCGGGACAAGGATGTTGCCAATGCTATTCTTTATGCGGTTGATAATGGTGCCAAGATCATCAACATGAGTTTCGGAAAGGCCTATTCACCACAAAAAGAAGCCGTAGATAAGGCAGTAAAGTATGCTGAATCAAAAGGTGTTCTATTGATTCACGCTGCCGGTAATGATTCAGAGAATAACGATGTTGATGTTAATTTCCCGAACCGCTATTTCCCGAAAGGAAAGGAAGCTGGTAACTGGCTTGAAATAGGTGCCTCCGCCTGGGGAGCAGACAATGCATTCGTTGCACCGTTCTCCAATTACGGAAAAAAAACAGTTGATCTTTTTGCGCCTGGAGTTGAGATCTATTCAACCATGCCGGGCAATGCATACAAAAATCAAAGTGGAACAAGCATGGCAAGTCCAGCTACCACGGGCGTAGCCACGGTATTGATGTCTTATTTCCCAGAATTATCCGCCGTACAAGTGAAAGACATCTTGAAACAATCAACACGTAAATTCGATAACCTCAAAGTAGTTAAACCGGGAAGTGAAGAAGGCGAGGAGATTGATTTTAGCAGCCTTAGCAATACCGGAGGGCTTGTAAATACGTATGAGGCCGTGAAGCTTGCTTCTACAATAAAAGGAAAACGGGTGGAAAAGTAGTCTTACCGATTTGCTTTCTTTTAAAACCTATTGGCACCTTGTCAATAGGTTTTTTCTATTTCAACCTATAGATAGATTGAATTCTCAAACTTTCTACCCTTGTAAATTCGTTCACCCACAACAGGTGATGAAATAATTATACATATACCGAACCTCCTACCGAATTAAGATGTAACCCTGCTGAATAATTAACCGGGTTCACTATTTATGCGCTTATAAAATCAGCCTTCTCGCGGGTTTTAACGCACCTCGCGAGTGAATAGCTTTCAACTTTAAATAAAGAAAATGAAAGCACGCACCTTAATGGTTACACTTCTTCCTCTATTATTTTTATTCCTTTTTACGATTACTACATTTTCAAAACCACGTGCGGGTTTTTATATGCCCGATTCCTTGCAGGAGGTTTCGTTCCGGTATAGAAATTTCGATAATCTGATTATTCTTCCCGTTGTTATTAATGATTCCGTGCGCCTTAATCTCATTCTTGATACCGGATGCAGAAATCTTGTCTTATTCGGTCGGTCATTTCAAAAATATTTTTCAATTGACCCTGCTAGAAAGGTGCGGTTCTCCGGACTCGGTGAAGGAAAAGCGTTGTACGGTGGCGTGGCGCTCGACAACAAAATCTCCATTGGCCCGTTGACCGGCGAGGGCATTCCAGTGGTGGTGGTGTCAGACCGTGGCATTTTTAAAACTATAAATTCGATTGACGGGGTTATCGGCTATGATATTTTTATCAAATTTGAAATTGAATTAAACCCTTCGGAAAACCGTATTACGTTTAGACCGGCAATGACGTCTTGCGCGCCGGAAGATTACACACGCATTCCATTGCGCATTGAAGATTCATTGCCCATACTTACTTCTTCTGTTCTATTTAATGCAATTGGAAAACCTTATGATTTAATGATTGACACGGGCTCATCACTAGGTCTTCTCCTAAAGACAACGGACCTTAAGAAATTCACAACTTACACGACAAATAAACTCATCGGCCGTGGATTAAATGGAAATATTCAGGGATATGAAATACCAGCGACCACAGTTGTCTTGTCGGGGTTCGACGTTAGAAATGCACCAACACACGTAACGGCATCCTGGCACAATCATGCCTCAATTGGTATGGCGGCGCTGAAAGACTATTCGATTATCTTTAATTACGTGAAGGAGTACGTTTGTTTGAAGAAAGTATAACAGTCGCCTTTATGTGAAAATTTAGAGTTTAAATTTCTTTGTTTTCTCGCCAAGAAATTTTTTAAAATTTTGCTCCATCTTTCTGAATTGTACAATAGCTCTCTCGCCCGTTTCTGTCAATGAAGCGCCTCCTCCTTTTTGGCCACCGGTTTGTGTTATCACTAACGGTTTATTTGCGTGCGTATTCATTGAATCGATCAATTCCCAGGCCTGGCGATACGACATTTTCATAGCCTTAGCGGCTTTCGATATGGAGCCGAGTTTTTTTACTTTTTCCAATAACTCCACACGGCCAGCGCCCAAAAAAGCACCCTGCTTTGTCTGTATCCAAAATCGTCCGTGTACCTGATATGTTGCCGTTGCCATGCTGTAAACATAAGTAAATATTTTGTATCGGTAAACTGGACTTGATCGAACGCTCGGTCACGGAAAATGCGACAACAAGAAAACACTTCCGATAATTATCGAATAAATAATAATCCACTGCATCGCATTCACTATTCTTGACATGCCGAGAAACGGGCTCTCAAAAAAGTATTGACAATCTTAAAAGTAACAACTGCGTTACTTATGTTTAATCAAAGCGACACACCACGTTTCCAGGGAATGAAATCATCCTGGCCGTGTTTAACCGCGGCCACTTCAATCTCTCCGCTTGCAGCCGCGATAACATAATCAAATATACGCTCACCGGCTTGCTCGATTGTTTCCTGCCCTTCAATGATTGTTCCTGTATTTATATCAATGATGTCGCGCATCTTTTCATACAATTTCGTATTACTCGAAAGTTTAACAACAGGTGCAATCGGATTCCCGGTAGGTGTACCTAATCCGGTTGTAAATAAAACAATGTTTGCCCCGGAAGCCACTTCGGCTGTTGTGGACTCTACATCATTACCGGGCGTACACAGCAATGTAAGTCCTGACTTCGTTACCTTTTCGGGATAATCAAGCACCGCGGTTACCGGAGACGTGCCACCTTTCTTTGCCGCGCCGGCCGATTTAATAGCATCTGTAATTAACCCATCTTTAATATTTCCGGGTGATGGATTCATATCAAAGCCCGATCCTACAGCTTTTGCGCGATCGTTGTACGTTGTCATTAACTGAGAGAAGCGATCGGCTGTATCAACATCAACACAACGATCGCTTAGATTTTGTTCCACACCACACAATTCAGGAAACTCGGAAAGTATAACGGAACCACCGAGCGCCACCAAAAGATCGGACGTGTATCCAATCGCAGGATTGGCGGATATGCCCGAAAAACCATCAGAACCTCCACACTCCAGCCCAATGCATAGTTTGCTCAGTGGAGCAGGTTTTCTGACGTTTTGATTTGCCTGAATAAGTCCGGCAAAAGTTTGCTTGATCGCTTCAGAAAGTAAAGTTGATTCTGTGCCCGTTGTCTGTTGATCAAGAATATATAACGGTTTGTCAAATTGAGGTGATCGCTTTTTGATTTCTTCCTCAAGAATACTGACCTGTGCATTCTGACACCCCAAACTTAATACCGTAGCTCCGGCTACATTCGGATGGGTTATGTATCCCGCCAATAATCCACATAACGCTTGCGCATCCTGACGCGTACCACCACACCCCCCGTCGTGTGTCAAAAACTTTACGCCATCAACGTTTGGAAATAAACGCGTTGACGGATCGGCGTTGTAGTCTGCTTTGAGATCGGCTTGTAAAATTTCTTTAACATTTTTCCCTGCTTTATATAAAGCAATAAGCTGTTTGGCCTGTAACTGATAGGATTTGTTTCTTCCATAGCCAAGGTCTTTTACTAACGCCTCTTGTAAGACTTCGAGGTTCCTGTTCTCACAAAACACCATCGGAACAACCACCCAATAGTTTGCAGTACCTACGCTTCCGTCGGACCGATGATAGCCATTAAATGTTTTTCCTTTCCATTTGGAGACGTCCGGTTTATGCCATTCCGTGTGGCGCTCGCCTGTCTTGAACGTATTAGCTGCGTGTTTTACGTTAAATGTATTGATCAACGCGCCTGCGGGAATATCCTGTTGGGCTTTGCCCACAAGCACGCCATACATAACGATATCCGTGCCTTTCTGAAAATCGTGTGCTGCAAATTTATGTTTTGCCTGTACGGCATCGTGTAATACATAGTGTGTGTTTTCATACTGCAATTTTTCCCCTTTTGCCAGATCCGTAAGCGCTACAATAACATTGTCATTCGGATGAATTTTTACAATTCGTTTACTCATAGTGCATTTATTTTTTTGTATGTTCACGAAGTGTGTTTAAAACACCATTCGTAAGAATTAATTTTAAATTCGTTTTTACCGCGTCTTCAAATCCTGAAAGTGTCGTCAGGTCAGTACCCCATGCAGATTGATCTTTCAATATAGCATGTACAATGTTGTCTTCGCCATGTTCCTTCCACTGGTTATGAAAATATGCAGCCTGATCATCGCCAATTGGATAGCTCATACCGTTGCTTTCACCGAAGTATTTATCGCCATCTTTCTTAACGGCTTTCATGAACAAAATCCACGCGGAAAAACCAAGTGCAATATCGTGTGGCACTTTATTAAAATTTTTATAGTACTGCAGCAACACCGGCAATGCCCGCATTTTTAATTTCATAGAATATTGCTGCGTAATGCTGAGCCATAAATGCCTGATGTGAGGATTTCTAAAACGGTCGAGTACTTTATGGGCAAACTCGTGCGAAACTTTCTCTTCAATTTTATAGGGGATGGCTGAAGCAATGTCATTTAGCATTAAACGAGTGACATAACCTGACAGCGTTTCGTCTTCCATGCCTGCTTTCACCGTTTCAAATCCCGCTAGAAATGCCGTACCACAACTCAAGGTGTGTGTGGCATTGAGTAACCTGAGTTTTAACTCACGATAAATCTCGATGTCTGGCGCTATGATTACACCATCGTCAGCTTTGTAAAAACTCAATACCGATTTTACTTTTTCATTTCCCTCGATAGCCCATAGCCGGTAAACTTCTGCTGCCGTGAGCAGATCATCGGTATAGCCAAATTGTTTTTCAAATGCAGCCGCAGCATCTTCATCCGGTTTACCAGGTACTATGCGATCAACCAGACTGCTGCAAAAATGATTGTGGGTTGTTAACCAAGTGGTAAATGACTCGTCGAGTTTATTAAACGTTGCCAACTCGATCAGAATATTTTTTAATTTTTTCCCATTATCCGGTATCAGTTCGGTGGGAATAATCACCATGCCGCTTTGAGCGCTGCCTTTAAAGGCGGTGTAACGTTCAACCAGAAAAGCCAGCAGCTTACCAGGAAAAGATGCCGGTGGATTTTGGTCGATCTTTTCAAGCGTTAATTGTAGCCCGACCTCTGTCGTATTTGACACGATGATCTGCATTGCTTCACTATGTGCACACGCCAGAATATCTTTCCATTCACCCGAGGCCGAAAGTACACGACTTATCGCTGAACAAATAATGTTTTCTTCAACTTTAACGCCTTTGTCAATACCTTTAACAACAAGAGTGTACATCCCATCCTGCGTTTCAAAACCAGACGTCGATCCGGTAGCGGTTGATTTGATAACCACAATGCGACCGTTAAAAATTCCTTCCCGGTTGGCCTTATCAATAAAATAGTCAGGTAAACCCCGCAGTAGCACACCGGTTCCGAACTGTAAAACTTTTTCTGGTAATTGAAACACAGAATCTGTTGGTTTAATAAGTCCCGGTGTGGTTAAGTGTTTTAAATTTTCTTTTGAAAGAATCATAGTACGATAAATTTATTTCCTGGAGGTTTGCACAAGACGCAAGGCTTCAATGGTATTGGTGTACAGTAAATCATACTGCTCTTTTTCAAGAATTGTCTTACTGATCAATTTGCTTCCCATACCAACAGCACAGACACCTGCTTTAAACCATGCACTTATGCTTTCTTTGGTCAAGTCAACACCTCCGGTCGGGATGAA
>WUUC01008727.1_pt1 | contig 19645 bp, 17 predicted proteins | sample 6278441 | NCBI WGS metagenome assembly WUUC01 (sample SAMN13675441, study PRJNA597444) | soil metagenome | isolation source: soil | place: USA: Washington | collected 2017-10 | reverse complement strand
GGATCACCACGCGGTCACCCGCCGCGAAGTCGCCGAAGACTCCGCCCAGATAAAGGTAGGGCGATGCCACCCCCGGACTCGTGTTGCGCGTCCACAGCCGCGCTGTCTTCGTGGCCCTCAGCCAGCGCACCGCTTCGAGAGCGGTGCCGGCAGCAAAGCTGACGGCTTCGGTGAACCGCACGACGTCGACCGGCTCGCGGGCGACGACGGTCGAGCGCGCGCTGGCCGCGACCTCCACCGCCTTCCAGCCGCCCTCCGCCGTATCGGTTCGAACCAAGGCGACGTCTCCGGGCGTCCACTTCGCCGAACGCCGCGGATCGAACCAGAGGCTATCGGTGATCGTGCCCGGCCCGAGCGGAGCGTCAACCGTGATCGGGCGCGGCGGCGTCACCTGCCAACGATTTCTGAGCGGGTGGATGGCGATCGGCATGTCCAGCTCGAAGACCTGAGGCGGCTCGCTGCCGAACGCGCTCGAACGAAAGGCGGTGCCGGCCGGGACACTGACCAAAGTGCGTCCCTCGGCGAGCAGGGCCAGCTCCACGACCGCGGCCGTGGCTGGTTGGGGCTGATACCCGAGCCGCGCCACCAAGTCGCGGACCGACAGCTCGCGCCGAGCCGTGCGCAGGAAGCACTCGTGGCTGTGAACCTCGTCGTAAAACGCGAGAGAATCAGCCAAATACGCCCACATTTCCAGGAGCATGACGCCCAGGTCGTTGGTCCCGCTCGCTCGCCAGGGTCCGAGCGCGGCCGCGAAGCGGTCGGAGCCGGCGCTGTGCAGCAAGGCCCTGCGGAACGCGGGGAACCCGGCGACTTGACGGGGCAACCGCCGCAGGCCCGCTGCGATCGCGGGGGCGGTGGGGTGTGGGTCGATATCGCAATCGCAGCTCATGCTCCTCCCTCCATCACGAACGAGACCGCGCCTCGTTCGGGGTAAAGCGGATCGTTGGCCACGCCCAGAACCTCGTTCAGACCTACGTCGAGCTCCTCCTCAACGAACTGGCGCCAGTCGAAATGTCCGCGTCGGCGGACCATGATGGTTTCCACCGCGCGAACCCCGGGCACTCGTTGCAGCGCGGCGTACAACCGCGAGCGCACGAGGCCATCGCCAAAGCTGAACTTATCCGGCGCGAAGAAGCCGGATTCCGAAGCTTTCCCGCCGAACAGCGCCGCCAACAAGCTACGCTCGACATCGCTGCGCGAGGAGCTGGTTTCGACGCAAATGGTGATGGCGAGATCGAGCCAGGCGTAGACCGGAGCGAGGAGGTGGGCTTCGCGACCTGCCTGGCGAAATCGATCGAGCTGTGCTTCGCCCTCGCGCCGCTGCGTTCGCGTCAGCGTGACGGCTCCTTTGGGATCCGGTGTTGCGAACAGTGACAACCAGCTGCCAGTCCAGCGCAGGCGCGCTCCGGCCCGGTCCACCCAAGCGAGCCGGGTGAGCGCCTCCGCATAGTCTTCGGGGCGCACGGCGCGAAACGTGGTCGATTGCCACGCATGCGGCGCCAGGCGCCTGGCCTGGTCGAGAGTCTGTGAATCTACTCCCGTATCGATCGGGAGGGGATTCGTGACCGAAATGCCGGGGAACGGCGTCTCTACCAGCGTGTGTGCGCCCAAGTTGCTGGCAGCGCCGCCGCCGACCCGGTACGTCACGCGGAACACCACGTCCGCATTGGGAATGGCGCCGAGCGAGCCGTCACCGAAGCGCACGCTGAAGCCACCGCCGCTGCGGTAGTCGACGTGCGTCACCGTCGCGCCATCTCCGCGCCAGTAGCGCGCCACCTCATCCCAAGTGCCGTCGTCCAGGGTGAAGACCTCGTCGCTGCTGGTCGCCGCCGGAGAGCCCGCGAAGCTACGCTGAAATTGCCACGGCATGGGCGCCAGGTCCCCTTCGCTGGAGAGGGCTTCCACGCGAACTTCGGGACGTGCCGCCTCGGGAGACTCTCCGACGAAGCACAGGGGCTCGCTCCGCGTTTCGAGAAGGGGAAGCAGGTAGCTCACGCTACGATTCGGACCGAGGCGCTCGATAGCTGCAGGAGGGCTGAAGGTCCAACCGGGAGGGTCGCCGACGTTCGCGGGATTTCGGATGCGAAACAGCCGCTCGCCGCTACCGGGCGCAGGAACGGTGCGACCGGCGGTCGCGGGCAGTAGATTCGCGTGAACTGTCAGTGTTTCGAGATCGAGGGGCCAGCGCGTCGCGTCCGCCGCCGCCCATTCCAAGCGCGTCGTCCACGTCGCGAGCAGCGGGTCGAAGACTTCCTCGGCGAAGCTCAGCTTCACGACCTGAGCGCGAGCGGAAATGGCCGGATCCGTCGGCTGGGTTTCGAGGGAGATCCACTTGTCGGCGCCTGTCCAGATCGGACTTGCGCCCGTCAGCCATCGCCCTTCGACGCTCACCGACGTCGAGCCCGCGGGCAGACAAGTGACGTCCTCGTCCCAAATCCACGCGGGCAGCGCGTTGTGGGCTTCGTCGACGGAGAACGAAACCGGCGCGCTCGGCGATGTGTCGATCAAGCCGCGCCCGAGCTCGAACGTCACTTGCGGTCCGAGGTGATTGCCGCTGGGATCGGTGACGGTACGGGTCGTCACAGCGGTTCCAGCCGGGACTGCCAACGTCCCCGCGCCCGCGTCCACGCTCACCCGCAGCCAGGTCCACGCCGCTAGCCCGTCGTGCAGCTCGTAGTCGAGCAGGCGCGCGTGCTGCCGCACCGAGCGGCGCTCGGTCGCGTGCGCCAGCGACGCCTCCCGTAGAAAGCGATCCTGGACGTACGACATCTCGTCGGCCAGCGCCGACATCGCTTCCACGAGCATCACGCCCACATCTGCTTCGAGCCGGTCGGTCCAGCTCGGCCAGCGCAGCGACGCCAGCTCGAGCAGAGCGCGACGATAGCTCGCAAAATCACGCGCCGTGTAGTCGACGGCCACGTCCGGCTCGGTCGTACCTGGGCACGCTACCGGAGCCGGCTTGCAGTCCAGGTCGCTCTCGCAGCCAGCCTGGAAGCGAAACGGAACGGCATTGAAGAATGGGTCGATGCGAGAGGGGACCACGGAGTCGAGCAGCGTGAGCGCGTAGCGCGAGAAGTCGCCAGGAGCTCCCGTAACGACATGCAAGACGTCACGCCCGTTGCGTACCGCCCAGGCACTGGACACTACCGTCACGACGGGTCGGGTCGCGGCGTCCGACAGGCTCTCGATGCGGACGGCTTCCGGCGAGGTGAGCGCAAGGCCCCCAAAGACGCTTGCTGGCGCTCCGATGAAATACACCCACAGCTCGGCCTGCGCGGTCGGCTCGACCTCGACGAAGTCGATGCCGGTCAGCGTCGCGGACGCCTCGAGTAGCAGCCGTCGATTGGGCGGCGCCATTAGATTGCAAGCTCCAGGTTGAGGTACCGGCGCTCCTGGCGAGCCTTCAGCATGTACACGATGGTCACGCGCAGCACCGCGCCCTCGGCACGCGTCGTCACGTCGTCGAGGCGAATCAGCGAGCCTAGCCAGCGATCCAACGAACGCTGGATATGCACTTTCAGCAAGCTGACCATGCCGTCGGCGTTGGGCGCGAACACCATCTGCTTCAGGCCGCAGCCGAAATCTGGCCGATTGACTCGCTCACCGGGCGAGGTGAACAGCACCTGGCGGATCATCTGCTCGACGTGAGCAGCGTATTCGGTCTCGCGTGCGAGCTCACCCAACGCGGGGTCGATGCTGAGCGGGTGCCGTAGGGCGTGAATTTTGCGCGAGCTCGCCATGCTACCTCGTGCTCACCCGGGCTTGAGTGCCAGTCATGATGACGCTGCCCTGGGGCAGCGAAGCGCCGTTCAGGCACAGTCCCGTGCTCGACGTGGAGAGTGTTGGAGAACCGTTCACCTTCACGCTGCTATCCGTAACGATCCATTGCACGGTCAGGCACGGAGAGGGCGTTCCGCCCGGCGCAAAGGTGCAACCGGCGATCATGAAAGTATCGGTGCCGGTGAGCACGCTGGCTCCCGCCGAGACGCGCGGGCTGGCCGATATGGCCGTCACCGTGCCCGCGTGCGGACACATCAGCGTTGCCGCGGCGGTCAAGGCTTGCCCGGCCACTAGCGCACCTCCAGCGCGCCGCTATTGGCGCTCACAGCCGCGTTGGCGACCTCGAGCTTGGCGCCGGCGTGCTCGGCAACTACTCCCCCCTGACCCAAGGTCAGGCTCGCGCCCGAATGGTCGAGCAGCGCATCCGTCGCCAATTCGAGCTTGGCGCCGGACGCGTTGGTCAGCTTCAGCTCGTCGTTTTGATCGTCGACGCGCAACGTCGCCTTCAAAGTGCGCAGCACTTTGTGCTCGGGCTTGCCGTCGTCCGGCATCTGACCGTCCGCCCAAAAGAAGCCGGTCCAGATCGGGTAAGAGGGGTCACCACCTTCGAATTCCACCCAAACGCCGCTGCCGGGCTCGGGCAGGAAGAAGAAGCCGACTTGGTCTCCGGCATAAGGAACGCACGGCACGGCCCAGATCTCGACGTCCGCCAAGACGGCTGGTACCCGTACCTTCAACCGGCCTCGTCCGTTCGGGTCAGCGTTATCGGTGACCTGCCCGCGGTACTTGCCAAAATGATGGCTGTGGATCCACTCCAGCACGGTGCTAAGGCCGTCACGCTCCATGGGCCCCCCAGGCGTTGCGCACCAAGTCGACCTGCATGCGGTGCCCCGTGGCTTCGATGGTGTGGCGCACTCCAAGCACGAGCCAATGCCCCGAGTGACGTGAGCCCAACCCGGTCAGCTCGATGAGCTCGTGGCTGCGAATCACGTTGCGAGCGCTGGCGAGAGTCGTCTCGAGGTTGGCTTGCACGAACCATTCGGCTTCGAATGCGGCGCCTTCGGCTCTCGCCGTCACGTCCGCCGAGTCGTCGCTGGGAGCCACGACGCGTGAAGTTTGGGGGGCGGCGACTAGATCGGCGAGCCGCTGCGCACCGAGAGCGCGGCTGGGTGAAGCGGTTTCAGTCGAGCTCAAACGCGCGGCGCTGCCGAGCTCGTGTTGCTCGGCCGAGAACGCGGTAGGGCGCTCACTGTCCCAGCGCAGCTCGATGGCGCCCGTACCGCTAGCGCTCTGATTCAAGCTCAATTTAACGCTAGGAGTGACATCGAGCGGCGCCGGCTTGAAGTGAAAGGTATCGAGGCCGCTCGTCGCGTCGGTCGTCAGCCAAGCCAGGTAACCGTTGCGGCGCGCCAAGCGGCGCACGAAGCGTAGGTCGGTGTCGGCTTGCGCCAAATTCCGCAAGTCCGAGCGGTGAACGGCGTTGGTCGCCGTCACGTCCGGCGCCCAGCCAGCCTCGGTCACGATGGCGGTCACCGCGTCCGAATCGCGCGCGTTCTCCCAGGCGCGAGTGCGAAACACACGGTCGAGCTGAACGGACGCGTCAGCGCCTAGCACGTCCACGTACGATCCGGCGACGCCGTGAGTCAGCCGCGCGGCGTGGCCCGTGACCGGTCCGCGTACCAAGCAAACGTCACCCTGGCCCGCCGAGACGTAGACTCCCAGGGCTTGCCCGGGCCCCACGCGACTGTCGGCAAGCCAGCGCAAGTCGCCTCCTTCCTCGACCACGGGCAGGCGCAAACCGTACGTCGTCGCCTCACCAATACGCTCCACGACCTCGATCTGCAGCGCCGAGCCAAACTCGGGGTCTGCAGCTCCGGAAGTGCCCGCTCGGATAGAAGCACCCAGGCCCAATTTAGCCGTTTCTCCGAGGAATTGGCAGCTCTTGCTCCAGGCTCAGAGCTTCCGGAAGCACCACGCCCGAGAGCTCAACGATGCGCCAGAAGGCCGTCGCGTCTCCCAAGTAGCGCTCGGCGAGGACGTCGAGGCGCTGCCCATCCTTGCGCAAGTGATAGCCAGCCAAGGCTTGCTCGAGCGGCGGGGCCGGTCCCACTACCGTTACCTCTCGCCCTCGTCGATCGGTGACTACGTAGGTGACGGCTCGTCGGTAGCGGCTGTTGTCGTCGAACATGTTCTTTCCTCTCGTGTTACGAGTCCGCTACAGCGGGAGCAGGCCCAAGATGGCGTCGAGCGTGTTGGTGGCGTTGAGAGTCGAGAGCCGCTTGCGTTGATTCGCGGTGTAGCGATAGGCCGCGCGCGCCACTTCGACCGACCTAGCGTCTTGGGCGCCTTCGGTTGCGGGGAAGGCTTGGTCAGTCAGGACTTGCATAGAGACCGCAACTTTGGCGCGAATCGGATACAGGCGCGGCGAGAAGATCTGCTCTTCCACCGCGTAACTCACCAGCCGCACCGGCACGACCAGCCCGGCACCCCAGGCGAACAGCACTACCGGTACAATGCTGCGCACGACCTCGGCGGAGGCGCTACCGCTCAGCACGGACGCGAGGTCACCGAGCAAGCCGTCGCCCTCACTCGTCGGATAAAGCAGGCGCTCCATGGCCGCCAAGCGATCGGCGACGCCGAAGAGCACGGCGCCCGGGTGGCGCTCAGGCTGCTCCAGCTGATCGGTCGCGTCGAATTCCAGCGCACAATCGATCGTCTCTTGCGGATCGTAGGGTTGAGCTTGCGGGTCCATTTGGCCGCCTTGCTCGGCGTTGGTGTCTTCCGCGGGCGGCTGCCAGGGCGTTAGCTTGCGCGCCAGCGTCTCGGGGTTGTACTGAAAGACAATCACGTTCGGCACCGGGCCGACGATGCCCTCCGTGAGCTGGATGAACGCCCCCTTGGTCAGCAGCGGGGAGCGGCTGTAACCGTCGGTCACGAGCTACCTCGGGGGCTCAAGCGTTCCAGCACCGCGCGCGAGATGCGATTCGCTAGCTCCTCGATGCCTAGCCCACGCGGCAGACTGAGCTTCACGTCGAGATGAGCCAGGCTGACGGGACGCGCGGTTTCCGGTAGTCCCGCCTCGATCTTGCGCGCGATGCGCTGGGCGAGGTCTCGGGCTTCTCGAGCGGCCAGACCGGGAACCCCGAGCACCAGCTCGTCGATACGCGCCATCATGCGGACGGCCCTCGCGTTAGAGCCAGCAAACGCTTGGCTTCGCCGCGCGGAATGCCCCGACCGAGCTTTTGTAGCTCGCGCTCGACGCCGCCCACCAAGTGTCGCACCGCCAACGGCTGCTGTTCGCGGCGCGAGCTGTACAGCGAGTGAAGCACCGCGTACTTGATTTGCGCGCCAGACAGCTCGAACGAGGCAGCCAAGGCGGGCAAGATCGGGTCCGTGTCGCTCCGCGCGCGATCGCCCGCGATCGACGTGACCAGCTTGCTCCAGAGCTCCAAGCGCTGAGGCGCATCCGGAGCCGGGAAATCCAACACGTGCCGCAGACGCCGCAGGAAGGCGCCGTCGATGTTGCCCTTGCGGTTCGTGGCCAGCACGGCCACGCCTTTGTACGCCTCCACCGCCTGCAGTAGGTAATTCGTATCGGTGTTGGCGTAGCGGTCGTGAGCGTCTCGAATATCGGTACGTTTGCCGAACAGCGAGTCGGCCTCGTCGAAGAACAGAACGACGTCCATACGGGCCGCGTTGGCCAACACGCGTTCCAGGTTCTTGGTCGTCTCTCCCACGTACTTGCTGACGATCATCGACAGGTCGATACGGTAAAGATCCAGCCCCAGCTCGCGCGCCAACACCTGCACCGACATGGTCTTGCCCGTGCCGGGCGGGCCGCAAAACAGCGCCAGCAGGCCGGTACCGAGCGGAAACAAGCGCTTGAGCTCCGGGTCTTGCCACAAGAGCACCCGCTCGCGCGCTTCGAACAGTAAGTCATCCAGCGCGGAACGAACCGGTGCGGGCGCGAGCAGATCGTCGAAGGTGAACGGACAATCCAGCCGCTGCGCCAGGCCCGCCAACAATCCCCTGCTGGTTTCGCGCACGGCTCGCGACGCTTGCTCGGCGGAAGCGACACCGAGGCCGGCGATCGCGGCAATCTCGGCGGCCGTTACTCGATGAGTGAGCGCCAGTCGATCGAGCGCGTCGCTCGGCCAGTGCCGGGCTTCGGGTAGCGCCTTCAGCCACAAGCGGCGACGCGTCGAGGACTCCGGCAGCGGCAGGTCAATCACCGGGCTCGGGAGCTGTGAGGCCTGAGGCGCGACCTCTTGCGGCGTCGTGATCCAAAAGGACCGAAGCGGCCAGAACTCGTCCGAAAGCGACGGAATGGGTCCAGACCAAGCCAAGAGCTCGCCGGTCACGCGCACCCGACGACAAGCACGCAGCCAGCTACTGCGCAGCCGCTCGGCGTCGAGCAACGCCTCTTGCAGATCGACGGCGAACAGCGATTTTCCCTGGGCGGCTGCGACCAGGGCGGCGAAGCTCCGGCGTCCAGAGCCAGCAACGCCCGAGACGCGTAGACGGATGGCCCCCGGCGCGTCGGCGAACAGCTGCACGGCGAGCGCCACCGGCCATTCGGGCAAAGGATCTCGCTCGGGCACGGCGCCAGAGACATGCGCCAGCTCGGCGTCGAGCAACGGGGCACCGGCGAGCCACGCCACGATGGCGGGGTCGACGGCGACGCGCTGAGCGCTCGTGCCCGAACCAGCCACCACCTCGAGTAGTCGCCAGCGCAAGCTCGGGCAGGCCGCCGGCAGCACGAACGCGGGCAAGCCGAACAGCTGGGCGACATGAGACGTATTCAGCTCGTGCGCGCCACCTTGGCCGTCGAGCGCAGCCAGCGCACGCGCGAGGTTGGGCGATAGCGAAAGCGCCACGGCGGCCTTGATTGTCGCGGCCTCGGCTTCCCCCAACTCGAAGGCGTGTTTCAACTTCAGCCAACGATCGCCGGGAGCCTGTGTCCGGCTTTCGAGCTCGCTGACGGTGCGATTGAGGGGCTGAAGCTCCACCGTGCGTTGCCACCACTCGCGCTCGCTCTGTTCGTCGAGCTCCTCACCGAGTATGTGCACGAGGGAGTCGACGGCCTGCCCCTGCTCCTCGGCCGCCCACGCCAAGAACGCCAACCGGCGCTTCGCCCGCGCCCTCACCTCACGCAACAAGCAAGCGGCCGAGGTCGGCTCAGCTGCGCGCGTCGTCATGCCACCTCCAACCAACGAGGGGCCGACCAGGCTCCGCGTACCGCCACGCGCACCAGCAACAACCTGTTGGAGGCGACGTCCAACGGCAGCCGCACGCTGAGCGAGGAGGCGCCGGTGATGGTGAATTCGCCGGGATTGGCGCCGCGACCGAGCCGCCGATCGTCGAAATAGAGCTGGACCGCGTCGGGGTCGTCTTCGGCGACGGGAATGTCCGCGTGCTCGAACAACCAGCCCGTCATTGCGAGCAGCGCGCCCGGCGCGGCGCTACCCAGACTAGGTCCCACCGGCGATGTGGCGTCGAGACGCGGAACGATCCGGATCGGTGCGTCGTTCGACGCGTGTCGAATCAGTGCGTCAGGCGCGCTCCCCACGCGTTTGCTCACGGAGACAGAAGCGTTCCAGTTTCCCGGGATGAGGCTGGTGTCTCCCAGCCCCTCTGCCACCGTGGCCTCGACCCGCGACGCCTGCGCCACGACCGCCCAAGCGCTGGCGTCCACCGCATGAGCCCCCCGGTGGTCACGCAGCCGCAACTCGATGCCTTCTCCTGCGAAGCCGCTGCCCTGAAGCTCGAAGCGCTCGCCCAGTGTGACCTCGGCGGGTTCGACCCTTACGCGGGACCGGTTCGTATCCCTGCCGACCACGAGCTCGACCAGCGCCGAGCTACCCGACACCAGCGGCGCACCGGTGGCAAATACCGGGCTCGCGTAGCTGAGCACGCGTGGCGCCGCGCGCGCGGCTGGCGCCGAATCCAACAGAATGACCGAAACCTGGTAGTAGGCGGCTAGCCGCAGGGGCGCCTCGCCCGCGGTCCAATAGTCCACGCTGTCATCTACCGGCACGGGCCGCAATGTCGTGCGGATGCGGTTACCGCGACGGTTGAGGTTGCGCTGCGCGAGGATCGAGTGCGCGACACCAGCGCTGTCGTAAAGCTCGCTGGTATCGGTAATCAGGGGGAAGTCGTGTAGAACGCGCACGGCGCCGCCCATCAAAAGCTGCGCGCGGTACGCGTCATCTTGTTCCGCGCCCACGGCCGCGGTGAGCTGGTAATACAGATTCAGCGCCATCGCCTTTTCGGCGGGTTCCTCGCCGGGCAGGTTCTTGTAGTGAGGGTCCTCGGTCAGGTGATAGAGATAGAAGCCGAGATCGTTGGTGGTTTGCAGGCGATCGGGAGGTAGCGGCGAGACGTTGACGCCAACGAGGCCCGGCCAATCCGGCAGAGCGGGAACGCCCGTCTCCAGCACCCAGATCAGGGTGCGCGTGACATCCGACATGTCGAAGACGGCCACTACTTGACTCCCAAGCCAAAGCGCAGCGGCGAGAGCTTGGCCACTGCCAGCTTGCTCGCGGGCGCGACGCGCTTGCGCGCCGGCGCGCGCTTGACTGAAGCTGGGACGGGGGTCGTGACCTCGACCATCAGACGCCCTATGCTCAGGCGTGGCCCCGAGCTGGGACGCTCGATCACGGGTGCGGGACTTGGTCTCAGCTCAGCGCCCGCGCGAGGTTCGATGGCTCGATCCGAAGCACGCGCCTCTTTCTGGCCGAGCGCCTCGCCCCAGGATGGTCGAGAGCCAAGGGCATCGAGCTGTTTCAGTAGCTGGCGCGCCGCGTCGGCCGCGCTGTCGGGAGCAGAAGGCGCGCGCGGCGAGGCAGATTCGGGACGCGACCGCGCCGGCGCGACCGGCTTGGCAGCGGTCGCGTCAGCCCGAGTCCGAATGTCCGGACGACCGATAGGTGCCGGTGAGGAAGGCGATGTCGCGAGCTCTGGGCGCTGCGGCAGCGGCGCTGGGGCGCGGGGGGACGCCTCGGGCGACGGCGCTGTGCGCGAAACGATAGCAGGAGGCGGAGCAACCCCGCTCGGCACATGGATGCTGGCCTCCGTTTGCGGGACCTCGGCCGCGGGCGAGGAGCGCTCCCTCGCTAGCTCGGGACTGGCCGCGCGGGAGCTGGCTCCAACGACGCTACGAACCTCGCGCTCCGCGCTGGCTCGAGGCGTCGAGGCAACGGCAGTGGTCGTCGGCGTCTCGAACGCGACCACGTCTTGCTCGATGCCCTCTTGCTCACTAGGCAGCCGCGGGGACACGTATTGCGGGCCGAGGGCGCGCCCGGTGCTCGGAAAGCGGCTGGGCGAGCGGTCCAGAAGGCGTTCCACCCACTTCATCCCGCCCTCCCCGTCGCGTCGTCGCCGGCCAGCTCGACGAGCTCCATCCTAGTCGTACGTGGCAGCGAAAGTATTTCGGTCGCCGACCAGCCATAAGCTCGCGCGAGGCGGTCCAGCTGTCGCGGTAGCTGCCGGCGCTCGGCGAGCAAACGTTGCAGCAAGTACGACTGAATCCGAAAGCCGAGGTCGTTGTGAGCCAGGCACTCCGGACAACCCGCGCCCAGTTCCAGATCGAGCACCGGCGCAGTCTGCTCGAGTAGGGTCGACATCTCGGCGACGGGAATGGGCGACGATGACGGGGAGTCGCTCGTGCGCGCGCGGGTGCAGCGCGCCGCCAGCGCTTCGAGGGCACCGCTACCCGGCAGCCCACGAACGGCCAGCTCGTCCCCGCCGTTGGGTACCCGTAGGTAGCGCACTTCGTCGATGTCGAGACGCCGAGGTGGTGCCGTCGGCCACGTCGACTCCACCAGCTCCGAGAGCCGGAAGTCTACGTCGAACTTGACGCCGCATTTCCCACAACGCGGCTCGCTCTGAATGCGGTCGCCATAGTTGCGGACGTACACCTCGGCCAGAACCCGATCGCGCTCCGGCGCCGTTAGCTCGCGTGGGTCGGCGCCCGGCTCGAACAGCCGCTCGAGCAAGCGCAGCGCTGCGCGCGTGTCGTCAGCGTCGATCGCCAGCACGTCGTTACCCGACAGCTCGCGCAGCTCAACGAGCAAGCCGCCAAAGCAGAGCTCGGACACCGCCAAAGCACCGAACATGATACGCCTCAGGTTTCGGTCGGTTCGACGATCGAGCTATCGCGCTCCCAAGCCTCGGCTTGCAGCACGATGCTCTCGATCGCGATGGCGTTGCCATTGGCGTCCATTTCCGGCAGGGCGCTGTACTCGCTCACCCATGACCGGTAGACGACCCAGGCCTTGGCGATCTGCCCCTGTTCGTTCAGCAGCTCGATCGTGATGTCTTTGCGAAAATTCTTCAACGACATCCCGCCGTCGCCGCCGGGGTCGTTGACGGAGTTGGCCCACGCTTCGAACTCTGGGTCGTGTGTGACGCCCCGCTCCAGCGTGATGGGCTCGACTTTGACCACGCTCGGCGCCATACGTACCCGGCTCGGGTCCCCGCCGTCACGCCAGGTGATGGGCTCCATGCTGCGCTTGAGCGGGCTCATTTTGGAGACGCCAGCGACGTATTTGCCGTCCCATTTCAGACGAAACTTGAAATTCTTGTACGGATCGAAGCGATGGGTGTTCACGCTGAACTGCGCCATGATTCCTTCTCTCTGCCGTTAGAGGCTCGACTCGAGCTGACACGAATGCAGCGCAGCCTCAAACTTCGAGCTGGCCCGCCATCTGCTGCAGCGACAAGATCACGAACTCCGCCGGCTTCAGCGGGGCGAAGCCCACCCAAACGTTGACGATACCCAAGTTGCGATCGTTCTGGGTCGTAGTTTCCGCGTCGCACTTGACGAAGTAGGCTTGCTGTCGAGTCGTGCCTTGGAACGCTCCCTGCCTGAACAGGCCTTGCATGAACGCGCCCACGTTCAGCCGAATTTGCGCCCAGAGGGGGTCGGCGTTCGGCTCGAAAACTACCCATTTTAGGCCACGGTACAGGCTCTCTTCGATGTACAGCGCGAGCCGGCGGACCGGCACGTACTTGTACTCGCTGCTCGCGTCGTCGTCGCCATCCATGGTGCGCGCGCCCCAGCTCACTATGCCATTGGGGAATGCACGGATGACGTTGATGGCACGAGGGTTCATCAAACCGTTTTCGCGGTCCGAAAACAGCTCCGAGAGTCCGACGATGCCACGCAAATCGGCTTCGGTGCCGGCCGGAGCCTTCCAGACGCCGCGAGCGCTATCGATACGAGCCATCAAACCTGCCATCGCGCCCGTCGGGCCCACGTCGACCTTGGTGCGGCCTTCCAACACCGTGAGGCGGGGGTAGTAGAGCGCTGCGTACTGCTTGCTCAGCCCTACGCGCAGAGTCGCGACATCACTGGCGGGCTCGCTGGCCCCGCTCCAGGCGCGAGGGGCCTCCATGAGCAGGAGAGCGCGCTCCTCCTCACAGAAGATGCTGGCGTTGGACCAGAGGTCCTCGAGCGGCACGCCCGCGCCAATGCTGCGAGGCAGCACGAGCAAGTTGAAGAGATCGACCTCGCTCCGCGCGATGGCATAGGCGGCATCGTAGATGGCCGCCGTCAGCGGCGCCGTGCCGTCCGCGCCTGGTACGCCGCCGGTCTGATGCGCCCCCGCCCCCGTCACGCCCAGGCTGTAGTGCCGCACGTTCTCCGTCGTGCCAATCGTGGCCGCGCCGTCGCCCGCGTAAGCGAAGCCCGGGGGGCGATTGTCGTCGGAGCCGGCGGGGCCGGGGCCGTTAGTCGGCAAAATGGCCAACCGATGCCCCCACAGCTCACCCGTCCACGGCCATCGCTCGCCAGGCCCCAACGTGCTGCTGCTCGGCGCCGCGCTGGGGGCCGGCCCGTTGACGATGGCGGTGCGCACGGCTGCCAAGATCTCAGGCAAGCTATCCGTCGACCAAGTTGCGGTCACGTCCACCGGTGCCAGTGCACCATTGCGATCGTATTTGTTGAGCGTGATCGTGGCGTTGCCGGCGGGCGCGCCATCAACGAGGTTCGCGAAGAAACTCAGGTCGATATCGGTGACCACTCCGGTTGCCGCAGGGCGTCGGTGAGCAAATCGGGTCACCTCGATGCCCCCTTGCTCGGAGCCCAGGCCAAGCGCAGCCGCCGCATCGCCCGTAGTCGCGCGCCGCACGAAAATGTTGCCGTTGCCGGCCGTGACCGCCAAACGTAGCCAGGAATGGGTCCCCGACACGACGAATGACGCTGACAGCCCCACCGGCACCGGTAGCCCGGCCGTGGTGAAAGCCGAGTTGATCTGGGTGACCACGTCCACCGTGAACGTGGCGCTGGCGGGTGGCAGCTCGACGTTGACGAAACGGCTACCATCGACGCTGACCTGCACATTGCGACCGGCTGCCAACAACGCCGTCAGCTCCGGGACCTCCGCCCCCGCGGTGAAGATATGGCTACCTGTCGAGCTGGTCCCTTGTGCAACCGCTCCGCCCGCCACCGCCGCCGTCACCAACTTGGAGCTGGCATTGAGCACCGCTGGAGCGAACGCCCCCGAGCCTGGATCCATCGACAAACCACGCCAAATTTCGCCAGCTTGGCGCACCAAGGTGCCGTTCGGCATCGGCTCCCAGCGGAAGAGCTCGAGGTTGAACGTGTCTTCGGGCTGGGTGCCGTTGTAGCTGACGGCAGCGCGAATGAGATCGCCTGAAACCCCTGGACTGGCCGCCGTCAACGTCAGCACCGCCGTAGCCGCGTCTTCCGCCCGCAGGGTGATCTGTGACGAGGCGAAGCCCTCTGCGACGCGCAGCACGTAGCATTGCGTGCCCCCGTTCTGAAAGAACAGCTTCACTTGCGGTGTCATCTCGCCCGCAGTGACGTCTTCCCCGAAGCGAGCCACGTAGTCGCTGTAGGTGGTACACCGAATCGGCGTGTTTACGGGACCGCTGCGCGTGAAGCCGACGAACAGCGCCACCGAGGTACTGACCCCGGCGATGGTGCGGACGCCGCTCGGAACTTCCTGGACGTACACTCCGGGCCACGTGGGTGATATCGCCATCCTCGTCTCCTCGTGTCCCGCCGCTCGAACGTCCCTGTTCGAGTAGTGGGCAAGCGTTTCACAACCGCCCCCTGCCGCAGCCCTCTTCAGGTACTAGCTCCCCCAGACTCAGTAAATAGGTACATTTCCAGGTTCGAAGCGTCGAGGTGGAAATGACGACGTGAGCTAGCTAGCCTGAGCCTGTCTATTCGAGCGTCCATCACAACCAGGTCTACGACAACGACATCTACGAGACCGAGCAAGGGCTCGGCAGCTCGCAGTGCTTGCCGACATGGGAACGAAGTACCGCATCAGCGTGGCCATGCGCGATGCGTCGAATAGGCTCAAGACCTTGACCTTCACTCCCTCCGCAACGCCGGGGCGAACATGATGCTGTCGCGCTCCCTGGAATCATCGTGCGGAGCCGGACCGCGGTGTCCGCCACCGCACGCTTCCGGCAAGCCCAACACGTGTCCCAGCTCGTGCGCGAGCACCACGTGCAAGTCAGCCTGGCGCCGCGCCACCCCGGTTTCGCCACCCCAGTCATACGACACACCGTTGAGCTCGATGTCACCCTCGATTACGGGGGCCTCGGTGTGGGGCGTGGTCATGGCCTCTGCCGCGAACGGGTAGGTGCGCACGCCGCCGCAGCGTTCATTGTGGCACCAGCTCCGCGTTCGGAAGACGATCAGGTTCTCGCCGTCGCGAGCGACCAGGCGTGCCTTCGACGTGGGACCCGGTCGTACGTACAACGACGTACAGTTGATCGCTGGATAGCTCCAAACGCGCGCGGCCTCGGCGATGGCCTGGCTCACCTGCTGCTCGTCGAGCGACGGAGGCAGTGGACGCGCCGCCAGGCGCAGCTCGACCGAGACTAGCGTCTCGGCAGCCGAAAGGCCGTCGAGCCAAGTCGGTTTGTGCTCCTTTGGCTAACCGGTCGAGCTGCCAACCCGGGTAACCTACGCCGGCTTGACCCACAGGCCGTCGATGGGCGCGGGCGTGGTAGCGAACTCGAGGTGCCCCAGGGACGACATGGGGTCGCCGCGGAAGAATGCCTGCGCAACCGTCGCCCAAAAGTCCACGTGCGCGCGGCCTTCACCCTCGAAGTTGAGGTACTTGCCTAGTTGCATGCCCAAGGCCTTGCCACCAAAGAACATGCCCGGGCGCGGGTCGCGTTCGTTGTGGTTCTGCTGCGACACTTCGCTCACGTACGCAATGACCGTGCGGTCGAGCATCGTCGCGGTACCGTCACCCCAAGGATCGATCGCGGTCTTGAACGAGCTCACGACCTCCGCGGTTCGCGCGTTGTACCACGCGTTCACGTTTGCCAAGAACTGCGCAACCTCACCCGCGTAGCCCGTGCCACGTTGATTGAACGTGTCGTTCCCGTTCACCTTGTGGCTCAACGGGTGGTGCATGTAGATGGTATTCGCCTCACCCGGATATTGACCCTTGAACGAGACGTGGTTCGTTCCGGGCGACCACTGCAACGAACCGACGCGGATGATGTCGCATTGCATGGCCGCGAGCAGAATACCGGCATGAATCTTGCCAATCTCGTGGTGCACTTCGTCGTCGGCGACGCTGGTCTCAGGGACCTCGTAGTCGAACTTGGAGCCTATCCCTCCGGCGAGTGACGCTGACGGCGCGTCCGGCACCACGCAGCCATTCGGCGTGACCACCTCGTTGTTGATCAGAGCCGAGACCTGCATTTCGATCTTGCGACAGACTTCGGCGTGAATCTCGAGCTTCTGGACCTCGACGGCAGGTGCCAGAGCCTTCATTGCGTCGAGCTCGCGCAGGCAATAGTCGAGCACGCTCTTGCGCTCGTAGAGCGCCTGCTTGGCGGTCTCCATGTTGCCGGGCGTCGCCCCACCCGGCATGAAGTTGGCGAACAGCTTGGTGTACAGCTGTGAAGGCTTCAGGTCAGGCAGCAGTGGCACGTTTTCGGTGACGTTCCCGCCGCTGGCGGCCGGCACCGATTGCTTTTGGTAGCCGTAGGACAGGCAGCGCGTGGACGTCTCTTGTGCGTCGATGCGCTGGTCGCAAATGGCGTTGGCGTACCCGATACCCGGCTGCTTCAGCCTCACCGCGCCCGTCGCCGAGTCGTCTTTCACTTCGTTGAGCAGGATCTGGTCCCACGAAGGACCACCTGCCACGCCGTCGTCGCCCTCCCCGCCGTTTTGGCGCGTGCCAGGACAGATGGCACCCGTCGTCGCCATGGGCGTGCCGGCCTCGTGACCCCCGCCACCACCACGACTACCACGCTCGTACAGGCCCCAGATGAGGGACATGTCATCCTTCAGCCCGGCGGTCTCGAACGGCTTCAGGATCTCCGAGAACTCCGTGATGGTGCCGACACCAGCCGGCTTCTGCCCGCCGTTCGGCAAAAACGCCCACTTCAAGGTACCGACGGGCCAATGCGTCATGAGAAAACGCGGCGGGCCGGTCATGCCCTGCGCCATGGCCTCGAAGTTGGAGAGCAGGATACGCAGACCTACGGCGCCGCCAATGCTGGCCAGGAACGAGCGCCTTGCAAACCGATACGACCTCATCAGAGTCCTCCAGCACGGTGAGTGATGGTCTTGGAAGCGGCCACCTCGCGTACGAGTGACGCAAAACTCAAGTCTGTTTTAGCGAAGCTGTCCGCCACGGCCTTCGTCGCGCAGCTGGTACCCTTCACGCCCGTTTCGGCCAACGCATAGGTGAGCAGCTTCGTGGCGGCGCACGCGGAAAATGCGCCGGTGCTGGCCAGAGCCGCGCCCATCTCGACGGCATTGTTGGCGGTGAGCTCACCGGCGGTGGCCGGGAGCACGACCGCAGTGTCGATCGGGCGATTCTGCGGATCGGTCGTCCTGAACCTGCCGATGGTGTCGAAGTTCTCGAGCGACAACCCGAACGCGTCGAAGCTGGCGTGGCACCCCATGCACGGCGACTTGGTGGTGCGGTACTCCGCCTTTTCGCGCTCCGAGAGCGCCTCTTGCATCGCGTTCACTTGTTCGATCTGCTCGGCCAAACCGCCCGGAAACTCGGGATTCTGCTGACACAGAATTGCGTCGTTGACCGACAGCCCGCGACCGACCACCGACTGCTCGTCGGTACGCGAACGAGAGGTCAGAAAGCCCAAGCTCGTGAGCAGCCCCGCGCGATTGCCCGGCAACTCGACCGGGCCAAAGCCATCGGCGTCGAGGTTGCTCGTCGGCGCAGCGATGCCGTAGAGCGGCGCCAGCTTGCCGTTGATGAAGCTACGCCGAGACGTCACGAGATCCGGCACTTTGCCGCCGTTCCACAGCACGTCTCTGACGAACAGCTCCGTCTCGTGAAACATCGACGCAGCGACGGCGCTGTTGAACTCCGTCTCGGGCACCTTGAGCGGATCGATCTGGACGGAAAGCACCTTGCTGATGCTGAGCCACGCTATGACGGCGCTCTGCAGGTTGAGCTTGGCGCTGGGTGACGCCAGCATGCGGTCGACGTGTGACGCGATCTCTTCGCGGGTCGTGAGCTTGTTCTGCTGCGCGGCCAGGCGCAGGGCGTCGTCGGGGGGCGCGTCGGTCACGAAGTACGAGAGCTGGCTGGCCAGCTCGAACGGTGTGAGCGGACCTTCCACCTTCGAGTCGGTGCCCAGCTCCGTGCGGTACAGAAAGTGCGGAGAAGAGAAGATGGCCGCGATCGAGCCGCGCGTGGCTTGCTGAATCGTACCCTTGCCGGTGATGACGTCGGTGTAAACCTGAAGCAAGCTCATCTTCTCGCGCTCGAGCAACGGACGCCGAAACGCCTTCTCGGCCAGCGTCAGGACGAACGCTTGGGCGCACTCGGGGGTCGGTGCTTCGCCGCAGCCCGAAAACGAGCCGAAGTTATCGAAGGCTTGCTGCCCCGCAGACGTGGCGATGGCGTCGGCAGTCTGCCATTTGGCGTCAATGTAGGAGGAGCCTTCATCCGTGTCACCCAGCGGAGGGAAGGTTCGCTCGCTCGGCTGTTTGATGGCGTGGTCCGCCACCATCTTGGCGGCGAAGGCTTCACCGAAAATGGGGCTCAGCGAGCCGGCGATCTGGTTGAAGCTCAGCCGGATCACGCGCTTGGGCATCGCGACGTCCCACCCCTCGCAATCGGGAGACTGGTCACCCGTCTTGCCTCCGCCACCACCTCCACCGCCGGCGCCGCTCGCCCCACTACCCAGCGAGCTCGGGGAGTCTTCGATGATGCCGGTGCAACCAGCCGCGAACGACGAGCAGAGCAGGACGATCCAGCCAACCCCAGTCGTTAAACGCGTAGACATCGACCTCGCAGACGTCATGAGGACTCCTAGCGGCTCACTCACCCGGCTGAAAATGTGACGACATCAGCGCGCGCGGGGGAAGCACGCTGATCCCGGTTTCCTTCGAAACCCGTGGGCTCTGGCAGTAGGTGACACGGCGTTGCGCCGACTGATCAACAATCTGCGTGAGCTTGGGAACCGGTCCCGGGCTTCCCCACCTCGCCTGCTCTACCCGCGACCATCGCAGCGATGGCCGGTCAGACGCTGGCCACGCCCGGTCGAGTTCTGCGACCGTCCGCAGGCGCGCCCTGCGCCGGCCTGAGTTTCTAGCTCCTCACATAGGGGTGAATGTAGGTACCGAGGCCGCACGCGAAACCTGAGCGCCGCCTCGGCGGAAGCCCTTGGAGTTCGTCAAGGATGGCGCGATCTCGGCGAGTCATCCGCTGAGGGTGGGCGCTGGTGCTGAGCGAGCGATCCAGACGACGCACTCGAACCCGAGCTGAGCCGCCTGTTCACGGCGCGCAGCCGATGCGCGTCTTGTTCATTGCAATGTCGTCGATCCAGACCGTGAAGCCGCCGTCGCCGGCCTGGTAGTTGTACCAACCGATGTTCATCTGCG
>WUUC01005357.1_pt1 | contig 19645 bp, 16 predicted proteins | sample 6278441 | NCBI WGS metagenome assembly WUUC01 (sample SAMN13675441, study PRJNA597444) | soil metagenome | isolation source: soil | place: USA: Washington | collected 2017-10 | reverse complement strand
CTGAGGTCCAAGCTGCTGCGGCAGCTGAGGTCCAAGCTGCTGCGGCAGCTGAGGTCCAAGCTGCTGCGGCGGCATCTGCGGGCCGATGTCGAGGCTCGGCGACAACATCGAAGGCGATGTCAGCGGCCTGAGCGAGGTGAGCGACGGGAACGGACGGACGACCTTGTCCCTCAGCGGCGCGGTCGTCCCTTCTTCTTGGTCGAAGGGCTTCACGTTCTTGGTGATCTGATCTTGATGCTCGCTCTTTCGCTTCTGCGCGAGACCGACGCCGAGCGTTCTGGGACGCGATGAAGAATTCGACATCTCACGTTCGCGGGTCAGCTCGCGCTGCTCGCGCTGCTCGCGTTCCGAGCTCTGCTGTTTGGGCGCGTGCACCAGGCTCTTGTTCCGGACCGAACGCGGGACCATGAGCGACGGGCTCTGCTGGAGCGTGCTCGCCAACGGTGTGTCCTGAGTCGGGCTCACGACGTGCGTCGCGATCTCCCGGGGCGCCTCCACCTCGCGCTCACGCTGGAGCGGGCGCAGCTGAAGCTCGCGGGGCTCATCCGAGCGACGAATGTTGTTCTGTCCGAGCGGTGTGTTGGAAGGGACCGAGTGCTCTGCGGAGATCTTGTGCGGGCGCATCGTTGCAACCAGCCAAAGCACGCGGGATGCCAGCGAGGAGCGCGCGGGAATCGGCAAATCTCGGCCGAAGTGTGATGTCACAAGTGACAATCGCGGGAAGCGCGAAATCGATTCAGCTGACGCACTCCTCAGGAGCTCGGCCCAAGCTGAACACGTTCGTGAGAGTGGTTCGACTCGCGGGCCGGAGCGCCCACGACGCGACCGTGAAACTGAGCAGCAGGAGCGGCGCGAGAGTTTTCTCTGCCGAGTGGCCGACGGCTGCGTGCGAAAGCACCGCACCCACGAGGTTGAACGCGACGCCCGCGTAGGCCCACTCCTTCAACCGCGGAAGCCGCGGCGCCGCGATGACCAAGGCGCCGAGGAGCTTGAAGGTCCCCAGGATCATCAGAAGATATTCGGGGTACCCGAGCTCTCGAAAGTTCAGCACCACTTCGTCCATGCGAAACAGGTAGGCCACGCCCCCGACGAGGAGCGGGAAAACGGCGAGAACCGTGGTGGTCCAGTAGGCTGCATTGCGTCGATTCATGGGATATTCCTCCAGTTGGTCACGTCGGCGGGGGCGCCGTTCGTCAGATGGGTGACGAATCGCGTGGAAGGAGTGTGACCGTGCACGAAAGCGCCAACCTATTCGAGGCTCACCGGGGCCACTTGAGAGCCGTGGCTTATCGAATGCTCGGCTCGCTCACCGAGGCCGACGACGCGGTTCAGGAAGCTTGGCTTCGCCTCAACCGATCCGACACCGGCGACGTCGCGAACCTGAGGGGCTGGTTGACCACCGTCGTCGCCCGCGTGTGTCTCGATATGTTGCGCGTGCGGAAGGCGCGACCGGAGGATTCCGCCGGGTTCTCCGAATCGATGGCAGCTCGCGACGAGGCACCGAATCCCGAGGCGGAGCTGTTGATGGCCGACTCGGTCGGGCTCGCGCTCCTCGTCGTCCTCGAAACGCTCCCGCCTCCGGAGCGGTTGGCTTTCGTCCTCCACGACTTGTTCGCGGTGCCGTTCGAGGAGATCGCGCCGATGGTCGGCCGCACCCCGACCGCCGCGCGCAAGCTCGCCAGCCGCGCGCGGCGGCGCATTCACGGGGTCGCCGAACCCTTGGACCCGGACCTGAGCCGGCAGCGTGAGGTCGTCGGTGCCTTTCTCGCCGCGGCCCGCTCCGGGGACTTCGATGCGCTGCTCGCCGTGCTCGATCCGGACGTCGTTTTCCACGCCGACGCTGCGACGGCGCCCTCCGGCAAGCCGATCGAAATCCGCAGCGCTGCAACCGTCGCCAAGGCGGCGAGCAAAGGCGGCGCCCGCGGCACTCAGCTGGCGCTGGTCGACGGCTCGGTCGGCGCGATCGTCGCCCCGTTCGGCCGGCTGCTGATGGTGCTCCGTTTCATCGTGCGCGACGGGCGGATCGTCGAGGTCGAAGCGATCTCCGAACCCGAGCGCATGCGGCGGTTCGACTTGGCCGTGCTCGGCGGATGAGCGACCTGTCCTTTAGACCAGCTCACTGGGAAACGATGCGCGGCAGCCGGTGCCGTCGACCTTACTGCAGACACACTTGTCCCCGGTGCTCTCCCACAAACCGCTGCACGCAAGCTCACCGGACGAGGGGCGCGTACTTTTGAGCTGCTGATTTTTTCCGCCGGCGACGGAATTTATCCGGGCGGGCGGCTCGCTTAGTATAGCGGCCATGGAACGTTTTCGCCGGCCCGGGCTCGCGCTTTTCGTCGTCGCCATCATGGCCTCCGTCGCCACCGCTTGCAGCGGATTTTCGTTGTTCGGCGGGATCGCGAGCGGGGTACTGACCATTGCGGCCGTCGTCTTTTGGTTCGCCACGGCGGCCACCCAAACGGGATGCGAAGTCCAGACGTGCCTTTCGTTGGTCCTGCCCGAGCCCGATGGCGGCGACGCCAGCGCCAGCGACGCCGGCGACTCGAGCGTGGGCCCCTGCCTCAGCATCGACGGCGGCATCGTCGGTCCGTGCCTCTCTCAGCCACCTCCGGACGGCGGCGACAGCGGCACGGACGGCGGCGTCGACACCGGCATCATCGGCCCGTGTCTCTCGCAACCTCCACCCGACGGCGGCGACGATCTCGACGGGTCGGTGGAGGTCGGCGCGGTCGAACGGAATACACCGGCGTCGAGCAGGCTCGCAGCGATCGACCGCTTGCGCGCAAAAGGCGTCTTGCCTGCCGACGTCGCGGCTCGCCTCAAAGGCTCGAAGAACGAGGAGGCGTAAATGAGCATCTTCTTTCCGGGCTCGAGCAAGGTGCCTCGCCTCGACTTCGAGCTCTCACCTGGGTGCGATCACGCCTGCGGCCATTGCTACAATGTGTGGAACGCCAAACCCGGCGATCCACAACACGGCTATCCATCGGGCCAGCTCAAAGATGAGCAGTTTCTGGTGATGATGGAGAAAGCCGTCAAAGAGAGCGGCGCCGACCACATCACCATCACGGGCGGCGAGCCGCTCTTACGAAAAAATGCGCTGGAAGTGATCGAGCGGGCCTGCCAGCTCGTTTCTTCCGTTCAGCTGATCACCAACGGCAGCCACGTGACTGAAGAAGTCGCGAGCCGTTTGAAGAAGGCGGGCGTGCGTTCGGTTCAGCTGACCTTGCTCGCCGCGGATCGCGAGCTGCACGATCGCCTCAAAGGTGCCGAGTGTTTCGATGACACCTTGCGCGCCGCCGCCACGCTGCGAGAACACGGTGTCTATGTCCAGGTGTGTTTCGTGGCGATGCACGAGAATTGGCAGACTTTCGAAGAAGTGATGGAGCTCTGTTGGGCGCTCGGCGTCAAAGCGATCGCCTACAACCGGATGTCGGCCACCGGCTGGTCGATCCACGAGCTCGAACGGTTGATGCCCGACGTCGAACAAGTCGAGCACAATCTCGCCACCGCGGAGCGGCTCGGCAAAAAATATGGAATCTACGTCGCCACCGCGATGCCGATCCCGCCGTGTTTGATCCGCCAGGAACGTTATCCGTCGGTGAAGTTTGGCTTTTGCAGTGTTGGGAGTGAGTCGCCGAATTTGACCATTGATGCACTCGGCAATGTACGCAGTTGTAATCTCTCGAGCGGAATTTTGGGCAATATTCTCGAGAAACCGTGGCACAAGATCTATCCCGCCCCCTACGTGCAGCGCTTCGTCAAAAACGTGCCCGAGCTCTGCCGCGGCTGTCACTACGAACGGTCTTGTCAGGGCGGCTGCAAAGAGAGCGGTTTTGCGACCTACGGATCACACGCGCACCCCGAGCCGTTTTTACACTTCGCGAATCATCCCGAAGAGCGGGCTTCGCGGAGCGCGCGACTACGAGTGATCGGCGCATGAAGTCTCCCGCGGTCACCTTGATCTCGCCGGGAATCATCAAGTGGACGGATGTCGACTTTGGCCTCCCGCACTTGGTGGCGATCGGCGGTTATCTCCAACATCACCTCGGCGTGCGCGTCGAGCTGCTCGACCTGTCTTATGAAGGTGTCGATCACCACGGGCTGGTGGAGAAGCTCGAAGCGCTCGGGCCGCATCTGATGATCGGCCTGTCATGTTATTCGAGCTTCGATTACATGCGGGTGATGAGCTTGGCGCGTTTTCTCCGCGCGAAGTTTCCGGGCGTGCCGCTGGTCGCCGGTGGTTATCACGCGAGCGCCATGCCGCAAGATATGGTGTTCGACGGGAGCCCGTTCTCTGCAGTGATCGTCGGCGAAGGGGAGCTGCCGATGCGCAAGCTGACCGAGCGATTGCTCGGCGGCGAGAAAATTGAATCGGAGATCCTCGGTCCTGACAATATCGACGACATCAACGAGCTCCCGCCCTACCGCTGGGAGCTGCTCCACCGTTATTGGCCGCGCGCAGGACAGCTCGGGCGCAAGCTGCAAATCTATCTCTCGCGGGGCTGTCCTTATCACTGTGCGTTCTGTATGGAACGCGCCAAAACTGAATACAAGTGGCGTGCATTCAGTGAGGAACGCGCGCTCGATGAATTGTCGAGGCTGGCGAAATTCACCAAACTCTCCGGTTGGGTGGTGAATATCGCGGATCCGTTGTTCGGCTTCAAACGGAAATGGCGGCGCACCGTGCTCGAAGGGATCATCGAGCGGAAGTTGTTGCCGAAACAGTATTGGACGCTGACCCGCTCCGACGATCTCGACGACGAAGACGTAAAGCTCCTCGCCCGCGCTCGTTTTTCCATCGGGATCGGCGCGGAGAGCGGCAGTCCGCGGATGCTGGAGATCATGGATAAGACGCGGACGCCGGAGCGTTATCTCGAAGCGCTGGAACTCGTGGCGCGACTCTCTCGCGTGTATAAGCTCAATTGGGCGGCGAATGTCATCGTCGGTCATCCAGGAGAGACGATCGAGAGCATGCGCGAGACGCATACTTTTTTTAAGAAGCTTTATTCGTCTGCTGCAGAGACGTGCGGCTGGCTCTCGCTCGATCCCTATCGACTTTATCCCGGCGCGCTGATTCACGAACAGATGGCGGTGTACGGCGAAAAATACGGCACCCGTTTTTATCATCCCGAGTGGTGGAAGAGTTGGTACGACGGACCCTTCCTGGCGGAGCACACCGATCCCAGCAGCACGCTCAACTATGCAGGGCGCGTGCGCGAGATGTATCGACTCTACGGTCCGTTGCTCGAGGACATTCAGCGCCGATTCCGCGGCCAAGGGAGCTCGGTCGACCGCGTCTTCGAACGGAGCTTGTCGGAGCAACGCGCGATGATGAGCCCGAAGATGGAGGCAACCTTGCTCGAACGTGCGGCGCGCGCCGAGAAGCTCGCGTCCAAGCCGGCACCTGGCCTAAAGATCATCGGTCAAAGCTCGCCGGCGCCTGCGATTCAGGTTCCGGTGGGACTATTGATGCGGGACGAAGGCGCGCGGAAACGGGAGCAGCGGGTGCGCGGTTTGCTCGACGGCGGCGTGTTGCGCACCGATCGTCTGGTGGAAGCGTTGCTCGCTGTCGAAGCTCCGGTCGATGGAGAAGTGCCGATCAAAACGTTGGTGCTGGCGCTCGAGGCGCTCGAGCCGGGTCCCGGCGATCGCGTACTTTTGCTCGGTGGAGGCGCCTATGCGGAGGCGTTGCTGGCGGAGCTGGCGCGTCCGGGCATGGGCAGCGTGGAAGTGCCGCGGGAAAAAGATCTCACGGCGCCGCGAAAATTGCGCGGGCAGTTCGATCGCGTCTTGCAGTTGGGTGCGGTGCCGGTGCGGCCTCCGTGGTTGGCAGATCTGCTTTATAGCGGTGGCCGTTGGGTTGGCTTCATCGGCCCGCGGTTTCGAGCTCAGGATCTTTCGCTGATCAGCTTGGACGGGGACAAGCTGGCGGAACGGGTGATCGCTCGTGCGCAGGTGCCGATCATGCGCGGCGTGCACGGGTGGATCGCGGCGTGACCGTCGAGCTCGCGCGAAACGCGTGTGCTTCGCTCGCGTACGAAGTGCTCAGTCATCTCGATCTCGGTCGAGATGCGGCGAATCTCTATCGACGAAGACCGGCCGAGCCGGCGTGGGCCGCGAAGTTGAGAAAGGCGTATTTGGCGGCGGGCGTCGATCGGGTCACGCTGCAATTTGCGGGGTTGCAGCTTGATTCCTTGGACTGTTTAGTTGGGCATGCCGCCTCCGAGCTGTGGTCGTTGTACATAGGTGCGATCGAGGCAGAACGTGCGGAGTTCATGGCGCGTTTTCAGGAGAGTAGGGCGCACGAAGAGGATCGGATCCTTGCGGCGCAAAGGATCGTCGCACCGCTTCAGAAGCTGCGTGCTGCGTTGTGGGCGCCGCGTCCTGCGCCGCCGTTGCTCGTGTTGCACGTGCCGGCGTTGGGTCGGGCGGGCCGAGGATATGCGCATGCGGGCGGACATCGAGTGGCCGTGTCGCTCGACGAATCATGGGCTCATGTGTTGTGTCAGATCTTCCACGAAGAGGTGCATCCGATCTCCGATCGCGAGCTCGGGCCGCTCGCTCGGCGCGATACGCGAGGGGACGAACACCTGTTGATCGAAGCGAACGCGATCGATCGCGGTGAAGAGATCATTCGCCGCGTGCTGCCGGAAGCGCTGGCCGCCTACCAACGTTGGCGCCGGCCGCTCTCACGGTGACCTGTCCTCGAGGACAGTTTCTTTTACCGGGGAGTTTTTCGGGCGCGGCGGCGAAGGGTCGAGCCGCAAGGTGGCACCTGCATGGCACGACCTGGCACTGCATGGCACAACCTGCACACGCGCGCGCGCGCGCTCCGCAAAATCAGGCGCGAAACGCGCTTCCCGCGATGGTCCGACCTTTGCGTAGGGAGCCGCCATCATGCGGAAACTCCACCCTGCGGTTGTCGCGTTCGCGCTCCTTGCTGCGAGCTGCAGCGACACGATCGAGCTCTCCACCACGAGCGACGCGCTCGCGACTCGCCGGCCCGTGCGGACACCCCCGCTCCTGCCCGCGCCGCTACCGGGCCCCAAACCTTCGGTACCGGCGACGCCGACCGATCCCCTGCCCTCGCGATCCTCCGTCTCGGGCACCGGCGACTTCGTGCATCTCATCCCGCTCGAAGTGCCGCCCGGACGCGCCGGCCTCCAGCCCGACCTCGAGCTCCTCTACACGACGAGCGGCCCGAATTCGCTGACCGGCGTCGGCTTCTCTTTCGACGCGGCCTCCGAGATCCGGCGCTGCCGCAAGACCTTCGCCACCGACGGACGCGCTGACGGCATCGACTTCGACACCACCGACGTCTACTGCCTCGACGGCGCCCGCATGGTCGCGCTCGGCGCATGGGACGGCGCTCCGGGCTCGATCCAGTACCGCACCTTCGAGGACAAGATCGCGCGCATCGTCGGCTTCGGGCCGGAAGGCGCGCACACCTCGTTCGTCGTGTGGCTGAAAAATGGGCGTGTCCGCACCTACGACACCAAAGTCGAAGCACATCGCGCGCTCGCGGACGGCACCTTCGTCTCCGACTTGGGCGTCTTCACCACCGGATGGCTGCTCACCCGCGAAGAAGATCGCTCGGGCAACACCATGCTCTATTCGTGGAGCCAAGCGGTCGAGAGCTCGTGGCCCTTCGGCGTCGAAGTGTTGCTCGAAAAGATCGAGTACACCGGCCGCAACGGCGAGGCCCCGAAACGCTCGGTCAAACTTTCCTACGAAAACCGCCCCGACGCATTTGCTCACTTCGAAGCCGGCACGCGCCGCGAGATCAACAAACGTTTGGCGACGATCGAGATGTGGGCCCCGAACCCGAACGTCACTGCGAAAGTCTGGCAATACGACCTCACCTACGACCTGAGCCCGGGCACCGAACGCAGCCGCCTCGCGAGCATTCAGCGCTGCGGTTCGAAGGGCGGATGCTCGCTCCTTCGCACCTTCTCTTGGCAGACGCGCTCCGGGCTGCCGCTGGTCACGTCGACCCACGAACACGATTACGCAGTGAAGAACTGGGTCGTCTTCGATGCGAACGGGGATGGCCGCGACGACGTCGTCGTCGAACAGGATCCGAACACGCCCGGCTCGAATCCGCACGGTGAGATCCGCTTCGGCAACTCATCAGATTCGGCGGACGCGCTCAGCGAGCTCACCTACGTCTATGCGAAGATTCCGGGCTACGCCGGCGGCAACTTCTATGTCGGCTCGGCGCGCCCGATCGACAGCGACAACAGCGGACGCAACAAGCTCCACGCGATCGCGCGCATCTCGCACTGCATGGGCTACTTGTACACTTGGAACCCCGCGACGATGGACTTCGACCACGAATTCAAACACGGCTGCTCGAACAACTCGCCGCCGGACAATGAATATGTCGATGTCGATGGTGACGGCCGACTCGACTATTTCCAGAGCTGGGATCCGAACTGGAATCTCACCATGTGGGGCGCGCAACCGAGCGACACTGGCCTTCCGACCAGTGACTGCGGCTCGTACTTCGGCGCCGATCTCGACGGCGACGGCCGCGGCGAAATGTTGTCCTCCACGAACAACTGCAACGACGGCGCGGCGATCGGCCTCGACGACAACGGCTCGGTCGTGCTCAACCCGACGATCGATCCGCACAAGAGCGGCACGACCGTCACCCTCGCCGACTTGAACGGCGACGCGCTCCCCGAAGCGCTCTACCTCGACGATCCGCCGACGATGCACTGGAACACCGGCAACGGTTTCGGCCCCGAAATCCCCATGGAACAATGGCTCACGCAGAAGCTCGCCGGTTTGCCGTCGGACGCACGCAAAATGATCGCCGCCGACATGGACGGCGACGGCCGCCAGGACCTCGTCCTCGCTCGGCAAGCGGGGGCAATGGATGTGTGGGTAATGTTGTCGCGCGGTGACGGCACGTTCGAGCACCTCGACACCGGCCTGTCCGCTGGGACAGGTATCCGCGTCGGCGATTTCGACGGCGACGGCCGCCTCGATCTGGCGATCGCCGGAGGCCAATACGGCAGCGAGCTCACCGTCGCGCGTCAGGCCGGCGACAGCGAGCACGAAGTCGACGTCCTCCACGAGATCGAAGATCAACCCGACGGCTTCCATCCGCGCGCGGTCATCGGATACGCACGTTCGCCGCAAAACAGCGCGCCGAACGCGGTGTGCACCTATCCGAGCGCCTGCTTGCGTTACGGCATCCGCGCGGTGCGCTGGGTGTGGGGCACCGACTTCCTCGCGACCCGGTGGTTCCACTTCTCCGATCCGCGGGTCGACCTGAACGGCGGCGGCTTTCTCGGCTTCGGCACCGTTCGCGAATGGGTGCCCGAACGGCCCGTCGAAATCACCACCACCTATGATCATTCGACCCGCGATCGCAGTGTCTTTGCGCGCGCTCATCGTCCCGCGAAGATCGTCACTGTCACTCCGGTGCTCACGTCTGGTCCCGGGGGGCCGGTGCAGCAATTGAGCAATATCAATGCGCGTATTCATGAAGAGACCACCAACTATGAAGTTCGCTGGAACAACGGGCGACAGACGTATTTCGTGCGCCCGAGCCACATCGTGACTCGCGAGTGGGAAGAGCTCGTCGACATCGACTGGCAACAAGGCGCCGTCGATCCGATCACCAACGTCACCGGCGGCGCGGTGTTGCGCACGCGCACCCGGGACCGTCTTTGGGACGACTTCGCGAACGAGCTGTCGAACGCCTCCATCACCCCCGGCGGTGACAAGTCCGTGGTGACGCGCACCTTCGACAACCTGACGGCCTCGTGGCTCGTCGGCCTGATGCGCAGCGAACAGAGCTCGTCGGGACGCGCCTCGCTTCCGTATCCTGCGTATCGCGTGCGGGAGCTCGACTATGACAACCGCGGCCGCCTCACCGAGACGCGCCTCGAACCGAACAACCCCGATCTCAGCGTGCGCCAAACGACGGCGCTGACCATCGACACCGACGGCAACGTCCGCAGCATGACCTCGAACGCGCCCGGCAGCGCGCCGCGCACGCTCAATCACGAGTATCAAGACTTCAGCGGCGAACGTGTCTTCCCGAGCATGACCTGGAACGAGCTCGGTCATGGCACCAGCTTCACGATGCACTCCGCGTACGGCGTCGAAGCCTCGCGCATCGATCCGAACGGCGTGACCACCGAGAGCACGATCGACGACCTCGGCCGCACCGTGTGGAAACAGCGCGCGGGCGACGCCGCGGTGACCACCACCTACGCGATCGCCTTCGCGGGCCCGGTGAACACCGGCACGCTCGTCACCGAGAGCTGGACCACCGGCGCGGAACGCCAGATCGAGAAGGACGACCGCGGGCTGATCGTCGAGGATAAAAAACGCGCCTTCGACGGCTCGTGGAACGTCATCGTTCGCGAACACGACGCCTTCGATCGCGTGGTCTCCGAGAACAAACGCGGCAACCCGGGCGCACTGGTGCTCACGACGTGGAACAGCCTCGACCAGAAGCTCACCGTCGAGCAGCCGAACGGCGGCGCGGAGACGTTCGCCTATCCCTCGTTCGGCGTGACCATCGTGACCGACGCCGAAGGACGCGCCCGCCGCTTCGACAACGATCTCGAGGACCGCACCGTGAAGAGCACCTCGTGGGGCGCGACCGGCGCGATCGAAACTGAATATACCTTCGGCAACTTCGGCCTGCCCGACACGATCACCGACGAGCTCGGCAACGTGGTGATCATGGACTACGACGCCCGCGGCCGCCGCACCTTGCTCGACGACCCGAGCCTCGGCCTCACCACCACTGTGTACAACGGTCATGGCGAGATCATCTCCACCACCAATGCGGAGAACGAAGTCACCACTTACGGGCGAGACGCGCTCGGACGTGCCACCACGGTGACCACGCCTGAAGGTGTCGCAACGTTCACTTGGGACACGAGCCCGCACGGCATCGGCGCGCTCGCCTCGTCCTCGAACCCGACCGGCGACGTGACGATCGAGAAGACCTACGACACGCTCGCACGGCTCTCGAAGACGCGGACCACGATCGGCGCGGACAGCTTCGACGTCGACCAGACGTACAACGCGCTCGGCCAGCTCGCGATGTTGAGTTATCCGTTTGCACCTGGCCAAGCGACCAGGTTCGAGGTCGCGCATGATTATGGAGACAATGGAACACTTTCGAGCTTGGAGGTCGGTGGTGCTTTGCTCTGGCAAGCGGATGCGCGCAACGCGGATGATCTGGTGACTGCGGCGTCGTTCGGCAACAACTTGGTGGAGCTGCGCGAGTACGATCCGGTGATGGGGATGCTCGCGGCGGTCGAAGTGAAGGGTCTCTATCGGCTCGAGTACGGCCGCGATAAAACAAGCAAGGTCGAGACGCAAAATGATGTGTTGGCGGATCGTGTAGAGACTTTCGGATACGACGACTCGCACCGTTTGACCGCGTGGACCTTGGAGTATCGCGGCGAAACACGCGCCACGACCTACGAATACAGTGCAATTGGCAATCTCGAGAAAGTGCGCATCAACGGCGCGTTGGTCGAGTCGCATACGTATGCGGGAGCGAACGGCGGAGCGCACGCGTTGACCGGCGGAACGCTCGGCGCCCACCAATACGATGATCGCGGTCGCCTCGAGACGAGCCCGGGACGCAGCGTGGACTGGACCTCCTTCGACCTGCCGGCCTCGATCGGTACACCTGCGGGATTGACGACTTTTGTGTACGACGCCGAAGGCCGCCGCGTGCGCAAGTCGGGTGTCGGTGAAGATACAGTGTTTGTGGGTGGAGAGTACGAGCGCCGCAGCACACTCGGCGGAATGGTGCACGTGTTTCACGTGCGTGCCGCGGAGACGGTGGTCGCGGAAGTGCTCTTCGACGCGGGAACGAAAGTGCAGTCCACGCTTTATGTCGTCGGTGATCATCTGACGACTCCGGGGCTGGTCACGGATCAAGCTGGGGTCGTGGTTGATCAACCGTATTACGATCCTTTCGGCCGCCGCGTGGATGTGTATGGCTCGGCGATATCGGTCGCGATGGGTGAGGTGCGGATCGGATTTGCGGGTGAGAACGAGGATCGCGATCTCGGTCTCGTCGACATGGGTGGGCGCGTGTACAGCCCGAGCATGCGCCGTTTCCTCAGCGCGGATCCGATCGTCGCGATGCCCGAGAACGGCCAGGCGCTCAACCGCTACAGCTACGTAATGAACGACCCGCTCAACTTGGTCGATCCCTCGGGCTACTTGACCTCGGTGACCGGCGACTGCGCGCTCGGCTCGGGCGGCTGCAACGGGACCGCGGGTGGCGGGTTGTTCGACGGGCTGATGAGCCTCTTCTCGGACATGATGAGCTCGATGATGTCTGGGTTCGAGGAGATGAGCTTCGCGGATCAAGGCTCGTTCGTGTTCGATCAGGCTGCGGTCAACGGCTTCAGCGCACAAGTGGAGAGCGGCCTCACGGTCGGCAGCGCGGATGACGTCATGGAGCGCGAGAGCGACGCGGTCGCGGAGCAGGTGATGAGCAGTCGCGGGACGCAGGGCGGATCGAGCATCGTGACGCGCGTGGATAGCGGCTCCGGCGGCGGAGCGGGCGCGGCCTTGCGGGCGGGCGTCTCGGACGCCGAGGGGCAGCGTACGGCGGACAAGTCGGGCGGCGGTGCGGTCGGGTCGAAGCAGGTGTCCGGCGCCGATTTCTCGAAGGTGCGAACCGAGAGCGGGGTCGGTGGTTTTAAGCTGGGCGCGGGGATGTCGGATCCGGTGATCACGTCGCGCGCCTATACGCTGGGAAGCGACGTCGCGTTCGGTGCGGGGCGGTTCTCGCCCGACGCGAGCTCAGGCCAGCGGCTCCTCGCCCACGAGCTGGCGCACGTCGCGCAGCACGGTGCGCCGGCGAAGTAGAAGGCGCTCTCGCGTGCGCTGATTTGAAGCTCCGCGAATTCTCGCCGAGCTTGGGAGCGTGTCCGGGCAAAGCCCAGGTCACGTTTGAGATTCAGGTCCCGGTGCGCGCTTCGAATCGTTGCGCTATGCTTCGCTGATGAAGACCGCGAAGCAGGAGGTCCAAGAGTTGCTGGACCAGCTCCCGGATGACGCGTCGATCGAGGATATTCAGTATCATCTATACGTGCGTCAAAAGGTTCATAACGGCCAGCGCGACGTGCGCGACGGAAAGACGCTGAGCGAGGAAGACGTCGAGTCGAGGCTTTCGAAGTGGCTCGAACCGTAAGATGGGCAGAAAATGCCATTCAGGACCTGGAAGAAGCAGCCAGCTTCATCGCTCGCGATTCCGTTCATTACGCCGCTATTCTGGTCCTTGAAGCCCGCGATGCTGCTCGGTCTCTCGCGCACTTTGCGAGTCGGGGACGCGTTGTTCCGGAGCTCGCGGAAAGCGAAGTTCGCGAGCTCTTCATTCATGACTATCGATTGATCTACGAAGTCCAAACAACGACAGTCTTTGTTCTAGCGTTCATTCACGGTGCTCGTGACTTGCGGCGAGCGCTAAAGAAATAGCGCCCTGACTGGCCCACTCTCGCTGAGAGTCCCAAACAAGGGCATAATCCCCGGGTGGCAGCTTCCAGCGTTTTCGAAGTCGTCGTACCGGACTTCATATGGGTCACCGAACGGCCCGTCTGGTTCGGTGGTGTTCGCCTGCGGTCCCGAACGACTGTTGTACGACTCCCGGGCGACGCCCTCTGGGTACATAGTCCCTGTGCTCCCACCGACGAGGTCTGCGCAGCGCTCGACGCTTTAGGCGAGGTCCGCTGGATCGTCGTGCCGAATCGGTTTCATCACCTCCAAACGCCAGCGACTGCAGCTCGATACCCAAACGCACGTGTCGTCGGACCAAAGTCTGTAGAGTCGCGAAATCCGCAAGTCAGCGTGAGCGCAGGATTGGACGACCCCGCATATATCGAGTCGACGCCGGAGCTCATCCCGATTCAGCTCAAGGGCGTTCCTTTTCTCGACGAGACCGTATTCCTTCACTCGGCGAGCGGTTCCCTCATTGCTGCTGATCTACTAATATCCGCCTGCGCAAAAGATCACTGGTCGTGGCGCGCGGCTGCACGTGTGTTTGGGCGCTATGAAAAAGTCAGGACGCCGCCGGACGTCAAAATGCATACTCGCGCGAACGCAGCGGTGGCGGAGTCCATTGCCCAGATAAGCGCGCTGCCCCTCGAGCGAATCCTCGTGGCGCACGCCGACCCGATCACCGATCGCCCCCTTCAACAGCTCGCCGAAGCCTGGAGCTTCGCGATTCCTCCTCGGTAGGCGCGTCGCCCATCGAGAAAGCGCCCGTACGCCATGCGATCGAGCGACCGCATAAAGAGGGCCCTGTTCCAGCGCATACAAGGCGCCGACCTCAAGCGTCCCCGCGCGCAACCCATCCGACGCGCGCGCAGCTCGCGCGGGCGTTCGATCGCCTCGGCGTTGCACGAGCGATGTACGGCTAATCGAGCACGTTCGCTTTTCGAACGCCGTTCCGGACGCGGCGCCCGCATCTAAAACGAACCTCGACCCACAAAAAAGATCTTCGGCTGCCATCTCGAACGCAGGTCGACCTCGAAAAAAAATGCGGTCCGGCCATTTTTTTAGGACATGAACACTGAACAAAAATGCGACCAGGCCTCGTCGAACGCGGGTCGACCTTCAACTTTTATGCGCGAAATTGCATTTTTCGCGACACTCACCATTGAAGAGATGCCCGAGCCGCATCTTGAGCCGAGGTCGACCGCGAAAAAGATGCACGAGTCGCATTTTTTTCCGCGCTGATACTGAACAAATCGGGGCCAGAGCACATCTCGAACGCGTCCGAGGACGATCAAAGACGCGTCGATCTCGTCATGCACGCGGGTCGACGCTCGATCGTCCGGCTTCGTCCGGACGCCACCGGAAACTTCCGGATGAATCCGGACGAGGCTTCTGCGTCTGAATTCGGCAATTCACAATCGTGTCGCGATCACATGTCCTCACGACCACGTGGTCCGCGATCTGCACAGCACGGATTCATCTTCGCACCGCCCAGACACCTGAGCGGAGAAGACGAAAGGAACAACTATGGAAGCTACACTGGACAGTCTTTTCAATCTCTACGTTCTCTCGACGGGCCGCCGAACCTTCGTACTGCAACAAATGAAGCCAATCGCGGCGGAGCTCGAGCAGAAGTCGCTCGTCACGATGATCAACCGGGCGCTCGAGCACGAAACAAAGACGCTCAAGCTCGAGGCGAAGTGGGAAGCGTCGGGTTATGCAAGTGACCCGCAGAAGGTGAAGAAGGTCGACGCGAAAGTCGATCGTGCCTTGAGCGCGCTCCGCGATTCAGCGCTGGCCGCGTCGCAGGCCGCGGAGCAAGGCGACCCGATCCAGGCGACCGCGCAAGAGCTGATCGGGCAGATTTTTCCTGGCGGCGTGCAAGCAGTGTCTTCGACGCCATACGTGGAAGAGCTGGCGGCGGTCGACACGATGGTGATGCAGCTCCGCGGGCCGCTCGCACGGCACGTCGAGGATCTCGGATTGGAGCGTTTCGTGAAGCGCCTCGCGGAGCTCGCAAAGGAGTATCGCGAAGCGCAGGAGGAGAAGCGCGGCAACGAGGTCAACTTCGGCGACGTGCGCGCTGCGCGTGCGCTCGGCCAGGAGCTGCTGTTGCAGGCCGTCGCTGTTGTTTTGGGGACGTTCTACGGTTCGGGCGCGGAGCACACACGTGTGCGGAGTATGTTGATGACGCCGATGATGGAGCAGCAAGAGGCGGTGCGGCAGTATTTGAAGTTCAAGAAGCCGATCGAGGACATCGATCCCGAGACCGGCGAAGCAAAGCCGGCTTCGATGCCTGTGCCTCCAGCCGCCGTGCTCGGCGACAATTAGCACTCAAACGCAACGCCCGTGCTCGAGCGGCACAGATCCGCGAACTGCGCAGGTGCTGCTCGGTCACTCGCGCGTCGAGACCACGACGATCTACACACACGTCCAGAGAACGGTGGAGCGCACGGCAAGTCCGCTCGATCGGCTACCGATAACGGACTGAGGTCCCGCCCGTCGCTGTCGGTCGCGGACGTGATTCGAGCGCATGGAGCGACGTTTGTTGCGAACCATACGGTCACGTCCGCGCAGTGCGTTGTTCTGCGCGACCTCGTCGCGTGCAGGCGGTGGTCTGTCCGCGGCTCTGCGAAAGTGGATTCGCTGCCGTCCGAATTTTTTCCTCCCGGTCAAGGTGTTCTCTCGATACTTCCGCGGCGCAATTCTGCGCGGACTCGACAAAGCTCGTGCTCAAGGGCGGCTCAATTTCGGCCGGAGCACAGAAGAGCTCGCCGACGATGAAGTGTATCGCTGTTGGCGTGCGCGGCACTCGGCAGGCGAATGGCTAGTCTATGGAGCGTTGCCGCCGCATCCTGGGTGCCTCCCCGCTCGACGACGCTCCGACTCCGCGGAGTCGCCCGATCTGACGACGTGCACGCACTGCGGATCACCTCGAGTGCAGCGAGTCGTGATCATGCGGGATTCTTCCGAAATGCTCGCGCCGTTCGCGCTCAAACTAAGGGACACTTCATGAATCCCGTCGTCTCGCCGACGTCGATTGCGTTCGAGGGAACGATCGCGGGTGTCGATCGATCGGAGTGGTGCGTCAGCGAGCGGATCACTGTCCTCCAGGCCAGGGTGATTACACGGAAGTCGATGCGTTTCGAGACGCCGACGAAGCAGAGACGGCTCTCCAATCACCGCCCCGCTTGATCCGCCGCTGGTGCTCAGGCCTGAAGCACGTCATAAAATGCCCATAGCCGACTCGGCGTTCGGTTCCGTGCAACCGCGTTTCTTCGCGAACACGAGCCTGCCGCGTCGATCTGCCTACCAGTTACGCGTGTTCGCGTAGAACGCTATTCGTTCGACGTCGGATTGCTGCCGAAAGAGAGCGGTCCGCAAGCCATCGCGTTCGTGTCCGCGCCGGTGATGTCTTTATCGATCATGTTGCAGTCGGTCTGTCCTTTGCATGCGCGCGCAGACTATGTCCCGCGGACAATCCGCCGACTTCGACGACACACGCGCGGGCCGAGAAGTACTAAGGCCCTGTCCCGGAGACCAGTTGCGCTTGAATCGACGTTATGAGATGTGCGATCTGTTTACATGTTCGATCACCCGTTGAGTCTGTCCACTGCCGGTGACCCGGCAAGTCGAGGCATCACGCTGAATGGCTGACGATCCCGGAGCGAAGGACTCTCCCGCCGAGGGACGCCAACCCAATTCCCCGCTTGGCACTGGGCTTCAAACGACGTCACCGACAGAAGCCGAGCAAGGCGATGCGCCTTCCCTTATGGAGCCTCAGGGTCTGGGGCCAGTGGACGCACCATCTAGAATCGTACGTCTTCGGGTATGGTTGCGTGACCTTCGCGCACGATTTCTCGACTCTCCGCGTTCCAAGACATTGGCTTTTGCGATCTCAACAGTCGCATCAGGAGTGCTCGCGAGTGCGTTCGTCGTCGAGATCGCTTTGCCAGGAGGAGGCCTAGTTTGGGCCAACTTCTACAAATGCACCAGCTTCTATGGCCTCGTCGTACTTTTGTCGATCGACTACGTTCTTCACCGGTCAGTATATATCTATGAAACCGAGATTCGTCGGTTCTTAGATGCCGACTATTGCACGGCCTATATGAGGAGCAAATGCCTTCCTGAAGCGGCGGAACGATACAGGCAGCTCATTCGCGAAGGTAAAGGTGGTGAATTGAAGCAGGCGATGGACGAAATAAAGAAGATTCTGAAATGAAATACCTGCCCACCCCCGATTTTGCTGCGAAGCTTCGCGAGTTCGCGCAAGCGCCCGAGGTGCTCGGCGCTTTGAGCGTTGTCCTAAGTAAGCTCGAATTGCTGCAACCTTCTGATTTTGACGCTGCGCGACTTCCAAAAGCTATAGTGGCGCTCACCGATGGCATGTTCGTAGCTCACGAGAACGGTTTGATCCTCTTCTTTACGCTGCAGGAGGACCAGAACGATGAATCGATCCTTCTACTGCTCGACATCGCCCATATTGCACGAGGCGCGAGTACCTCGTTGACACGCGCCCGCGATCCGCGACGAAACGCTAAATACAGTCCGCAGAGAAACTCAGCAATCAATCCGCTGCGGAACTCGGCCGTCAATCCTTTGCGAAATTCGGCTATTAATCCTTTGCGAAACTCTGCCATTAACCCTCTGAGGAACTCCGCGATCAATCCCTTGAGGAACTCCGCGATCAATCCATTGAGGAACTCCGCGATCAATCCATTGAGGAACTCAGCAATCAACCCAAAGAGAAACCGGTCGCTGAACCCACGCGTTAACCACGCATACGATGGTCCCTTTGTTTACGACCGCGATCTAACAGAAATTGGGTTTATCGTTAGGGCAAATGATTGCGTGAATTTGATCTTTGACATGAATGCAGAGTTTGTTGGGCTCGGCGTTCGAAACAGTGTCGACGGATTCACGTTGTTTGATCGAAAAAACAAATGGGTGGGGCAATTGGTGCCGACAGTCACAGAGGCTTTTCTCCGGTACAACGAATCGAACGAGTGGACAGGACTCGTAGTGTAAGTAAAGGCAGCCCCTTGCTGATCTTACAACAAGACATCAAAGTGTCGAAACATAGGACTGCCCTGACTTTGTGAGATCAGACCACGAAGAGCGTGCAAACGCTTTGGCGCCGCGAACACGACCATTCGCGCATGGGTCGGTGCTGCGCGCCGACCACTTCGAGAAGTCGCGAATGGCGAGCGTTCGACGGCGAGCAATAAGCGCCCCCCGATCTGGCGGAGCGAACAGAAATACTTGACGCTATTGCGACCGGCGTTCAAGCCTGAAACGTCGCGTTGTACCTCGCGAAGCACTCATTGCCGGCAGGATTAGCGCGACCCGGGATTATTGCAGGGAAAGTGCTCATGAGTCTTGATGAAATCTTGTCGTCACTTGACGATCTACGTCCACGGTCAATAAGCGACATTTATGGGGCCCTCTGCCGCGTTCCTATTTCTGAAAGAACGGCGGAGTTGGATTGGGAATTATTTGCATTTGCCTTGCGTCTCGTCGGCCGAGACAACGACAACACCACGGCCCTGAAGTATCGGCCATTGTTTTCGGGAGACCAGCGAGAACCCGGGCGCAGTGAGTGGCCATCGCTATCTGCAATAACGAAAGAGTGCGTCCACTACTGGAAGCAGCGCGCTCAGATCGCGTTACATCCTCTTCTTCGCCACCGCTATGCAGACCTGGTTTGGGAATTTGAACGACGGGTCTTTAAGAGTCCGGCTTCGGCAGAGTTTGTTCATCTATCAATCGATTCGGCTCTAGAGGCTTGGGAGAGAGAGCTCATCCGTCGCTTGCCCGAGACCGTCGACCTGATGTCGCGAATTCTGGATCTTTCGGTGAACACGAAAGATCAGCCAAGAATCGATCGTGTTTCGATGGCGATTCTGAAATTGGATACCCAACTTCGAGGTCCAAACGGCGAAAACGCCTGGGGCTTTGCGTTTGACCTCTTGGTTGCGCCGAAAAAGATGATTGCCACCGCGGAGATCGAAGTTGAAATCATAGGGCGTCTAGAAATCACTCTGCGTGTCCAGATTGCTCTTGGTGCAGAAGCAAATCATTTGGGTGTGGATCTTTTGTGACGGAGAAAAGTTGATCGATTTCGGTTGCTTGCGCGCATAGACGCTGT
>WUUC01148062.1_pt1 | contig 19655 bp, 19 predicted proteins | sample 6278441 | NCBI WGS metagenome assembly WUUC01 (sample SAMN13675441, study PRJNA597444) | soil metagenome | isolation source: soil | place: USA: Washington | collected 2017-10 | reverse complement strand
ACTGCCTGACACTGCCTGACACTGCCTGACACTGCCTGACACTGCCTGACACTGCCTGACACTGCCTGACACTGCCTGACACTGCCTGACACTGCCTGACCGCACCGGCCGGGCGGCGCAGGTCCGCCCGACCTGCACCGCCGGTCTGCGGCATGGCTGTCCGTCGCTGACGTCGGACCAGGCTGTAAGAATGCGCTCATGCGCGCTGTCCTGATCCAACGTTTCGCCGACGCCCCGATCGTCACCGACGTGCCCGAGCCGGACCTGCCCAAGGGCGGGGTGATCCTGCAGGTGCGCTCCACCGGCCTGTGCCGAAGCGACTGGCACGCCTGGCAGGGCCACGACTCCGGGGTCGCGTTGCCGCACGTCCCCGGCCACGAGCTGGCCGCCACCATCGCCGAGGTGGACCCGGGCGTACGGGGCTGGCGGCCCGGCCAGCGGGTGATCGTGCCGTTCATCTGCGCGTGCGGGAACTGCGAGCAGTGCCGCGAGGGCAACCAGCAGGTCTGCACCCGGCAGTTGCAGCCCGGCTTCAACTACTGGGGCTCGTTCGCCGAGTACGTGGCCATCCCCTACGCCGAGGTGAACCTGGTCGCGCTGCCCGAGGAGATCAGCTATGACACCGCGGCCTCGTTGGGCTGCCGGTTCGCCACCGCCTACCGAGCGGTGACCGCAGTCGGCAACGTCCAACCCGGCGAGTGGCTGGCGGTCTTCGGCTGCGGTGGCGTCGGCCTGTCGGTCATCATGATCGCCGCGGCCTTCGGCGCCCGGGTGATCGCGGTCGACACCAACCCGGCGGCCCTGTCGATGGCCACCAAGCACGGCGCGCAGTACACCATGCTGGCCAGCGGCGGCGCCACCGGCGATGCCCAGTCCGGCGATGACGTCGCCGAGCAGATCAGGCAGCTGACCGGCGGCGGAGCGGCGGTGACGATGGACGCCATCGGCGCCGAGTCGGTCGTGCAGAGCGCGCTGCGCTCACTCAAGCCCCGGGGCAGGCACGTCCAGCTCGGCCTGCTGCCCGACCAGGTGCGCCTGGACCTGTCGTTTCTGGCGTTCCGCGAGCTGTCCTGGCTGGGCAGCCACGGCATGGCCGCCCATGACTACCCGGCGATGCTGGACCTAGTCCGCTCCGGCGCGGTGCGACCCGACGAGTTGGTCACCGGCGTGATCGGCCTGGACCAGGTCGGGCCGGCGCTGGCGGCCATGACCGGCGCCGCGCCGGCCGGCATCACGGTCATCCACCCTGGCGCCGCTCGCGACCAGCCCGGCCTCGACCAGCCCGGCCTCGGTCAGCCCGGCCTCAATCAGCCCGGCCTCGGTCAGCCCGGCCTCGACCCGCGCTGACCGGCGCCCTGCCAGCCGCAGCAGCCCGACGCTCAGGGCAAGCAGGACAGCGGCGGCGATGCCGTCGAGCCAGAAGTGGTTGGCGGTGGCGACCACCACGAACGCGGTCAGCGCAGGATGTGCCAGCACCCACCACCGGTACCGGCCGGGGCTGACCCGCAGCACCGCCCAGGCGATCAGCAGTGACCAGCCGACGTGCACTGACGGCATCGCGGCCAGCTGATCCAGCGAGATTCCCGAGAGGCTGTACACCGACTGCCCGTAGCGCGCGGCTGTGTCGACATAGCCGAGCTCGGGCAACAGCCGCGGCGGCGCCACCGGCAGCAACTGGATCAGCAGCGAGCTGGCAGTCAGCAGCACCAGCACGTTGCGCACCTCGCGGTAGCGCAGGCGATGCCGGATGAACAGCCACAGCAGCAACGCCCCCAGCGCGGCGAAATGCACCGCCGCGTAATACCAATTCGCCGATTGCGCCAGTACCGGATGCCCGGTGATCAGCCGCTGGACGCTGAGCTCGCTCGGCAACCCGCCGGCCTGCTCGAGCCGCGCGATCCATCGCGCACGACTGAAAGCAGCCTCGCCGCCCAGCACCGACACGGAGCAGGCCAGTTGCCATAACGCGTAGAACGCCGCTAGCAGACCAGCTTCCTGCAAGTAAGGCGCGGCCAATGCGAACCGCCTGCCTCCGCTGAACCGCCTGAGCTCACCGGCTTGCCTGCCCCCGCTGAACCGCCAGGCCAGCCGAGCGCTCGCCGCCCCGGCGAGCAGCCCGGCCGAGAGCGTGGCAGCCGGCTGCCAGCCGAGCTGGAGGGTCTGCATTCGCACACTATGTGCGACGGCACAGGGGCCCGCTTCTTCCTGCGGTTAACACGGCAATCGCGGAGTGCCGGGTGCTCCGCCTGGACCAGCCAGCTCAGCGAAACAGCTCAGCGGAACGGCTTGGCGACCGGCGGCCCGTTCTCGGTGTCATTCTCCAGCTGTTCCTGGGCGATCACGTGCAGCACCGCGTTGATCAGCGCCAGGTGGGTGAAGGCCTGCGGGAAATTGCCCAAATGGTGGCCGGTGTGAGTGTCGATCTCTTCGGCGTAGAGCTCCAACGGCCCGGCGAAGGACAGCAACTTGGCGCACAACTTGCGAGCCCGCTGGTACTCACCGATCTCGCACAGCGCCGACACCAGCCAGAACGAGCAGATCGTGAAGCTGCCTTCCTCGCCGGAGAAGCCGTCGTCGGTCTGCTCGGTTCGGTAGCGCAGCACCAGGCCGCCCTCGGTCAGCTCGTCGGCGATGGCCAGCACGGTGGCCCGGATCCGGGGGTCATCCGGCGGCAGGAACCGCACCAACACCGCCAGCAGCAGCGAGGCGTCCAGCGCTTCGCTGCCGTAGTACTGGGTGAAGACGCCGCGCTCGTCAAGGCCGTTGGCCAGCACGTCCTGCCTGATCTCCTCGGCCGCGAGCTCCCACTGCGCCGCCTCGGCGTCCTGGCCGATCATCGAGGCCAGCCGGGCGCCGCGGTCCACCGCCACCCAGCACATGATCTTGGACGAGGTGAAGTGCTGCAGGTCGCCCCGCACCTCCCAGATCCCGGCGTCCGGCTCACGCCAGTGCTTGAGCGCGGCGTTGACCTGGTTGGCCAGGATCGGCCAGATCCGGTTGTCGAGGTGGTCGGCGGACTTGGAGTGCAGGTACACCGAGTCCAGCAGCGCGCCCCAGACGTCGTGCTGGCGCTGGGCATAGGCCGCATTGCCCACCCGCACCGGCCTGGAATTGGCATAGCCGGGCAGGTGATCGAGCTCGTACTCCTCCAGATCGCGCTCGCCGCCGATGCCGTACATGATCTGCAGGTCGGCGTCGCGCTCGGCGAGGTCGGCAATGAAGGAGAAGAAGTCCAGGGCCTCCCAGTCAAAGCCCAGCGAGTACAAACCCCACAGTGCGAAGGTGGCGTCCCGAATCCAGGAGAAGCGGTAGTCGTAGTTGCGCTCGCCGCCCAGGGTCTCGGGCAGCGAGGTGGTCGAAGCCGCGGCGATCGCGCCGGTCGGCGCGTAGGTGAGGCCCTTGAGGGTGAGCGCGCTGCGTTGCAGGTAGGTGCGCCACGGGTGGTCGGGAAAGGTGCCGCGTGCCAGCCAGTGCTGCCAGTGGTGGGCGGTCCAGACCATCCGCGAGTAGGCGTCGGCGTAATCCTCCGGCGGCGTCCGACCGCCCCAGGACAGCGCCATGTAGCGGACGTCGCCCTCCTTGAGCAGCGTGCGGGCGGTGGCCTGCCCGCCCTCGAAGCCGAGCCGCAGATCTGTGGTCAGGGTCAGCTCGACGTCGCACTCGGCAACCTCCGCGCGGGCCTGGTGATACCCCTTCTCGGTGTGCGCCCATCGCACGCTCTTGCGCCCGTAGTCCAGCACCGGCTCGCACTCCATCACCACCTGGACCTCGCCCGAGACGCATCGGACGGTGCGCAGCAGCACCCGCTCAGCGTCGTAATCGGTAGGCGTCCGGCGGTGGTTGTGGTCCACCTCGGTGTCGTTGCGCCAGGGGCCCATCACCAGCAGGTCGCGGACAATGATCCAGCCGGTCGCTGTTCCCCAGCTGGTCTCCAGGATCATCGTGCCTGGCAAGTAGCGGCGGGCCGCCGGCACCGACACATCGGCCGGGGCGATCCGGAACGACCCGGCGTGCCGGCCCAGGATCGAGCCGAACACGCTGGCCGAGTCCATCCGCGGCAGGCACATCCAGTCCACCGAGCCGCCGGGAGAGACCAGCGCCGTGGTCTCGCCGTCGCTAAGAAAGCCGTAGTCGCCGATCGGCACCGTACGGACATCGTGATGACTGGAACTGGGAGAGATCTTCAAGGTCATTCCTCGCCCCGTCGGTAGTCGAGACATCCATCGTGATCGGAATCGTGCTCCCAGTAAAGGCGACGCGGCCGTTGCGGCCCAGACAGGAAAAGTTTCAGTCGATGACGACGACGCCGCGAGCGGTGGTGAAGTGCACCGCCACGATGCCCGTCTCGCCGTCGTTGTCCTCCACCGGCAGCCATCGCACCTTGAGGTCATCGAGTGACTTGGTGGCGTGGTCGCCCAGGAAGTCGACGACCCTTGACCGGTCACCGGCGATGTCGAGCAGTTCGAGGTTCACGGTGCCGCCGGCCGAGGCAGGATGCTCGGCGACGTCGGACTCCCAGTGGATGAACCACGGCAGCTGCGGATCGCTGGCGGTGTCGAGCACCCCGATCTGACGCCAGCGCAGGTCATAGCCGTCCGGACGCCTGCGGTGCCCAGGCGCTGCCTGGCGGCCCAGCCGCTGCTCGATGGCGGGCAGGTCCGTCACCCCGACCACCCAGCTGAACCAGCCGCCGCCGGCCAGCTTGCGGGCTTTGACCGCCCGGCCGAAGGGCGCGGCCTCGACGGCCGGGTGGTCCAGCGCCTCGACCACTTCCAAGTAGACGCCGCCGGACAGCGGCAGGACGAAGTTGCGGGTGCCGAATCTCGGGTGCAAACCGCCGTCGGTGAACCCGGCGCCAAGCTGAGATCCCAGCCGCTGAACGCACGAGGCGAGGCCTTCTGGTCCTGCTGCGTAGGAAAGGTGGTCCAATCGCATGCCGTCGATAGTGGCTGAACCGGAAAAGTCGGCGGGCACCGGGGTGGGCCGACCCGGCAGACTTATCCGCGATTGCTGCTGCTATGCGCACGTGCTGATCCGGTCGAGCCGACCGGTCCGGCGGCGGTGGCGGTGATCAGTTCAAGGGTGAGGCCCAGCGGCGTGCGGTGCTCGACCAGGTCGATGCCGCCGACGGCGGCCCAGGCGGCGCAAATGTCCTCGACCCCCTGGACCGGCTGGCCGGCCGCCCGGCGCTCCAGCAGCGCGGCCGTGAGCCGGCCCTTGGCCAGCTTGGAGGCGAACGAGATCACCCCAAGGCTGCCGTCCGGGCGGGGGGAGAGCACCCGGACGCCGATCAGCCGGCCGGCCAGCGGGCCTCGGCTGGCCGGCTGCCACATCGCCGCGTAATCGCTGGAGCGCAGGTCGATCAGCACGCTCCGATCCAGCAGGCTCGGCATCAGGGCGTCCAGCCGGGCCCGCCAGAACGTCGCCAGCACACCCACGCCGGGCAGGGCCGCCTTGGCCGGGACCCGGTAGGCGGGCACCGGATCACCGCCCCGCAGCACGCCGAACAGCCCGGAGAAGATCAGCAGTTCGCGGTTGGCCACTGCCCGGGCCGCCTCGCTCAGCGGCTGCAGGAACAGCCCGTCGTAGACCACGCCGGCATAGCGATCCAGCGCCGGCATCGTCGGAGCCGTCCGGACCCGCCGGTTGTCGGCCAGGGCCGCGGCGGCCACCGAGTCCGGCAGCAGCAACGACCGGGCCGCCTCGACCGGCCCAGCGTCGAGCAGCTGGTCCAGGCTGTGCAGGACCTCGTCCCGGCTGTCCTCGATCGGTTGCCGTCGCTGACGGCGGGCCAGCGGCAGCCCACGGCCACCAGCGTTCTTGGCCTCGCTGGGCGGAAGCAGGATGCGCACCCCGCAGACGCTAGCGGGCGCCGCCTGGTCGGCGGCGATCGCGGCGATCCCGGCGCGGCTCAGGCGAGCAGCTTCAGGTCCGCCGGCTCGACCGCCAGGAACACCTGGCCGCGGTCGGCGAAGGTCTGGGCCAGGCTGGCTGCCAGGCTGCCGGCGTAGACGACCCGAGGCAGCAGCCGGGTGAGACCGCCGCCAGCCAGGCCCGAGGGCAGCCGGTCGGTGGCCACGCCGGTCCGGAGCAACCGCTCGAGCAGCGGATCGCCGGCCACCGCCTCGCTCACCACCAACAGCAGCGGTGGCGGCACGTCCTGCAGCCGAATCCAGGCGGAGGCGAAGCCTGGGTGCAGCCGCAAGCCGGCCACCTCGGCGACCGCGTGCCAGCGGACCGCCACACTCTCGGCGTTCGCCGCGTAGGGGCGCACCGTCCGGGCGGGCCGAGCGACCACCGTGGTGTAGCTCCAGCCGTCGTGGTCATCGACGTAGAGCCCGATCGGATCGACGTCGGCCTCCGAGAGGTGCGCCTCTTCCCGGGCCTCACGCAGGGCCGCGGCCACCGCGTCCTCGTGGCTGTCCCGGGCGCCTCCGGGAATGCCCCAGGTGTCGCCCTGATGGGTCCAGGGCGCGCGGTGCTGCAGGATCACCTGGCCGTCGCCGATCAGCAGCAGCCCTGCGGCGCCGAACAGGCCCCAGTGCCGGTGGCCCGCAGCGCAGGTCGTCCAGCCATCGCCGGAACTCATAGGGCTGTCCTTCATCCGGCGGTCTACGGGCTACCTCTGGCTGTGTGGACGCCGACCCGCCAGGTCGCCTCTCGGCAAAAGGCCGCTCGTGGCGGCATAAGTGGGACCGGGGGCCATGGACGGGTCGACGCCGCATCCAGTTTAACCGTCGATCTGACCGCGGCGAGCCGGACTGGGCCGAAACAGGACCGGCTGCGTGCTCACTTACTCTGGACGGGTGCCAGCAGCCGACCGCCCGCACCGCCCGATCCGGCGGCCTGACCTCGCCGCGCTCGCCGGTTCGGTGGAGTTCGAGCCGTTCGCCCGCGCTGAGCTGGCCGCTGCCACCGCAGCCGCGGTCATCACGCACGGCCGTTCCGGTGGCTCGGAGTCCCTGGTCGACCTCGCTGACCGGGTGGGCCTGGACACCCTCGCCGAGCTCTGGCGTCAGGAGCAGCCCTCCAGCCTGCCCGGCGCGCTGTGGGCGTTGTACCTGCTGCGTCGGTGGTGCCAGAGCAACGGCGACGAGGTGACCCGGCTGTGGCGGGCCGGCCGGCCTTACGCGCCGGCTGACGAGGTGGTCGCCGGGGTGTCGGAGGACGCTGACCCGGCAGCCATCGAGGCACTGGCCGACGCGGTGCTGCAGGGGGCCTACCTCGGCGACTTCGACGTCGCGCTCGAGCGCGCCGCCGCCTTCTTCAGGGTTATCGCCACCGGACGCCGGGAGATCGCCGCGGCCGGGGCGGAGGGCGAGCGAGAGCGCCGGCTCGCCGAGCGGAACGACGAGGTGGCCGACGGGCTCACGCAGGCCGCGCTGAGCTGGCGGAAGGACCCGCTGTAACCGACCGGCTCTTGCTGGGCTGTGGACGGCCTTGCGGCGCTTGTCCACAACCTCGCGTTCCCGGGCCGCCGAGCTGGTGATGACCGGCAGGCTCGGCTGCATGACCTCCTGCGAACTGCCCCGAATCCGGATCAGCGACCCCGGCGAGCTGATCGAAACGGTGCCCTACCTGCTGGGTTTTCATCCACGCGAGAGCCTGGTGTTGATCGGGTTCGCCGGCGCCGACGCCGCCGGCCCGCAGCAGATCCAGGTGACCATCCGGCTGGACCTGCCTGACCATCCGGCCGCCGGCCTGGACGCCCAAGCCCTGCGGCCGCTGAGCGAGGTGCTGCAGCGCGCGGAGTGCGAGGCGATGGCCGCCGTGCTGGTGACCGAGTCGGTGGGTGGTGACCCACGGGAGTCCGGCGAGCTGGTGGCCTGCCGGGACCAGTTGGTGGTCGCAATGACAGCAGCGGGCGTCGACGTCCTCGACGTGCTGGTGGTCACCGAGCTCCGCTGGTGGTCGCTGTGCTGCGAGCAGCTCGAGTGCTGCCCCGGCGCCGGGCATCAGCGGGTGCTCGGCAGCTCGACGGCCGCTGCCCAGGCGACCTTCGCCGGTTTGGTGGCGCTGCCTGACCGGCAGGCCATGGCGGCCACTCTGGCCGGCCGCAGCGCCGAGCAACGATCGGCGTTGCGGCCCCAACTGGCCGAGGCCGAACGGCGCAAAGCCGAACAGGCATCGGCCGATTCAGACGCTGGCATCGCGCCCGAGCGGGCAGCTGCCCGGCGGCGAGCTGAGGTGGCCGCGCTGCTAGCGGCCGCGGCCGACGCCGAGGCTGAGTTGACCGCCCAGCAACTGGCCGGCCATGCCGTGGCCTTGACCGACCTGGCGGTGCGGGACGCGCTCTGGCTGGCCATCGACGACGGCTCGGTCGCGGCCACCCGGCTGCTGGCAGAGCTGCACACGAGGCTGCCCGCGCCCTATGACGCCGCGCCGCTCTTTCTCTTCGGCTGGTCGCAATGGCGGGCAGGCAACGCGACGCTGGCGATGATGGCCGCCGAACGGGTGCTGGAGTCCCAGCCCGACTACTCGGCCGCCGTCCTGCTGGTCACCGCGGCGCAGAAGGGGCTGGACCCGCGCAGTGTGCCGGCGTTGAGCCAGGGCCGGCCCACCTGACTGGCGCAGGGCCGGGCTCGGTCACCGGGTCAGGCCGGCACCGAGACGAAGATGTGCCGCGCCACCTCGTCCATCACCAGCTCGGTCTCAGGCGCGCCGGCCACATGCAGCCCGGCCGGCACCCGGGTCACCGCCACCGACAACCCAGGGGTCACGCCCGACTCCGACAGCTGGCGCATCAGCTCGACATTGGGCTGCAGCAGCTCGCTGATCCGCTCGATCCGCACCGTCACCTCCTCGGCGGTCACCGAGGCGGCCAGGGTCGCCAGCACGGTGCCGTTGGCGTCGCCGTCAGCGGGCAGGCCAAGGTCCTCCAGCCCGGGAATCGGGTTGCCGTGCGGGCAGACCAGCGGGCCCTCCAGCATCGCCACGATCCGGCGCTCCACGGCGTCGCTCATCACGTGCTCCCAGCGGCAGGCTTCGACGTGCAGCTGGTCCCATTCCAGGCCGATGACATCGTGCAGCAGCCGCTCGGCCAGCCGGTGCTTGCGCATCACCGACACCGCCAGTTGCCGGCCGCGCTCGGAGAGCAGCAGGTGCCGGTCGCTCTCAACGTGCAGCAGGCCGTCCCGCTCCATCCTGGCGACAGTCTGGCTCACCGTCGGCCCGGACTGGCTCAGCCGCTCGGCGATGCGCGCTCGCAGCGGGGTGACCCCTTCTTCCTCCAGCTCATAGATTGTGCGCAGGTACATCTCGGTGGTGTCGATCAAGTCGCTGTGGTGGTGATTCACTTGCCGACCCCTTTCCCAGTACTCCGTGCCCGTCTCGTCGTGTCTTGTCGTGCTGCCGCATCTGGTAGCTAGCGTCCATGTTAGAACCGTCGGCATGACCCAACATTCCCAGCGGGCCCTCATCAGCGTCGATGAGCTTGCGGCCAGCCTCGGCCAGCAGGCCGGTCAGGTCCTGATCGACGTGCGCTGGCAGGTGGGCGGCCCTTCCCAGTATCCGCTCTATCTGGCGAACCACCTGCCGGGGGCCCACTGGTGCGACCTCGACCTCGATCTGGCCGATCCGCCCGGAGCCCGGGGCAGGCACCCGTTGCCCGACCCGCGGCGGCTGGAGGCCAGGCTGAGGGCCTGGGGCATCGACCCGCAGTCTGAGGTCGTCGTCTATGACCAGGGCAACTCGATCGCCGCAGCCAGGGCCTGGTGGGTGTTGCGCTGGGCCGGGTTGGAGCAGGTCCGGGTGCTCGACGGCGGGTTCGAGGCCTGGGTGCGCGGCGGCCATCCGGTTGAGGCCGACCTGCCGCGGCCGGCTGCGGGCACGGTCAGCGTCCGGCCGGGCAGCCTGCCGACACTGGACGCCGACACGGCCGCGTCCTGGGCCGGCGACGGCCGCCTGTTCGACGTCCGGGCGCCCGAGCGGTTTCGCGGTGAGGCCGAGCCGATCGACCCGGTCGCCGGTCACATCCCCGGCGCGGTCAACCTGCCCACCACCGCCAACGTCCAGCCCTCGGGGCACTTCTTGCCCGAGCCCGCATTGCGCCAGCGTTTCCAGCAGGCGGGAGCGGCGAACCAGGACGCGCCGGTAGGGGTGTACTGCGGCTCGGGCGTCACGGCCGCTCACACGGTGCTGGCGATGCGGCTGGCCGGCATCGACGCGGTGCTGTACCCGGGATCATGGAGCGAGTGGATCACCGATCCGGACCGGCCGGTCGAAACCGGCTGATCGCAACGGCCCAGGCCGGGTCGACGGAGCGAGCTGACCAAGCGGGAGCGTGGGACCGGGTGCTACCGGTCCCGGTTGGCCCAGGCCAGCAGTCTGTCCACCGGCCAGGTGTTGATCACCCGGTCGGGCGGCACCTCGCACTCGGCGGCCCGGGCGCATCCGTAGGGCTGCCAGTCCAGCTGGCCGGGCGCGTGCCCGTCGGTGTCAATGCTGAACAGGCAGCCGGCCTCCACCGCCTGTCGTAGCAGTTCCCGTGGCGGGTCAAGCCGCTCCGGCCGGCTGTTGATCTCCACTGCCACGCCGTGCTCGGCGCACGCGGCGAACACCGCAGCCGCGTCGAAGGTGCTCTGCGGCCGGGGCTTGGATCCCAGCAACCGGCCGGTGCAGTGCCCGAGAATGTCGGTGTGCGGGTTTGCGATGGCGGCCAGCATCCGGCGGGTCATCGCCGGTGCGTCCATCCGCAGCTTCGAATGCACCGACGCCACCACTACGTCGAGTTGCCCCAGCAGCTCGGTTGTCTGGTCCAGGCTGCCGTCGTCGAGGATGTCGACCTCGATACCGCTCAGCAGCCGGAACGGCGTCAACCGCGGCGCCAGTGATCGCAGAATCTCGAGCTGGCTGGTCAGCCGCTGGGCAGTCAGCCCATTGGCCACCGTCAGCCGGGGGGAGTGGTCGGTCAGCGCCAGGTACTGGTGGCCCAGCTCGATGGCCGTGATCGCCATCTCCTCGATCGGGCTGCCGCCGTCGCTCCAGTCCGAATGGCTGTGCAAGTCACCACGCAGCGCGCTCAGCAGCTGCTGCCCCGCGGGGTCCAGTTCGAGCAGAGGCCCCTCGCGCTCCTCCAGCTTGACCAGATAGTCCGGCACCCGGCCGGCGGCCGCCTCGGTGATCACCGCGGCCGTCACCTGCCCGATGCCGGCGAGCTCGGCCAGCGTGCCGGCCCGCAACCGCTCCTCCAACTGCTCGGCGTTGGTCAGCGCCACCTCGGCGGCCCGGCGGAACGCCCGTACCCGGTAGGTGGGGGCACCGCTGCGTTCGAGCAGGAACGCGATGCGGCGCAGAGCGGTGACAGGGTCCACCAGCACACCGTAGAGAGCCACCGTCCCGGGCGCATCCGAGGCCCTGCGCGCCGGCCCTGATCAAGCCGGTGAGCTCAGCCGCTAACGCCAGCCGCCCGGCAGCTCAAGGTGCGAGCGGCCGGGCGGCTGGACGGGAGAAGCGGGTGAATCAGGCCTCGAGGTAATCCCGAAGCGACTGGGCACGGGAGGGGTGGCGCAGCTTGGCCATCGTCTCCCGCTCGATCTGGCGGATCCGCTCCCGGGACAGGTTGAACTTCTTGGCGATGTCGTCCAGGGTGTGCGGGTTGCCGTCGGCCAGGCCGTACCGAAGCCGGACCACAGCAGCCTCGCGGGGCTCCAGCGAGTCCAGGATCGCGCCGAGCTGGCGGCGCATCAGGTCGAACTCGACCGCCTCGGTCGGCTTGGTGGCCTCACTGTCGGCGATGAAGTCTCCGAGCGCGGAGTCCTCGTCGGTGCCGACGGTCTGGTCCAGGCTCACCAGGTCACGGGCGTGATCGATCAGCTCGTGCAGCCGCTCGACGGTGATGTCCAGCTCGCTGGACAGCTCGGCGTCGGTGGCGTCGCGGCCCAGGCTCTGCCCCAGCTCCCGGCGCATCCGCTGCATCTTGTTGATCTGCTCGACCAGGTGGACAGGCAGCCGAATCGTGCGCGACTGATCTGCCATCGCCCGGCTGATCGCCTGCCGGATCCACCAGGTGGCATACGTGGAGAACTTGAAACCCTTGGTGTAGTCGAACTTCTCCACCGCCCGGATGAGTCCCAGGTTGCCCTCTTGGATCAGATCCAGGAATGGCATGCCGCGGCCGGTGTAACGCTTGGCCAGCGACACCACCAGCCGCAGGTTGGCACGCAGCAGCAGGTCTTTCGCCGTCTCACCGTCGGCGGCCAGCAGTTGCAGCTCGCGGCGGCGCGGCAATGCCAGGCGCTTGCTGGTGCTCAGCAAGTGCGCCGCGTACAGCCCGGCTTCGATCCGCTTGGACAGCTCCACCTCTTCGACGGCTGTCAGCAGCGACACCTTGCCGATCTCGTTCAAGTACGAACGCACCAGGTCAGCGGCCTGAACCACTTCGTCCAGGTCTGCGGTGGCCTCGACGGGGTTCACCTCGTCGACCACCGCCTCATCCAGAACCGGCTCGTCCAGAACCGGCTCAGCGGGCAGGGCCGTGTCGTCCGGCTCGACCGGTGCGTTAGGAGCGGTTGTCGCGGTGCGTGGGGCCCGGTGGCCCGGAAGGGTATGTGAGGCCGCGTTGCGGCGCTTAGAAGTAGTCGTCTTGGTTGTCTGCGCGGTGGTCTTGGTGGCTGGCTGCGTCACGTTCGGGGTCCCGTCCACTGATGGGGTGTTTTTCTCCCACCCTGTACAACGGTTCGGCGCCGCAGATGTTCCCGGATTGGATGAGCGGTCGATTGCCTTTTCGATTTCGCGCACAGCAGGAGAGCCGCGCGCGAAGGTCGACGATGCCGTGCCCATAGCGCCCGCCCTGGGTCGGGTCAGCCAGGCCGCGATCTGCGTGCGCTCTCAAGGTGGGCGATGCGTGCCGCCTGCCTCGGTCAGCGCCGGGCCGGAGTCTCCAACAGGACGGTCAGCGGGCCGTCATTGACGCTCTGCACGGCCATGGTGGCGCCGAACACGCCGGTCTGGACCGCCAGCCCCGATGCCTGCAATTCGGTGCAGAAGGCGCTGATCAGGGGCTCAGCCTGGCTGGCTGGCGCGGCGGCCTGCCAGCTCGGCCGGCGACCGGAGCTGGTGTCGGCATAGAGGGTGAACTGGCTGATGACCAGCGCCGGCGCCCCGATCGAAGAAGCCGAGCTCTCGTCCCGGTCGCCGTCGCGCAGCACCCGCAGCCCCGCCACCTTGCCGGCCAGCCAGCGCGCGTCCGGCTCGGTGTCGGCATGCGTGACGCCGACCAGCACCAGCAAGCCAGGCCCGATCTCGCCGCACACCTGGCCAGCCACCGCCACCGAGGCGTGTGAAACCCGTTGCAGGACGGCCCTCATCGATCACCGCCGGCATAAGGCACGGGCACGAGGTCAACGGGTACGAGGTCAACGGGTACGAGGTCAACGGGTCCGAGGTCAACGGGTACGAGAAAACCGCGTTCGATCAAATCGCGCACGACAGGCAGGACGGCAGCGGCGACCTCGTCCGGGCGGGCCGACACCGCGGCGGCCAGCACGCTGAGCACCACCCCGAGCGTGGGCTCACCCGTGCAGGCTGCCACCAGCGCCGCGACCGCGTCGTCGACTTCGAGCTCCCAGCGCAGGCCTTCGGATTGCCGCAATTGCATCAGCGCCGGCTGCCACCCCTCAGCGCTGACCAGAGCGTGAGTCGAGCGCACCAGGTTGGGCGCGGCGACCAGCCGGGCGTCCAGCAATCGCGAGTCCGGCCTGCTCCGCAGCCAGGCGCCGCGTACGAACCAGTCCTCGATCGCGGGGCCGATCGGGTGCTCGTGCGGCTGCGGAACGTCCTGGCACACCACCTCAGTGCTCTGCTGGCCGGTGCGCCGGACGTTGACCAGGCCCATGCCGATGCCGGCCACCCCGTGGGCGGCGAACCAGTCCAGCCACGCGTCATAGCGCTGCTGCCAGCCCGGGGTGCCGGGCTGCTCACCGGCGTCACGCAGCCATAGCGCCACGTACTCACCGGGCTCGGCGACTTCCCGCTGCCAGACCCAAGCCTGGCACCCACTCGCGGGCAGCCAGCCTGAGACCCGCTCCTGCCAGCTCTGGTGTGCGTCGATGATCCAGTTCGCCAGCAGCTGCCCGGTGCCGCCCTCGGTCAGCCGGGCCGGCAGGCCGCGCACCAACTCGGCGCACACCGAGTCCCCAGGCAGGCCGCTGTCGCGATAACGAAAGCCGCCGGAGCCCGGCTGAAAGCCTGGTCCGACGATGAACGGCGGATTGGACACGATCAGGTCGAACTGCTCCTGCCCGACCGGCTCCAGCAGCGAGCCCTGCCGCAGGTCCCATCGCTTGTCGTTCAGCGCCGCGGTGGTGGCAGCCATCCGCAGCGCGCGGTCACTGAGGTCGGTCGCGGTCACCGCGGCGCTGTGCTCGGACAGGTGCAGTGCCTGCATGCCGCAGCCGGTGCCGACGTCCAAAGCGCGCTCCACCGGGCCGCGGACGGTGGCCTCGGCCAGGGTCAGGCCGGCCGAGCCGACGCCCAGCACGTGCTCGGGGTGCAACGGGCCCGGCCGAACCTCCGCGCCGAGGTCTGAGACCACCCACCAGTCCGGTCCGCCGGTCTCGGAGTACGGCCGAAGATCCAACGTCGCCCGGAGCTGGCCGGCAACCTCCTCGACCAGCCCGTCGGCCTCGGCCTGGGCCAGCGGCAGCGGGCGCAGCGCGGCCTCGGCGGCGGCGCGCGGCGTCGGCAACCCGAGCAGGAACAGCCGGATCAGCGTCTCGGTCTCCGAGCCCTGCCGGGTGAGCCGGTCAGCGCCGCTGAGATCGCCGCGCGACAGAGCCGCCTCACCGGGCAGCCCGAGCACCTCGGTCACCGCGACCGAGGTGAACCGGGCGCGGATGGCCTGGCCGAGCTGGTCCAGGACAGCCGCTGAGAAGATCGGTCGCACGCTCACGCCGGGCGCGCCGCGGTGCTGGCCGAGCGCCGGCCGAAGCCGGGCTGCGCGGTCACCAAGCCGGCGATCAGCCGTGCCACCTCGGCCGGCCGACGGACCGGAAGGTCATGTCCGGCGCCTTCGATCCGATGCCCGTCGGCGTGCCGGATGGAGTCCAGCAGCGCGATCGGGGTGCCGGACGGGATCACCGAGTCCTGGTCGCCGTTGATCACCGCGGTGGGGGCGGTAATCGAGGGCAGCGCCGCATTGAGGTCGGCCAACTCCTTGATCAGCGCCCGCTGCTCGGTCAGGAAGCTGCGCCAGATCGGCCGTTGCCGCATCGCCGCCGAGCTGGAGCGGCCGTGGGGGAGGTCGGCCTCGGCCAGCGCGTCGATGAGCGCCGACCGCGCGCTCCAGCGGACCAGCGGGCGGCCCAGGCGCAGCGCCCCGTAGGCGCTCAGCTCACCGAGCACCGGCGCGGCCAGCACCCGGTCGTGCTTGAACAGGCACTCCGGCCCGATCGAGGCCAGCAGCACCAGGGCGGCCACCGACGATGGCTGCCGGGCCGCTGCCAGCGCTGCCACCCCACCGGCCCAGCTGTGCCCGACCAGCGCCGTCGGGCCGGCCTGGACGTGCGCCAGCCAGTCCTGCAGCCAGCGCACATTGCCTTGGTAACCGGTCGCCGGAAGGGGATTGGCGCCATAGCCCGGACGATCCGGCGCCAGCACCCGGACGCCGGCCGGCAGCTGGAGCAGCAGTTCGCGGCGCAGCGGCCAGAAGCTGGCGGAGGAGCCCGGCTGGCCGTGCAGCAGGACGATCGTCGGTGTCGGCACAAGCACCATCGTGCCGCAGTGCGACGGCTATCTCACCCCGACCAACCCGCGACGGTGGCACCATTGAGGTGTGCGCCCGTCCAGGAACCCCGCTGACCGACCGATCCTCATCACCGAGGCGCCCGTCAACGCCGATGACGAGTTCGATCATCGCCGCAAGCGTTACCTGCTGATGATGGCGTTGCGCGCGGTCTGCATCATCGGCGCCGCGAGCACCTTCACCTTCTCCGGCTGGCTCGCGGCCGGCTTCGTGGCCGCAGCGCTGGTGCTGCCCTGGTCGGCGGTGCTGATCGCCAATGACCGCCCGCCCAAGCAGGAACTGCGATTCCGCCGATTTGTCGGAGTGGGGGAGCAGACCCAGCGGCAGCTGCCCTCCGGTGACGGGAAGTCCCCCGCAGCCGAGCCCCGGGAACCGACTGAGCCGCGGGTCATCGACATCTGAGCTCGCCGGCCGGGGCAGCGGTGGCACAATCGGGGTGTGACTACCCAGACTCTGGATGCCCCGAAGACCTCTGACGCCGACCAGCGTGACCAGGTCTTTCATTACGTCCGCAAGAACAAGGTCGCCGAGAGCGCGGTGCTCGGCACCATGGTCGAAGCGCTGTGCGGCGAGGTCTTTCCGGTCACCAGGGCGGCCAAGCCGGGCTCACCGGTCTGCTCGCGCTGCAAAGAGATCTACGAGTCGCTGCCTGGCGGCGGGTCGGCCTGAGCCCGCGTTGGCTTGGGCTGCGCGGCTGGCGCCGGCCGGGGCCCCGCGTCCGACCCTGCCGCCGCGTCCGGCGCTGATGGCGCGTCCGGCCCTGACGGCGCTGCCGACCCTGATGGCGCGTCCGGCGCTGACGGCGCTGCCGCCGCGTCTGACGCGGTGCCAGGCTCGCCCGGTTCCGGGTTCGGGGTGTACGGCTTCCAGCCTCGGCCGGCGCCGCGCGCCTTGACGGTGGTGGTGGGCGAGCGCTGCTCGATCTCGGCGTTGAGCTCGGCGCCCAGCAGCACGCCCAGCGCCAGCAGGAAGAAGAACAGCAGCGCGGCGATCGGGGCGGCCAGCGTTCCGTAGGCCGAGCTCTGAGCGACGATGAAGCTGATGTAGAAGCGCAGGCCCCACGATCCGGCCAGAAAGATCACCATGGCCAGCAGCGCGCCGGGCAGGCCGCGCCGCCACGGCAGCCGCCGCGGGGGCGCCAGGTGATAGAGGCTGGTCAGCCCGATCAGCAGCAGCAGCATGACCGTCGGCCAGTAGGCGTCACCGATCACCCGGTCTGCCGTGTCGCGGGCCGCCTCGGGAAACAGCTCCGGCAGCAGGGCCGGGCCCAGCACCAGGGCCGGCAGCACGATGACGCCCACCACGATCGAGCCGAGGTAGATGCCCAGGGCCAGCAGCCTGCTGCGCACCGCGCCGCGCAGGTCGCGCATGCCGTAGGCGATGGTGATGGTGTTGACGAAGGTGGCGGTGGCTGAGGAACCGGCCCACAGCGCCAGCACAAAACCGACCGAGATGACGTCAGCCCGCCCCTCGCGCAACACCTGTTGCACCACCGGCGCGATCAGCTGATCGACGACCTCATCGCTGAAGGCCCGGGAGAAGGTGATCAGCAGGTTCTGCTGCACCCGGTCGACGGTTCCCTGCCCGGCCCACTCGGAGAAGTAACCGAGCGCGGCCAGCAGTCCCAGGAACAGCGACGGCAACGACAGCAGTTGCCAGAAGGCGGCCTCGGCCGACAGCCCGAGCACCCGGTCGTTCCAAGCCCGGGACACGGTTCGTAGCGCCAGCCTTCTCATACCGCGCTGGCTCATCACGAGTTCCTAGTCTGCCCAGCTACGGGCCTGCGGCCGGACTGTGACACGCCGCCAGGGCCGACAACGTGATGACATCGCTACCTCGTGGCGGCTGATCGACTGCCAATCTCACATCGGCGCGGGTTGGTGGCGGCCCGCCCGCCGGCCTGCGGTTAGCCTTGGCAGAGCGGGCACGGGCCTCAGCGGGCCCCGGACCGGACAGCGTTGAGCGAGCAGAGAAGGGGGCGGCGTCGAGTGCCAGAACGCCGCCCGACTGGCACCCGGCTGCGCCTGTGGCAACGTGAGGCGCTGGCAAAGTACGAGACCGAGCCGCGCAAGGACTTTCTGCTCACCGCCACCCCCGGAGCGGGTAAGACGACGTTCGCGCTCAGCCTCGCGGTGGGCCTGCTGAGCCGCCGGGTGATCGACCGGGTGATCGTGGTCGCCCCCACCGATCACCTGCGCTCGCAGTGGGCCGAGGCCGCCGAGCGGTTCGGGATCGCCCTGGCGCCCAACCTCGGCAACTCGGTGGGCCCGGTTCCCGGCGACCTGCATGGCTATGTCACCACCTATGCCCAGGTGGCCGGCAAACCCACCCTGCACGCGGCCCGGGCCACCACCCGGCGCAGTCTGGTCGTCCTGGACGAGATCCACCACGCCGGGGACGGGCTGTCCTGGGGCGAGGCGGTCGAGCACGCCTTCGCCGGCGCCGGCCGCCGGGTGTGCCTGACCGGAACGCCGTTCCGGACCCGGGTCGGCGAGCGGATCCCGTTCGTGCGCTACGAGCCCGACGGTCAGGGCGGCCTGGTGTCGACAGCGGATTTCAGCTACGGCTACGCCGACGCGCTGCGTGACCACGTGGTGCGGCCGGTGGTCTTCGCCGCCTATACCGGGGTCTCGCGGTGGCGCAATTCGGCCGGCGAGGTGATCGCGGCCTCGCTGACCGAGGCCGGCACCAAGTCCACCGAGCAGGCTGCCTGGCGCACCGCGCTGGACCCCAAGGGCGACTGGGTGCCCCATGTGATCGCGGCGATGGACGAGCGGCTCACCCAGTTGCGCCAGTCCGGCATGCCTGACGCCGCCGGGTTGGTGCTGGCCTCTGATCAGGAGGACGCCCGGGCCTACGCCTCGATCGTGGAGCGGGTCACGGGCGAGAAGCCGTACCTGATCCTGTCCGATGACCCGAAGGCCAGCGCCAAGATCGCCAAGTTCGGCGCCGGTGGCGCCCGGATCGCGGTCTGCGTCCGGATGGTGTCCGAAGGCGTCGACGTTCCCCGGGCGGCCTGCCTGGCCTGGCTCACCAGCTACCGCACGCCGCTGTTCTTCGCCCAGGCGGTGGGCCGGGTGGTCCGGTCCCGTGGCCGGCACGAGTCCGCGACGGTGTTCCTGCCCGCGGTGCGGCCACTGCTGACACTGGCCGCCGAGCTGGAGACCGAGCGCAACCACGTGCTGCCGCCGCCGGCCGGGCCGGCCGAGTCGCTGGAACTGGTCGATGAGCTGACCGAGCAGGCCGAGCAGGCCGAGTCGGCCTTGCTGCAGGAGTGGCAGGCGCTGGAGGCCGAGGCGCAGTTCGCCCACGTGCTGCACGGCGGCCGGGCGGTTACACCCGATGCCGGCGACTACGCGGTGGACGGCGAGGGGGACGACTTCTTGGGCCTGCCCGGACTGCTGTCCGCCGAGCAGACCGCGACGTTGCTGGCTCACCGTGACGGCGAGTTGCGCAAGCGCGCCACCCGAGCCCGACGCCCCACCGCCGACCCGCAGCCGGACCGGCCGGCCGAGACCGCCGCCGAGACAGCCGAGCCCGCCGGCGGGGCGGTCGGCAACTGGCGGGCGGCCGCTGATCTGCGCCGGGAGGTGAACCGGCTGGTGTCAGTGCTGGCGGCCCGGACCGGCGTGCCACACGCCGCCCTGCACGCCCAGATCAGGGCCGCGGTGCCTGGGCCGGCCTCGGCCTCGGCCTCCCTGCAGGTGTTGGAGGCCCGGCGGTCCTACCTGATGGGCCGGATGTGAGCACCCGGCAGGACCGGTGATCGGCCCGTGCTGAGCGGCCGGTGACCGGTGCGCCGCCGGGGCTCACGCGAGGGCTCAGGCGGGGTTCCGGCAGTTCGCTACGCGCGTAATAACTCTCGATTGGGTTACTCCAGGGATTACGGCGCGCCTGAACTGGTTGTATGTAG
>WUUC01108099.1_pt1 | contig 19655 bp, 18 predicted proteins | sample 6278441 | NCBI WGS metagenome assembly WUUC01 (sample SAMN13675441, study PRJNA597444) | soil metagenome | isolation source: soil | place: USA: Washington | collected 2017-10 | reverse complement strand
GCAGGCGCGCGTCCGGCTCGCGCGTGCATTGGCGTTGACGCCATCGCTGCTGCTTCTCGAACATCCATCCGCCACCGTGCCGCGTAAGTCGGTCGCAAGGTTTGCAAATGATGTGGGGCGTATTGCGAAGGCCAGGCGGCTCGCCGTACTCGCGCTGACGGCCGACGAGGTTTTCGCGCGCGCGCTCGGAGGTGAAGTGTTGACGCTTGAGGCGGCGACCGGGACGCTGCGGCCGATGAGCAAATGGCGTAAATTGTGGGGATAACGGCGCCTGCCGGGTGCGGGGTGCCGGGTGCGGGGTACCCGGAACCCGGGAACCCGGGAATCCAGAACCCGGAACCCGGAACCCGGCACCCGGAACCCGGCACCCGGTACCCGGCAGTAGGCGAGCGAAGCGAGCGACCAAAATGCTGTATGGACATGTCAGCCGACTGGTGCCAGAACATGGCTTTGGCTTTCTAATCGACGATGCCGGCCTCGAGTGGTTTTTCGTGCGCGACGGCGTGCGCGACCGTGCGTTCGAGGACATCTGGGTCGACGAGCGCGTTGGCTTTACCTACGAGTGGACACCCAAGGGTCCGCGTGCCGCCGACATTCATTTCGAACAGCTCGATTGAGTCTTGTCCTCTTCGATATTGACGGCACGCTGCTGCTGAGCGGCGGCGCCGGCGTGCGCGCCATGACTGCGGCCTTCGCCGACGTGTTTGGCGTGGCCAATGCATTTGAGGGGATCCCGATCGCGGGGTTCACCGACACGTTTCTGTTGTCACGCGCACTCGCCAAGGCCGGTCTACCGGACACGCCTGACGTGCATCGTTCGTTTCGTGACGCTTACCTCGCCTTACTCAGCGATCAAATGCAGTTGCCAGGGTCCGGTCGCAAGGGCGTGATGCCTGGCGTTCCTGAATTGCTTACCGCGTTGCCACACGCAGGCTGTCACCTTGCATTGCTGACGGGCAATTACGAACGAGCGGCCAATATCAAACTTGAGTATTTTGGTCTCGCGCAGCATTTCGCGTGGGGCGCATTTGGCGAAGAAGCGGCGGATCGCAATGAGCTGGCACGGCTTGCGCTTGGCAAAGCGCGTCAGCGCGACGTGCCTGCGCACGCATGTCAACGCGCCGTAGTGATTGGCGATACCCCGCACGACATCGCGTGTGCGCATGCCGCCGGCGCTCGGGCGCTTGGCGTCGCGACCGGTAATTTCTCCATCGATGAATTGCGCGCGGCCGGCGCCGACGTCGCGGTCGCCGATCTCAGTGATACGGCCGACGTGCTGCGCATCCTGAAGCAGATATGATCGAGGGTGGAAGCGAACGGGGCCCGGTGGCCCTCCCGGTCTTCAAAATCGGTCGCTGCCTCTTTGGGGGCAGGCTGGGTTCGACTCCCAGGCGCTTCCGCCACCGAGCATTCACGCCATGTTTGTTGCGGGGAACAAGCCCGGCCCCATCGATGTCCGCGCCGTAATGGTTGGGACCTAGAAGGGCCGGGAGGGGAAGGCAGTTCTCAGCTTTCAATCAAACGAACATCACCAGCGCGGGGTCCTTTACCGGAATCCTCCGTAGTGAAATCGACGCGCTGCCCCTCACGGAGCAGTTCGAACACCGAACCCCGCACCGAACTGCGGTGAAAGAAGTGCTCGATACCGGACTCATCCCGAATGAACCCGAAGCCCTTGTCGATCAGCAAGCGTGCGATCGTACCCGTCGGCATACCCGTTTCCTCCGATTGACCGAGCTTCCCGGAGCCGCTCCCCGGAAGGCTGCCACACGACGCTACCAAGCGGTATGAACGTAATGAGGCCCGTTTTTGCGGCAGCGCAAGGGGTCGGAGGCGAAAAGCGGCTCAGTGTAGGCAGGTCGTCCGTGGGAAGTCAAGGTATACGATCGCCCAATAATCAGCGTTTACAGGGGCTGTTACAGCAAGGCGATCGAAGCGATTTACGCGCTGGTTTTTCATCCACAGATGGCGCAGACGACGACGCAGATAGCGCCACGCGACGGCGACTGTCCTGACACCAAGGCGTGTCCGATGAGCGCGGCGTAGCCGGTCTCCGAGACTGGAATGCCGACAGACATAAGAGCCCGCTGCGCAGGAACGGCTCTTATGTCTGACGGCATTCCCGTCTCGGAGACCGGGCCGCTTCGCGGCCGGTCATCGGCCACGCCTTCGAATCTGTGGAATCTGGGGCATCTGCGGAGGCGTTTCGTCACCGGAGCCGGTCGACGCGGGGTGCCGCTACGCCTCGAGAATCAGCATGTGTGATCATGCTGCGGCGTGGTTCGGGCCGTCATCCTTGCCGCCGGCGCATCGTCTCGAATGGGGCGACCCAAAGCGGCGCTGCCAATTACCCATCGCGCCGACACGTTCGTGGCGCGCCTGATACGAACGTGTCTCGAGGCGCGCGTGCCCGACATCGTGGTGGTGACCGGCGCGCACGACGAAGCTGTCCGCGCCGCCATTGGTCCGCTGCATCGTCCCGTTCGCGTGGTGCAAAACGCCGATTGGAGGCACGGGCAGTTGTCCTCATTGCTCACCGCACTCCGTCAACCGCCCGCCGGCGAGCTCGAGGCCATCCTGATGACATTGGTCGACGTGCCCTTGACCTCGGTGGATACCTACGTGCGCGTGCTGCGCGCGTGGCGATCGACGCGCGCGCCGATCGTGCGACCGGCGCGCGGAGAGGTGCACGGTCATCCAGTAATCTTCGACCGCTGCGTCTTTCACCAACTCGAGGCTGCGGACCTCGCGCTTGGCGCAAAGGTTGTCGTTCGTGCAAATAAGGACCACATCGTCAATGTACCGGTGGACGACCCGGGAGCATTTGTCGATCTCGACACCGCTGAAGATTACGAGGCGATGCGGGCAAGCTGGCGGTAGGGCAATGACCACGGAGCAGTGCGCCAATTGCGGAACGTCGCTCATCGCGAAGTACTGTCACGTCTGCGGTCAACACCGCGTGCGGCCTGACGAACTGTCGGTCGCTCATTTCGTCACCCAGTTTGGAAACGAGCTGGCGCACCTCGATTTCAAGACGCTCCGCTCTCTCGTGTCACTCCTACGCCCGGGTTTTCTGACTGGCCAGTTTCTCGCGGGCCGTCGGCGTCCGTACACCAGTCCACTGAAGTTGTATCTGATCTGCGCCGCGATCTTTTTTGTGTGCGCGCCTTATGCCAATCTGACGCTCGATGCGTTGCTCGATCAGGATGCATCCACGCGTTTTCGGACAATCGTCGAGCAGCAAGTAGCAGAAAAGGGACTCACCTGGGAGTTGTTCAGAGAGCGATTCGACGTCAGATTTCAAACGGTCTACACGCTCAGCCTTGGCGTCAGCGTGCTGGCCGCGGCACTGCTTCTCGCGCTGCTCTATCGACACCGGCGGATGACGCTGGCCGCGCACATCGTCTTCGCCATTCATTACGTCGCCTTCCTCTACCTTGCCGTGATTCCCGTCGGTGTGATCCATCAGGCGCTGGGTCCGCTCGGGCCACTGGTGTCTCTCGTCCTGACCTACGCCGTGCTGGGTCCGTACCTCTATCTCGCGATGCGGCGAGTTTACGACGATAAGCCGTCCAAGACGGTGCTGAAAGTCGTGGTCATGCTTGCCGTCAGCTTTATTGTCGACAATCTCGTCAACCTCGGCGCGTTCGCGTTGACGATCTGGCTGGTGTGATCAGTTGAGCGCCTCGGAGAGGTTGAGGCGTTCCACGGTGTGATTCGGTGCCGGCTCGAACTGCAGCGACTGCGAGCGGAGCTTGCGATATCGAAGCACGCGGACGACGACAATCACCGTGAGCATCACCGTCACGTACCACGCGAGCGCCCGCGGAGACGACAACGCCGCCAGTTGCCAAGAGGCCAACCTGAACGCGAACACGTACATCGCCATCAAGTAGACCGGCCACCAGCTTTTCAACACGTCTGGTGACGGAGAGTGACCGCAGGCAAACGGCACCTTCGTCCAGTGGAACAACATGCATTCGACGAACATGACGCCGGCGAGCGCTTGCAGCGCGGATGCCATGAGCGCGCTCGGCATCGGCCAGACGGGCGCGATCACCGCAAAAGTCAACAGCGCAATAGGCAGCACGGCGAGCGCAAACATCACGAGCACGGCAGCGTTGACGCACGTGGCTAGCGTTGGCTGCGACAAACGGAATGGCCAGTTGGCTTCAATCTCGGTAGGGATACGGAACGTGGCGCGCAAGCCGAGCACCATGAAGAAGATGAAGACCATGGGTATCGCCAGCACCCATGAGGCCGGCGTGCTGGGGACGTAGCCCTCGACATCGTTACTGAGCAGACTGATGATGCTGATGGCAATGGCCATTCCGAAGTATGTAGTGAGTACCAATAAGTGGCGGCGGCTGCGCAGCAGGCTGGCGATCGCGAAGACGAAGATGCCTCTGACGCTGGGCGAGGCACCCAGGAGGCCGGCAATCCATTTAAACACCGAGGTGATGCCCGCCTTATGTTCGGGCGGCCGACTCTCGAGCGCACGATTGCCCAACCAGCGTGCGGGTAAAAGGTAAATGGGCAACAGCACTAGCGCCGATATGACGAAGACCATGACGGCTAGACCGGCACCGGCAGCGATCACCGGATGTGCGTCCCCGGCCATCCAGGCGTGAAGCGATGCAAACCACGCGGGTGGCAGCGCATTGGCCTGCGGGCTGCCGCTCAACATCGCATCGACGATCTGCGACAAGATGCCCGGTAAAAAGAAAAACACTTCAACCAGCAGAATCACGGTGACGAGTTGCAGCGCCGCGCCGAGCCATGCGCCGGCGCGCGCGCCAAGAACGATCGCGGTGACACCGCGCACGGCCAGGAGGGCGAAAAAAACGAACAGCGAGCCGCACATCGTCGCGAGCACATGCCCGAGCGCAAGCTGCGGGATAAGGCTGCGGAACAGCGGGTGTCCGGCCGACATCATCGTGTAGATCGCGGCCGCAGGCACGTTGACCACTGCCGTCACAACTACTCCCAAGGTTGCAGCCGCGCCGAGGCGCGCAGCGGCATGCGTTTGCGGGCGGACGGGTAGGACTCCGATGATCTCCTGGTCGCGGCCATCGGGAAATAACGTCTCCCATGTCAATGCTGCGAGCAGGGCTGCGGCCAACATGCCATAAGCCACGAAGAACAGTCGATGACCGAGTGCAACACGCTGCACCACCTCGAGTGGTGCGTTGGTCAGCGAGGTATAGATCATCACCTGGCGTGCGGCAAAAAAAGCGGGCGGCGTCGCAAGTAACGCCAGCATCCAGAGCGCAAACTCCATCGGATCGCTGTCACGCGAAAATAGCGCCGTGTCGATCAGTTGCCGCGTGGCGTCGCGCGACAACAACCGGAACTGATGCCAATCGCGTCGCAGCGAGGCCGGTACGAACGTCATGATGCCGCCACATCTGCCAGTTCGCGGCCAATCTGCTCGACGTTCTGATCGATCGCGAGCGATGAGAACACTTCCTCGAGCGAAGCGGCCTGCGCGAGTTCGCGCAAGCGAGTAACCGAGTCATGGGCCACCACATGACTCTTGTGCAGGATCAACACGCGCTGGCAGACTCTTTCGACTGCATCGAGGACGTGCGAACTGTAAATGATCGTTTTGCCGCGTTCAGAAAGCGTTCGCACAAGCGTTCGCAGGATTAACGTGGACGCGACATCAAGGCCGGAGTTGGGCTCATCGAGCAGGATCAGATCGGGGTCGTGAATCAGCGCCGCGGCAATCAGCACCTTCTGCCGCATGCCCTTGGAAAAAGATGAAAGCGGTGCGTAGCGGTCGCTGCTCAAGCCGAAGAGCTCGAGATAGCGTTCAATGCGTCTGGTCAGCGTTTTGCGATCGATGTGGCGCAGGCCGCCCACAAGCTCGAGGTACTCCACCGCCGTCAAATAGCTGTATAACCGTGGTTCTTCGGGCACATAGCCCACCCGCTGCTGAAAGGCCAGCAGTTGATCGTGGATGTTGATTCCGTTCCACCAGACCTGCCCGCGCGTCGGCGTCAGGAGACCGACGATCATTTTGACCGTCGTGCTCTTTCCAGATCCGTTGGGTCCAAGTAAGCCGATGACTTCGCCGGCGGCTGCCGTGATTGTGACGGAACGCACAGCAGGAATGCCGTGATAGCTCTTCGACGCGTCGCGCACTTCGAGCATGAACGTTCTGCCTCCGCAGACACCGAGTCGAAGCTCTTAGACACCGGCCGAGGTGAATCAGTCCTGCCGCAAGGCCGCCACCGGATCCAGGCGCGTTGCTCGGCGCACCGGGATGGCCGAGCCGGCAACGGTGATCAACGTCAGAACGGCCGCGACCATGATCAGCGTGTCCGGACTGCCGTACCGGAGGTCGGCACTGCCACTGACGAAGAGGGCGCCCCACGCCAGCGCCCCGGCAATTCCCAGCGCCAGCCCAATCGCGGTCTGCGTAAACGCGCGGCGCAGCACGAGGCGGCGCACCGTCGCGGGCGTGGCGCCCACGGCCATGCGAATCCCGAACTCCTGAGTGCGCTGGCTCACTGCGTGGGCAGTGACCGCATACAGCCCGACGATGCAAAACGCCAGCGTGATGAGAGTGAGTGAGACCAGCAAGCGATGCGAGAGCCGCAGATTCCACTCCGCATCGTCAATCGTACGGCGCAGTGTCATGACGCGGTAGAGCGGTACGCGTGGGTCAATCGCTGCTATCTGCTCGCGTACGCTCGACGTGACAGCTTCGCGCTGATTCGGGCTGCGCACCAGAAGCAGTGCGGTCGTCGGCGTCGACGCATTGATCGGCGTGTAGGCCACAGTGTCTGGAGTGACGTCCGGGCTTTGCCGAATGGATGGCGCCACTCCGACGATCGTCACCCACGGAGGCGGCGGCGCGCCGGCTGCGGCGGACGGCGGTGTCAGCCGGATGCGGCGCCCGACCGGATCGCGATTGTCGAAGAACAGCTCGACGAAGCGCCGGTTGACGATGACGTGCTCGTATCCCTCGCGGCCGTCACGCTCCGTGAACTCACGCCCGAGCTCAATTGGTAGCGACAGGGCGTCGAAATACCGTGGGCCAATCGCAACGATCGGTACGGTCGGCGTCCGCTCTCCGGGAGCGGCCACCTGTCCTTCGATCTCGACACGGTGCTCGGGCGCTGGCCGGACGGGCAGGACTGCAGCAATAGCGTGCCCGGTCACGCCTGGCAGCGCGCGGATACGCGCATCGAGCTGTTCGTAGAACTGGCGACGTTGCTCCGCTGTGCGGTACTTGTCGGTGGGGAGGGTGATCGATCCGGTAATGACCTCGTCCGTGTGGATGACTTCGTCGGACGGGAGTGGTGCCGTTGTCGTTCGCAATCCGGTCACGACGTTTGCGAGCAGCACCGTCGTCAGTGCGATTTCGGTGGCGAGAAATGCCGTAGTCAGGCGACGCGTGCGCCCGCTGGTGGTGCCACGGCGGCCACCGTCTTTGAGCACGCGATTGACGTCGGTCCGGGACGCCTGAACCGCCGGGATCAAGCCGAACACCAGGACCGCGCCGAACGACACCAGCGCGAGGGCCGCGAAGATTCGCGTGTCGATCGTGTAATGCAGCCAGTAGGGCAGGGTGTTCGCTGGAATGCCGGAGCTGAAGATCTGCACGCCGGCGAGTGACACCACCAAACCTGCGACGGCGCCGAGCACGGCGAGCACCAGGCTTTCGATCAAGAGCTGCGCGGCAACACGCCGACGGCTGGCGCCGAGCGATCCACGGATCGCGATTTCACGCGCGCGGGTCACCGAGCGAGCCAAGAGCAGGTTCGCGACATTTGCGCACGACACGAGCAGGACGAGAAAGGCAGCCGTGATGAACGCCATCCACGCGGGATCATTCGCGCGACCGAAAAAGCGTTCGCGCAGCGATACCACGCGCGCGCGAAGCCCCGTGCTCGATTCCGGGTACAACGTGCTCCAGCGCGCAACAATCGCTTCGATTTCCGCGCGTGCGTCGGTCACCGCGACACCGTTCTGAACGCGGCCGAATACGCGCAGGTTGCGAGTGGAGCGTTGCTCGCGCGCCTCCGCGCGTGCCTGCGCAAGCGGTTGCCATACTTCGCCGGTTGACGGAAACCCGGAACGGTCGGGGAAGATGCCGACGACGCTGGCGGGCACGCCGTTGATGTCAATCGTGCGTCCGACGATTGACGGGTCACCGCCATAGCGCGAGTGCCACGCGCTGGCCCCAAGCAGTGCGACACTTGCCGCGCCTGGCCGGTCGTCGTCTGGAGTGAATGCTCGTCCGCGCAGTGGACTGAGACCAAGCAGCTCGAATGCGTTCGATGATACGAAGGTGCCTTCAAAGCGATCCGGGACGCGTCCCTCGTCGCCAACGGCCACTGGCATCGAGATGAAGGCGGCGATGCCCTGCAGTGTTCGCGCATCGGTCCGGAGATCCGCGAGCTCGGCATACGACAACGCGCGATCGGCGACACGTGCGTCAAAGGTCGAGATATAGAGGACGCGATCGGGATCGGGTACCGCAAAGCCGCGCATGGTGTGCGAGTAGATGATCGTGAACATCATGTTGTTCACGCCGATACCGAGGCCGAGGACGGTCAGAGCCGTGAGTGCGAAGCCACGGTCGCGCAGCAGTGTGCGGAATGCGAAGCGCGCGTCTTGCGCGAGTGCGTCGAGCGGCGGCAGTCCACGTTGATCGCGGTATTGCGCCTTGATCCGATCCACGCCGCCAAACTCACGGCGCGCGGCGTCACGTGCCTCGCGAGGCGACATGCCGCGTCGCACAAATTCGGCGGCGAGCAGCGAGAGATGGGTCTCGATTTCCTCATGCAGCGCATGATCGGTCGGCCCGCGACCGAAGGCGCCGCGGACGCGAGACCAGAGTTGACGAGGACGCAAGGTCATGACTCGTTCTCCAGCATGCGATTGACCATCGCCACCGTTCGAGCCCAGTTCTCGGCCTCAGCGGCCAGTTGCTTTCGACCCGCGCGGGTAATGGAGTAGAAGCGTGCGCGCCGGTTGTTCTCGCTGGTGCCCCAGGCGCTGCTGATCCACCCCTTTTGTTCCAGTCGCAAGAGCGCGGGATAAATCGTTCCTTGATTGAGCGCCAACGCTCCTTGCGCGATCTGCTCGATGCGCCGCGCAATGCCAAAGCCGTGCAACGGGCTCATTATCTCGAGCGTTTTCAACACCATTAAATCGAGCGTGCCGTAGGGAACTTCGGATTCGCTGGTCGCCATTTGCGTCCTCTGTTGATAGGCAACAGGAGGATACAGGGAACTAACAAAAAGAAAAACAAAAAACACAAAAGACGAAACATTCTTCTTTCGTGCGGGGCTCTTACTGCGCGGCTTTCCGTTTGATTGCCGCAGCGGCGGCTTCGAAGGCGATTTGGCGGCTCAATACGGGGATGGAGGTGGGGTCGGCACTGTATTCGCCAACCCACACTTTGCGATCGATGAGGCCGTCTACCAATCGCGCCTGCACGCGCAGATTGCCTGCTTCGAGGACCGCGCTTGCTTCCATGACCAGTTCGACGCCGAGTGTTTTCGCGATCTCGCGCACCGGCCGGACATATTCGGTGTACCCAGATGCACTCGTTCGCGATGCGACCGACACCGTACCGATACGTGCCAATTCGGCGGTGACGCCGTCGGTGAGCCGCGCCGCGAAGTCCGCCTCTTCCGCGCTGTTCGAGAAATGCTGAAAGGGCAGAACCGCGATCGACGGGCCCGATGACGCATGTGGTGCAGTGGTGGAGCCGGGCCGCGACCACAGACCGGCGAGGATCGATACCGTGATCACGCCGGCGCCGAAACCAGCCACCAGCAGCCACCGCATCGACGGTACGCTGCGCACAGGTGGTGCTTCGGGCACAGCCACGGCCGGCGGCAGCGCGGTAGGTGCCGCGAAGGCGAAGACCGGGACGTAGCTGCCACGGGGCATCGAGATGATCACGGGATCGCCCGCTCCGGGCCCTTGGTAGTACTCGTCGAGTTTGCCGCGCAGGCGGCGTGCTTCGACCCGCACGATCGAGTCGATCCGCGGATCGTATTGGGCAGCGCGGTCGAAGACTTCCGTTCCAAGGACGTACTCCTTGAGCTGGTCGCCTTCACCGGCCAGCGTGCGGTCGACTACATAAGTCAGGAGGCGGCTGAGTCGCCCGGCGTTGGCGAAGGCCGTTGATGACAGGATGCGGGCGAGCTGATCCCGCACCTCAACCGCGCTCGGCAACGCGTCGCGCTCCATGCGCTCAGTATGGACGAAACTCGCGAGATCTGGCGCGGAAACACCGGCGAAAGGCGTGATGTCACCTACGTGTAACCGTTAATTCACCCCCACTCACTCCCTGTCCCCGCTCCAACGACGCGACACTGACGACGTTCCGTGCTTCTGCGGACACATGGAGGTTTCCGTTATGAGATTCGCACCGAGATTTGTTCATGCCCTCGCCTTCGGTCTGTTACTGGCGGTCCCGGCTATCAGCGAAGCAGGGGCGCCGCTGATTTGCCATCCCTTCGATCCCGGTAATGCCCAGGTGTTGCAGTGGGGCTCGGGTCCAGGCTGGAATACGCCAGACGGCCGCTACGACGTGCGCCGGTTGGTCGGCGACACCATGCGCTTGTTGGGACCGAACGTGCCCGTCATTGCTCGAATGGAAAACCTGCGACGCGCCACCATTTACGCAGTCCAGGACGCTCGCGTCGCGCAAGAGTTGTTGACCGCGCTCGTCTCGCGTGCTTCGTCCTCAGCCGAGGCGCACGCGATCTTCGACGCCGGCTATCTGATTGAGTCGTACAAGCAAGCGGCGCATCAGCTTCGCGGGCCGGCTCCCACGGCCGATGGGTACGCCATGGTGATTCGGGCGATCGGAATGACGACCGGCAATGGCGAAATGGAATTTGCCGCCTCGCTGATGAAGTCGGGAGCCATCTCCGCGGAGCATCGCCGTCGCGCCAAGGCGAGCGCGGCGCCAGGCTCACTACTCGCCCGCAATTTGGTCGAGATCCAGTAGGCGCAGATCAACGACGATCCAACACGAGGCTCTGGGAAATGAACGCGCTCGAATCCGATGTGCGCAGTGCAGTCAGGGCACTGTGGAAGGCCCGCGGCTTTACGCTCGTGGCGGTGACAACGCTTGCGATTGGCATGACGTTGTGCGTCACGGTGATGGCCGTCGTCAACGCCTACGCAGTCCGCGCGATGCCGTACCCGGACGCGGATCGGCTATATCGCGTGGACTACGGCGCGCCGGGCCAAAACCCACCGCGTGGACTCGAGACGCTCGACTGGAACTCGCTTGCCGACATTGTCGAGCATCCTCTCGCCTGGGATCTGGATGTCTTCTACATGCTCGGCGGCGAGTTTCCAGAATCAACCCCCGGCGCGTGGGTGACGCCGGGGTACATGGCCGGATATGGCGTGCGCGTCGCGCGCGGGCGCACATTCGAAGCGGCCGACTATGCGGCGGGAAGCCCCGCCGTCGCGATCATCAGTCATCGCACCTGGCAATCGCGATTTGGTGGTGACGCAGCAATAATCGGCCGTCAGTTCCAGGCGTATGTGAGCGACCGGCCAGACGAACCGGAGTCATTTGCCATCGTCGGCGTCTTGCCGCCCGATCATTGGCATCTGAACGCGTATTCAGAAGTGCTGGCACCACTTAAAGCTGCATCGTATCCGTACATGGTGCGGCTGCGTCCCGGGGCCTCCGCGGAGATCGCGGCCGAGCGCATCACCGCGCTGGTCCGCAACGGCATCCCGTCTCTGCCTTCAGATTGGCGAGCGATCGTGACATCGCTGCAGGCCAGTTACGTTGCGACGATTCGCCCAATGCTGTGGTCGGTCGGCGCGGCTGCGGCGCTGGTGTTGCTGATTGCGGCAGCCAACGTCGCTGTGCTGCTGCTTGTGCGCGGGCGACACCGGCAGAAAGAACTTGCCCTGCGCCTGGCACTTGGGGCCAGCCCGGGCCGCGTCGCGCGTCTGCTTGCCGTCGAGGGCATCGTGCTCGGTGGGCTGGCGGCCGTGGGCGCCCTGATCGGCACACAGCTGGCGATTGAATCGTTGGGACCCGTCATCGAGCAATTGCTGGAGCGGCGCGTGCCCGGCGGAATTGGTACCTTCGCACTCGATGCTGATGTTCTGGTCATCGCCGCAATCTGCGCTGTCGCGATCACGGTGCTGTGCGCGATGGTGCCGGTGATCGCATCCTGGCGGCAGACCGTCGCGCTAAATCTGGCGAGCAGCAGCCGTGGCGCGACCGAGGGTGTTGGACCTCGACGGACGCGCGCCATTCTCATTGGCCTGGAGGTCGCTGCTTCGCTGACGTTGCTCGCCGGCGCGGCGCTTATGGCAGAAACGGCGATTCGCATGCTGCGGGTTGACTTCGGCATTCGGCCGGACAACGTCGTCACGGCAAGTTTGAGTTTGCGTCAGCGCTCGTATCCCACGCCGACGGGTCGCGCCGAGTTCTTCGACCGCGTGACGACGCAAGTGGCACAGGTGCGTGGTGTGAGCCACGTCGCATTAGGCGACTGGTGGCCACTCCAGACTCCTCGTCCCACTCGTATTGAGACGGGCGGCCCCAATCCCGTAGCGGGCGAAGCGAATGTGTTTTCAGTGAGTCCTCGCTACTTCGATACCGTCGGCATGACGTTACGTGCCGGGCGCGATTTCACGGTGCAAGATCGGGCGGGAAGCGAGCCCGTTGCTGTTGTCAGCGAAGCGTTGGCGCTGCGCATGTGGCCAAATGGCCGCGCGTTGGGGCAAACGCTGGCAATTCATCGAGATGACGCCGCGACGCCGGCGATCTATCGAGTCGTCGGCGTGACGAACGACGTGCGACAGATGCACAGCGATAGTCAGTTCCAGGACCTGTATCTGCCTCTGGCGCAACAGGCCGGACGCTTCGCATTTTTGTTTGCTCGCGGTACTCCGTCAGCGACGTGGGACAGGGAACTGCGAGCGGCGGTGGCCGCGATTGATCCAGAAGTCGCGCTCGGCGCGACGCGTCCTCTCGCAACGGGTCTCGAGCAGGAACGCACTCGCCCGCGAGTGCTCGCTCTGTTACTGACCGTGTTTGCGGCATTCGCGTGTCTACTTGCGTTGGTTGGGATGCACGGCGTCATCGCCTACGCGGTCAAACAACGCCAACGCGAAATTGCCGTTCGTATCGCCATTGGCGCAACCGCCCGATCAGTTACCCGACTGTTCCTGCGGCAAGGCAGCGTGGTGCTTGCGATCGGCATCGGCGCCGGTCTGGCGGGCGCGCTTGGTCTCGGGCGGATACTACAGAGCCAGTTGCACGACGTCCGACCGCATGAGCCGCGACTGTTAGCCGGCGCCGCGATCGCGCTGGCTGCCTGCGGATTGTTTGCCATGTGGTGGCCGGCGCGGCGTGCATCGACCACCGATCCGCTCGTCATTCTCAAAGAGGACTGAGGCCGGTCGCCAACCATTGATCAGACGCGTACATCCAACCGAGAGGATGAGCAGCAGGGACACGTTCGGTCGCAATCTTCGGCACGGAGTGCGCCTGCTGGTGAAGTCGCCCGGCTTCACCATTGCCGCCGTGGCCACTATTGCGTTGGGAATCGGCGCAAATACGGCGATTTACAGTTTGATCCGCACGGTGATGTTGCAGCCATTGCCGTATGCCGCTCCCGACAACCTGGTGATGCTTTGGCGTCCCAGCAATCCCGAGGACATGACCTGGCTGTCGATCCGCGAGGTTGTTGCCTATCGTCAGGAGTCGACGACTCTCGGTCAACTAGCGGCGTATGTTGAAACCAACGCCAATCTGATCGGCGGCACCGAACCAGAGCGCGTGCCTGCGGCGGCCGTCACGGCCGACCTGTTCGATCTTCTTGGTGTTGCACCGATCTTGGGACGCGCCTTTACGCCCGGCGAAGACGCAACGGGCAGCGCCGAGGTGGTGATGCTCGGACACGGGTTGTGGCAGCGTCGGTTTGGCGGGCAAGCGACCATCATTGGACAGACGATTCGCGTCAATGGCCGTCCTCGCGTGGTAGTCGGTGTGATGCCGCCGTCGTTTCGCCTGCCTGTGGATTATCGCGCCGATCGCCCCAGCCAATTGTGGTACCCGCTCGCAATTGATCCCGCAAACCTGGGTCAGTGGGGCAACCGCTCCTATTTCGGCGTTGGCCGTCTGGCGCCAGGTATTACGCCGTCCCAGGCCAGTAGCGAGTTCAAGGTCATCGCCGACCGGTGGGTGCAAGCCGGTTATATGCAGCCGTCGCTTGACGGCGGTCTCTATCGGGACGCGATTCCGGTCGAGCAGTTCATCACCGGCGACGTTCGGCGACCGCTGCTCATTCTGTTTGGCGCGGTAGGGGTCGTCCTGCTCATTGCGTGCGCAAATGTCGTCAACCTGCTGTTGGCGCGAGCCGACACGCGACGACGTGAAATTGCGGTTCGAGGCGCCCTGGGCGCGCGGCGCGCAGATATCGTCTGGCAACTTCTCACCGAAAGCTTGCTGCTATCCGGTGTTGGCGGCGCGCTCGGGCTCGCGATTGCGCAAGGGGCAATCAGGGTACTGACGACATTGCGGCCCGCGGGTTTGCCCCGGGTCGAGGACGCAGCGCTCGATACCAGTGCCCTCGCGTTTACAGCCACCCTCGCTCTTGTGAGCGGTGTTCTGTTCGGCCTCGCGCCGGCTTTTCAATTGTCGCGTCAGCAGTTTGCCCCAGTGCTCAATGAGAGCGGGCGGGGCGGCGGGCCCGGACGTGTTCGCCGTGGCGTTCGTCGGGGTCTGGTGATCACGCAACTCGCGTTTTCTGTCGTTCTGGTTGTTGGTGCGGGGCTGCTGTTGCGCAGCCTGATCGAGCTCAATCGCATTGATCTGGGTTTTGACCCAGATCGCGTGCTCACGGCGCAGCTGCAGTTACCGCTGACCGACTACCCTCAACCCTCAGACGCGATTCAGTTCTATCGACAACTTACTGAGCGGCTGGCCGATCTCCCCGGCGTCACCGCGGCCGGCGCGGTTCGGGTGTTACCGCTCGCACGCACGATTGGCGACTGGTCAATCACGATTGAAGGACGTCCGCTCGCCACTCCCAACGAAAATCCGAATGGCGACTATCAGGGGGTTACATCGGGGTACTTTCGAGCGATGGGGACGTCTCTCGTGCGCGGCCGATTCCTCACTGACGCCGATCGCGAGGACGCGCCGTTGGTCGCCCTCATCAACGACACCATGGCCGCACGCTATTGGCCTGGTCAAGATGCGATCGGCAGGCGCTTTCAGATGGGCGGGACCGGGACCGTGCTGTCGCCGATCGAAATCGTTGGCATCGTGCGCACAACGCGTCACAACGAGATCACGGAAGCCCCCCGTGCCGAGATCTACCTGGCGCACGCGCAATTACCGCGCGCCGTCGGAGGTCCGGCCCGAGCCATGGCGATCGTCATGAAAACGGAGGGCGATCCCACCACCTATATCGCAGCACTGCGCGACACCGTTCGATCGCTCGATCAAAATCTTCCCGTTGCCGACATCCAGCCGATGCGCGACGTGACAGCCACGGCCCTGGCACGGCCGCGTTTTGCGACGCTGCTCTTGGGCATATTTGCCGTGCTCGCGCTTATCCTCGCGGCGATCGGTACATACGCCACTGTGTCCTTGCTGGTCAGTGAGCGGAGTCATGAGATCGGCATTCGCATGGCGCTCGGCGCCGGCAAGAGCACGATTCTGGCGTGGGTGCTTGCAGAAGGCTTGGTGATGGCCGCCGGAGGCATCACCATCGGCATTGCTGGAGCACTGGTTATGAGCCGCGTGCTCGAAAGCCTTTTATATGGGGTTGGCACGATCGATCCGGTTACATTCACCGTGGTTCCCATCCTGCTTGCTGTAATCGCCGCTATCGCAGCCTTGCATCCCGCGCGTCGTGCCGCCGCGCTCGATCCAGCCGTGACTCTGCGTCAAGGACGTTGAACGTGCCAGAATCGCAAGATGTCGATCGCCGGTCTCTTGCTGGCAACAGTAGCGTTTGCGCTCGAGCAGTCTGCGCAAACGCCCGCGGGTAACGCGCGTCTTAAAGTTTTTCTCGATTGCACCACCGACTGTCACGGCGATTACCTTCGCGAAGAGATCGACCTCGTCGAATACGTCCGCGACCGCACTGATGCCGACGTGCACGTGCTGATAACCGGTGCGCAGACCGGCGCGCGCGGACGCGAGTACACGCTCTCGTTCATTGGGCAAGGACGGTTTGACGGGCGCAGTCGAGCGCTAACCGTGACCTCCGATCCAAGTGACTCCGAAGAACGTGTCCGTCGGGCGCTTGCCACAGCCTTGACGGTTGGTCTCCTGGATTACCTCGCATTGACATCGGTGCCCGCGTCGCTAACCGTGTCCGCGGAACTGGCGGGCCAGACCACGGCCGGCAGCGCGCGTGCCGATCGTTGGAATCGCTGGCTCTTCAGCGTCAACGGCAACTACGAACTCGACGCCGAGGAATCCCAACGCGAGAGCGAGTGGGGCCTTTCGATGGGCGCTGATCGCATCACACCAGACTGGAAACTGACCTTCGGCGGCAACTTCAATGAATCGCGCGAGGAATTCGATCTCGACGAAGAGCAACCGCTTTCGGTGGAACGGAGGAATCGGTCGTTCGAATGGCTCACCGTGAGATCACTCAGCGACCATTGGTCAGTCGGCGCAGCTGGCGAGTTGCGTTCGTCCACCTTCGACAACACGGCACTGGACGTCGTCGCGGCGCCGGCCATCGAGTGGAATTTCTTTCCCTACTCGATGTACACGCGCCGACAACTGCGCGCGTTGTACGGCGTAGGCCCCTCATTAAAACGTTATTACGAAGAGACGCTCTTCGGAAAACTCGAAGAAACTCGCATCCGGCAGGATATTTCTGTCACCTACGAACAACGGGAGCAGTGGGGCACGCTCGAGGGCGGCGCCGAATGGCGAAACTACTTTCCTGGCTTCGACCGGCACCGCTTCAGCGTCGAGGGCGAAGCCAATCTCCGAATGCTTCGAGGCTTGTCGGTCAATCTCCAGGGCTCGGTGTCACGCATTCGCGACCAGCTGTCGTTGCCACGGCGTGAGGCCTCACAGGAAGAGGTCCTGCTGAGGCTGCGCGAACTGCAAAGTGGCTTTCAGACACGGATTGAAATTGGGCTGCAATATCAATTCGGGTCGGCGTTCGCGAGCATCGTCAATCCTCGATTCGGTCAATAATCGTCATGAGGATCGTTGTCATGAATAGATTGTTCGCCCGCGCGTTCTACGCCGGCACTATCTCCGCCATCATCGTGTTGTTCACGGCGACGCTCGGCGTCAGCATTGTGCGTGGTCAGGCCGCAGTTGCGCCGGCGGCAGGCATGTCCACTAACGACGGCATCTATTCCGCGGCGCAGGCCGACCGTGGCCAGAAGTTGTTTGAAGCTCGATGCACGACGTGCCACGATGCTGCCCGATTTACCGGCGCCGAGTTCACCAAGGCGTGGGTGGGGCAACCGATGCACGAGCTGTTCGACCTCGTCAAAGCAACCATGCCCGAAGACAACCCGGGGAGTCTGCAGCCGCAGCAGTACGCCGATGTGTTGTCCTACTTTCTCAAATTGAACAAGTTTCCAGCCGGGGAGAACGAGCTCAAGGGAACGGACGAAGCGATGAAAGTGATTCGGTTCGACGCGCTCAAGCCGCCGAAACGATGAACCCGGCGTAAGCCGCTCGCCACGGCTCGGGCTATGATGGCGCCTCACTCGAGGTACTCATGCGATATGTGTTCGCAGTAATCGCCGCGGCGGCGATTGGCATCCTTCACCACCATTTCACCGTCGTGCTCGCGCAGCAGGCGCCGGCAGCGAACTGGCTGCAGTGGGGTGGACCGAATCGCAATTTCATCGTCGATGCAAAGGGGCTTGCGGAGAAATGGCCGGAAGGCGGACCGCGTGTCATCTGGAGCCGTCCGCTTGGAACGGGACATTCGGCGATCCTCGCCGACGAAGGCCGCCTCTACACGATGTACCGCGTCGGCAACGGTCGCAATCCGAAGCAGGGCCAGTTCGAGAGCGAGGAATTGGTCATCGCGCTCGACGCCGGCAGCGGCAAGACGCTGTGGGAGCACAAATATCCGTCACGCAAAGAAGACTTCAGCTTTGGCGCCGGCCCTCACTCCACTCCTCTCATCGTCGGCGACCGGTTGTTCACCATCGGCACCAATCAACAGCTGTTTGCCTTTGACAAACGCAGTGGAAAAGTTCTCTGGTCGCACGATCTGATCAAGGAGTTCAACTCGCCCGAACTGTTGATTCGCCCGGTCGTGAAGACAGGCTATGGCTGCAGTCCGATCGCATTTCGCGACATGGTCATTTGCAGCGTCGGCGGGCCTGGGCAGTCGGTCATGGCATTTCGGCAAAGTGATGGGACTGTCGCCTGGAAGAGCGGCGACTTCCTGACCTCCGCGGCTCCGCCGATCCTGATTCAGATGGGCGGCCGTCCCCAACTGGTATTCCTCGCGGGCGGCACCGTCGTTGGAATGGATCCCACTGACGGCAAAGTGTTGTGGTCGCACCCGCATGACCCGGGCAACGACTTGAATTGCAGCACGCCGTTGTTCGGGCCCGACAATATTCTGTTCGTGTCCTCGGCCTACAAGGCGGGCAGTCGCGCGATCCAATTAAAGCAGGAAGGCAATGCCACCCACGCTGACGAACTGTGGTTCACCAACCGCGTGCGGTTCATGTTCCTCAATGCGATTCGTCTCGGCGACTTCGTCTACGGCACCACCGGTGACTTCGGCCCCGCATTCTTGACCGCGCTCAACATCAAGAGCGGTCAACCGGCATGGCAGCACCGCGGATTCGGCCGCGCCAGCATGGTCTATGCCGATGGCAAGGCGATCATCATGGATGAAGACGGTGACCTCGCCCTGGCAAAACTCGCGCCCGAAGGTGTCACGATTTTGTCTGAAGCCAAGATTTTCGACACCACCTCGTGGACGGTCCCGACTTTGGTGGCCACCACTCTCTATGCGCGCGATCGCGAGAAGATCGTTGCCCTCGATCTTGGAGCGGCGCAATGACTCGCGGAGTACTGATTGCACTGCTCCTTGCGATCAGCACCGCGCCGGCGTCGGCACAGGCGCCGAATTTTTCCGGGACGTGGAAGCTCGACGCGGCCGCCAGCAAAATCACGCCGGCTGCTGGTCTTGCCGGGTTGATTCCAAACGGTGCCCCGGCTGTTCTGCATGTGACGCAGCCCGCCAACGGCACGCTCGTTGTCGAGAGTCAGATTAACGAAGGGCAGTCGCGCATTTACAAGCCCAACGCAAAAACCTCGACGCCAGTTGGCCAAGGCGGCACTATCACGATGATGACGACCTGGAATGGCCGGACGATCGCCAGTGAAGGCGCAGCACAGGCACCCAATGGCGTCACGACGGCAGTGAAAGAAACGTTCGTGCTGAGTCCGGATGGTCAGAAGCTGACTGTCGATGTAGTGACGACCGCGGGCACCGCGACCAGCACCAGCACAATGACGTACGTTCGGACGCAGGCAGTCGGGCCGTGCGAAAGCTGGCCGACACCGTGCAAGCGCCCCGGCGGCTAAGCGTCGCTATCGATCTCAATCGTGACGCCGGCCTTTTTGAGACGGTCTGCGAGCACGTCGCCCAAGCCAGTCGCCGGTGTGAGCACGCCTC
>WUUC01011521.1_pt1 | contig 19656 bp, 16 predicted proteins | sample 6278441 | NCBI WGS metagenome assembly WUUC01 (sample SAMN13675441, study PRJNA597444) | soil metagenome | isolation source: soil | place: USA: Washington | collected 2017-10 | reverse complement strand
CCGACCCACTTATGTTCCCGTTCCTGCGCTCCCTAATTTCCACCAGCGAACGTAAAACAACTGCTACTGCAGATCAATTACAACTGTTCACAGAGTATGCAGAGAAGAATTAGAGTGAAGGCTGCTTTTTCATCATGTCGAATTGAAGAATTGACGTAATGCCGGTTCTCAGACTCAGGCCGCCTTCAGTATTAACTTTTTGGTTTACCTAGAAATATCCTCACTCCTCATCGCGGAAGAACTTTATTTGTCGTGAATACTGCTGTGACAAATAAAGTTCTTTCCTAACAAATAAAGTACTTCCCTAAGCGCCTCCAGCCTCGGCGCCGAATTTACTGGAGAGAATCGCCGAGGCGACGGGTTACAAACATTACGCCTCAGAGTTTTTAAATGATTAATCGCCCCTCAAAAATGATAAGCGGTCAGGCTAAAATTACCATTGACGGCGAACTTAAGGTGTGTTATTCAAGCATTCATCGAACGTTTAGACTGCCCCGAGTCAACGACCCTCAACCAGACTTCAAGGAGAATCGGACATGTCACAACTGAACGTCGACAAGCTCAGCCAACTCGACATTGGATCAATGTCGGTCGAAGACCTCTCAAACATCAAGAGCAGCATCCTGCGTGATACTCTCATCGAAATCTCGGAGCTGGAGGAGAACGAACTGCTGTTGCAGACTCATCAGAACCACACTTCACATGCGAGTCACTCCACGCACTCCAACAGTGTTCAGCCGATGAAGCCGCCCATCCTTGATTAATCGGGGTGGTTATTTCAGGTACTGTTTCAACTACAGACGGCTGACTGTCTTCACATTCGGAGGGTGAGGTGGTTGTAGTGCGTCCACGAATGTCCATGAGATAATCAGCCGGTCTGTTTCCCCACACCTCTCATCACGCCCGAGCTCTTGCAGGAGGGTTTTATGGATCCGCTTAAATCCAAACTGTCACGCCGAAGCTTTGGTAAATTGATGATGTCCGTTCCCGTGGCGGCTGCGTTCGGCGGAATCCTGACGCCGAGGCTTCAACAGACAACAGTCGCTCAAAGTTTGGATGGCCCTGCCAACGGGCATGGCGCAAAGGCGCCAGACACGTCCAAATGGCACATCAATTATCAGTCCTATCACGCGGGACACAAGGCGTTAGCGCCCGTCGTCATCAACTACGTCACTGGATATCTTGACGGGAGCACCTGGAGACGGAAGGTCGGTTTACAAAACATGTCCTCCAGCAAAGTGCTGTCCGTCGAGTTAACCGCCCACATACATAGTGAAGAGCGGCCAGAGGCCATCATGGCGAAAAGTCAGTTGGCCCCCATTACCTGGCCCAACGGGTTTGCTGCGGGAGCACAGGTTGATGTAGACGGGCAGGACGACCTTGTTAAGATGTTCGAGCCGCTGCTTCAGGACGGAAAACTGAACGGTTATTACCACATTGACGTAACCGTCAGTAAGGTCTTCAACCAAGACGGCTCGACTTGGGAATTTAAAGAACTCCCGGGCTAGTTTCACAGCGCCCCCTCTGCTTTGGCTCGAACGTTGTGGTTTAGTCTCCCGTCTTATCCTGACAGGTGATTGAACTTTGATTTCTCTGTATCGGAAGCCAGCATCTGGTTCCGGTCTTTGACTGTCTTTACAGACTTTAAGAGAATTTAGCCATGTCACAACTGAACGTCGACAAGCTCAGCCAACTCGACATTGGATCAATGTCGGTCGAAGACCTCTCGAACGTCAAGAGCAGCATCCTGCGTGATACTCTCATCGAAATCTCGGAACTGGAGGAGAACGAACTGCGGATGCAGTCTCACCAGAACCACGCTTCGCATTCAAATCACTCCACGCACTCCAACAGTGTTCAGCCGATGAAGCCGCCCATCCTTGAGTAGTCGGGCCAGGGCTGCTGTCCAGTGGGGTCGCGAGAGCGCGGAGAAGGAGGCTGTTCCGGCTGCCTACACAAGGGGTAGCCAGCCCTCCCCAGCGCTGGGTGTTTTTTGCGACTGCCGCGTGATGTGCTGGCTCTGTTCAGGAGGGTGCCTGGCTAATGTGTCACGGTCGTCAAGGCTTCCGACTGCGAGGGGCTTAGATGCTGTTGATCTAAGCCCCTCGTACTATTTTCACCTGCTTGCGATTTACAGCGCTCTCTCGCCGCTCTCACAACCCCACTGGAAGGAGTTCGCAATCGAGGCGTGAGAGTGCATGACTTCGGCGCGTTTCCCCGAGTCCGAGCAATAAGGAAGTATTAATCTTATGATGGCTATCACGGAAGAGCCGACGATCATTCCCTTCCACACCTTCCTGTGGAAGATCGCCAGCAGGTGCAACATTAACTGTACTTACTGCTACATATACAATCTCGCTGACAGTAAATGGCGCGAGCAGCCGAAATTCATGTCCGAACGCGTCGCCCGGCAGGCGGCTTTGCGTATACGAGAGCACTGCGAAAGCCACGGCAAGAAATCCGTCACGATAATCTTCCACGGGGGTGAACCGCTGCTCGGCGGCGTCTCACACTTGAAAATGCTCATGTCGGTGATTAAGGAGACGCTCCCCGATATTGATGTGAGTATTGGAATGCAATCGAACGGGCTTCTCTTCACAGAGGAGATCGGTGATTTTCTGATGGAGAATCGGATCTCGATAGGTATCAGTATTGACGGGCCGCCGGAAGTTAACGATATCCATCGGCTTGACCATCAGGGCCGCCCGACCTCGACGCAACTGGAAAAAAAGCTGGAACTCATCACCTCTCGCTACCGGGACATTTTCGCGGGCTTCCTGTGCGTCATCAACACCAAAGCAGATCCGATAGCCGTCACGGAATACCTCATCTCCTTCTCTCCGCCCAGTTTCGATCTGATTCTACCCTACAATAACTACAGCAACCCGCCGGAAGGTAAGGAAACCGACCTCGATGCGACCCCCTACGGGGACTGGATGATTCGGGTTTTCGACCACTGGTACAAACAGAACACACGGACGCGCGTCAGGTACTTTAACTCTTTCATCAGGCTGATGTTTGGTATCAGCGCCGTCGTCGAATCGACAGGTCTGGACCCCGTAGACCTCATCGTCGTCGAAACCAACGGCGAGATTGAGGGCGTCGACTCCTTGAAATCGACCTATGACGGCGCGACTAAGCTCGGCTATAACATCTTCGATGACAGCTTTGACAGGGTGGCATCTCACTTCGCCGTTCGCAGCCGGCAGCTAGGCGCGCAGACGTTGTGCGAGAAATGTCAGGAGTGTGCGGTGGTTGACGTGTGCGGCGGCGGTTACGTCCCTAATCGCTATTCCGCCGAACGCGGCTTCAACAACCCAAGCATCTATTGCTCTGATCTGGAAAAAGTCATACGCCACGTCCACGCGGTAGTTAGCAGAGACTTGGCCGCCGTGAAGAGTGCGGTCGTGTTGTAGAGTCTACAGGTAGGGTGATCTTCGCATGATGAACCTAACGCCTTACGACGATTTAGTGGCCTCCTACATCTCCAGCGAGGGTGAGCAAAACTTCAAACGCGTGTTGTTTGTCAAATACGCGATCCTCATCGACGCGATGCGCAAAGCCGGGACGGAAGGCGAGCGGGCCGCGGACTATCTGGAATCGAACCTCGCCGTTCTCAAACGACTCCCCGGCGACGTTCTCGTCGAGGCCGGGACGCCCTTCTTCTGGATGAATGTCGCTCGCTGCCGCAGCGCCCTCCTCCGTGATCGCGCGAAGCTGCCTGTTTATAGCAGGCACCTCGTGATGCTCGCATTCGATTCCTTTTTTGAAAATCTACCGGACGGAACTTCGTTCACGCTGCCGGACGTTGACGGCGCGGAAATTGTCCTGCCGCGCTTACGGGTGCGTGTGCCCTCGGAAGGAAAGAGCGCCGTGCTCCGGCGCGTGGGTTCTGAAAGGCTGGAAGTCGAAGTCGGCGGCGAGAGGCTGGATATCACAGTGGGAAATGTCGCGCCCGAATACCTCATGCCGCACCTCACCATCCCCGGCCACGAGTCGGCTGTGATACTGAGGGTTAAAGACCCCGCCCTGTTCGAGGACGACTATATTGACACTCTGTCTCTCATCAACGTCTCTGCCGTCTCGCTCAGCCAGAAGATCGGGCGGGCTTTGGACATGATGGGCGAGGCCGACCCGGAGTTGGCCTCTCAGATCAAACGGCATATCAAATGGTTCTTCCCCATCATCACGAACAACCCGACCTCGGTGCACAACTCTTTCACGGCGCAACGATTGATAGGCGGCATGTTTCTGTCGGGCGGATACCGGTTCATGCCGCTCCTAGAGGCCATCGTCCACGAGTATCACCACACCGAGTTGTACATTGTGATGGCGACGCAGCAGGTGATCGGGGAGGTTAAGCCGAGGCTCTACTACTCACCTTGGCGCGACGACGCGCGGCCATTGCTCGGCCTCTTCCACGCCCTCCATGTCTTCTCGCAGATCGATGAATTTTATGGGCGCGCCGAACAGAGTACGGCGTTCGCGGATTACAAGGATTATATCGCCGCACGGCGGGTGGAGATCTGTCGGCAGTTACGGGTCGGGTTAAAGCAAATCAGGGAGGACGAGCTCCCGCAAATCGGTCGGGACATCTACGGGTTCATGGCCGAGCAACTCGACAGGCGCGAGAAGGAGTTGGGGAAGCGTTACTCACGGCCGTCGCCCGAGATGATAACTCACCTCACGGATTGGTGTCGGAAACACCCCGAACTGGTTTCCGAGGTTTCGTTGCCGGACGGCTTTCAGGCGCCCGACCGAGAGATCATAAATGAGCAGTCCTGACGCCCCTGCCGAAACCCCTTCCCACCCAACCGTCGTTCGTTACGAACGACTCTTAGCCTTCCGTTTGATTGACTCGGCCAAGCGCCTGTGTCTGGAGGCCCGCGAGCTTTGCGAGCAGACCGGTCTCCTCGACAACTGGCTCGCAGTCGAGCAGTCTACCGCCGAGTTCTTATTCCGGATCGTTAAGCAACCCATATTAGACTCTTGGGTCCAGACCGCCGAGGCGTTACTCTCGGTAGACGCCCACAAGCGTTACCCACACGCGCACCCTTCCCGGCTTCTTAAGGATTTCTCCCGCTTACTTCTGAGTTGGGCCGCCGACATGCCCGGAGGTTTTCAAGGCGAGGTTCAACTGCTGGGACGGCGCGCCTTCCCTCTCCTGTCGGGTAGTCAACTGCTACTGTTGAATCGGCGGGGGGCTAATGAAAAACTCCGCTGGCGGGTGGATAACCAAGTTCTGACGATAAGGCTCGACGGCGTTGGAACAATCGCCGAGGTTGATCTTAGCAACCCGCAGGAACGCCGCGTACTAAGCTCTCAATGCGCTCTCAAAACAGCGCCCGCCTTTGCCGGCCTGACGCTCGACGTGTGGACGCCGGAATTCACCGACCGGTCTAACGACGCGCCCGCCCGGAGTGACTTCGACTTCTTTCGGGTAACGCTCGAACACGCGACCGGGCTGCTGAACGCCGAGCAGGAGCGGCAAGTTTCGTCCGTCTGCCGATGCGTCACGCTCGCACCCGCCGGTACAGGATGGGTCGCCGGGCTCATAAAGGTTTCCGCCCCCGCAGAGATCACACCTGAGAGTCTGGTGGAGTTGTCGCACCGTGATCTAATCAGGCGGCTCTTAAAAATAACTCCCATCCGTTTTGAATCCGCTCCTTCGAGCACAGTCGGCGATTTCCGCGAAACGTTCATCGGGCTTTACGCCCGCAGGGCCATGTCGAGATCGTTCGGAAAAGAACTGAGCGATTTCGATGACGCCCTCTGGAAAACGTTCAAGCCATACGTACTCGGCTTAAAATACGGCGAGCGGCTTCTACGTGAGTTGGGTGAAGATACGAGTCCGCCCCCTTCGACGCAAACGTCCGATGAGTCTCCTACTTTCACACCAGCCGCCGCGGCGCAAGGGACGGAGGCGCGAGACACCGTGCCGCCTCCGATAGGGTTAAGGAAAACCCGAGCGGCGAGCGACTCCCCGGTTGACTGGCACGCGCCGGATTCCCTCTTGCATCTCCCGACGACGGAGCTTGCGCGAATCTACGAGCGGGTAATCGTCAACTGGAGGGTGAGTGAGTCGAGCGCCTACTGCGCCGCCGTCATCAGCTACCTCCTAGAAAACTTTGAGGACAGCCGAAAGCACCTCCTCAAATGTCTTGAGTTCGACAGTGACGTCGAAGAGTACTGGCATCTGCTCGCGTTCAGCTTGAGGCACCTGGGCCAGTTCGACGGATTCGACCAGATCATCTTCGGTCGTACTCAGCAGGCGTCGGATACGACAGACCTCCCCGGCGAAATAACTACGGCGCAACAGGGCACGGGGGCCGCATGAACTATTCCCACCCTTGGAAGGGGTTGCTCAAGGAGTTGGTCGACATTCGGCTGAACGAGGCTTTGCTGACTCAATACGTTGCCGCCCTCGCAGGGGTGCGTCGCGCGCTCGACGACTGGATACCCGCGCGGCACTTCGACCGCTTTACCGAATTGATGTCCGCGCACGGGCTGGTGGTCGAGGTTGACTGTGTGTTCAAGCGTCTGGACTGGCAGGAGGCCGCGAGCGGAAAGGAGTTGGCGCCCACGACGCGCGCCGTCGGGGCACGCTACCCCGACGGCTTGGACGACGCCCCCGGCACGGAGGTTCACGTGATAGTGTCCTCCCGAAGCGACTGGGCCGCCGAAACCCTTAAATCCGGATGGTATCCCATCTTCGTCAATGGACGCATGGTGCGTAAACCGCAGGTGGATCATAAGTGGCTGGGGCTTGCGTTCGGGTATCCGGAGTGTTGTGTCGAGTTTTTTATCGGCCACAACGATTGGCCGAGATTCAACACGCTTGCCGACGCCGCCAGGGCTTCGTCAAAGCTGCGTTGGCAGGCCAACTGTCTGCTCAAGAACTCCCCCTGGACGCCGATGTTTCACATGCCCTGCTCTTTCGATTGTCCGGCCACCGTCGAATACTCCGAGCGAACCCTCGCGGCGGTCGAAGGTTTCGATCCGGCTTATGCCGAACAGATTCGCGCCTCTTTAAAACAGTACTTTTTGATGATAAGCGAGGGGCAATCCTACGTCTTGGCGGGCGCTTCGGGCGGGGCCGGACGTGTGGCCTACCGGAAGGCCGTGTTCGTCGGCAGTCACGCCCAATACGACCGCATCAGTAGGCCGCTCGACAGGGGGAACGAGTTGAGCGTCGAAGATGGGGTCGTCTTTATATGGAAAGATGGGGAGTTGGTGGAAACCTTCGAAACGGATTGTCATCGAGGCATTATCGAGGCCCCGATAATCCTCAGGTTTGAATAAACTTCGGGCGTCCGGCGTCTTAGCCTGACGGCGGACTCGGGCGTACGGTTCGGCGCCGCCTCGAACGCTTCATAAGCCCCGCCGCGTCCTTGCAGAGCGGCGTTAGTAGTGGCTTTAGTAATCTCCAACCCGACAGACCCGGCTGCTTCCCGTTTGACCATTACGGAAAGAGAGTCAATGTTCTAATGAAATCCGACAGGCATATCATCGTCGTCTCGGCTGAGAATAATCCGTATTCAGCTTGGCAGGCAAAGCTGTTCCATTATTCATGCGTGAGCAGGCTGAACCATCAGCCTCTTATCGTCGTGCACGGGTCGGACGAGGAACTTCACCGCGACTTCCGTGAGATTGAGGAAGCCGGCGGCAAGATCCAACAGGTTCCGAACTACAAACTGACCCCGTCCGGCGACGAGTATCCTCCCAGAAACAGCGCCGGCACGCTGCTACACGCATATGATATCTGTAAGGGGCAGTCCGATTTTATCGTGCTTTGCGATCCGGACATGATCTTTGTACGTGAGCCTGAATTCCCTGAGACGCTTTCCGCCAACGAGTACGCCTATGTAGATTACACGAGGGACGAGGTCATCAGGGCGAGCGAGAAGCTGAGCGTTCCACCGGAAGCTCTGAGTTCACGCGGGAATGAGCTAAAGGCTGGAACGCCTTACGTGATTCCGATGACGGACGCCCAACTCCTGGCACAGAGTTGGCTGGAAGCATTGGACGCCTTCCCCCCGCGCAATTGGATTGACATCATGCACGCCTTCGGCCTGGCCGTCATGAAGCTGAAGATGCCCTTTCAACTATTTCAGATGATGGATTTCAATTCGCGGCGGGATAAGAAATCGACGCGCGAAATAATCCACTACTGCTACGGCGATAAGGCATGGGATAAAAGAGACTTCATGACGGAGGCCCAAGCACCATTAGTGTGGCACACGGGCATCATCGCCGAACCGGGAACCGTCTTTGCAGAGATATACTCGCAGATCAAAGAAGCGCGTGAGTTTTACCCGGAAAGCCTGCCTCATGGGGTTGAAACTTCAGAACCCTTGTTTCCACCGCCTGAGTTCGACGCGCCGGAGCACCTGAACTAACGCAGCCGCGCGTGAGATTTTGTTCGGCCGGATAATACAGAGGGCGGACTTACAGCATGCCTCGCGCGTTCATTCGAGTCAGGGGTTGAAGGCGCATCGCCACGGCAAACTCGCCGTCGCCTGTTCCTACCACCACCTACCCCTGATCCGCATACCCCGTCGCCCTTCCCTTCTGCTACCCGCTCCTGTGGCTGGCCGCCACCTTAGCCTACCCCGCCGCTCGGACGGATAAAGTCGAGAAACTGAATGGGAATGCGGCAAACATCTCGGATTTATTCTTGCCTTAGTATGTTTACCGGATTAATTTTCATCGCCCGGCGCGCCGGGATATAGCACCCGAGCAGTATCGTCACGGTGAACAGAATGATGACAGCCACGTAGGTGGCGAGGTCAGTGGTACTCACTCCATAGATGAGATTAGAAAGGAGCCGGGTCAAGGCGACCGAGGCCAAGACCCCGATTGCAAGGCCGACGAGCGCCATCATCATTCCCTGTCTGAGAATCAGGCGGAGCACGGCGGCGGGCCGCGCACCGAGCGCCATGCGTATACCAATCTCCTGATACCTCTGCGTGGTGAGGTAAGTCACGATGCCGTAGATGCCGATGACCGACAGAATCAACGTTACCGCGCCGAGGCAACCTAAGAGCAGCGTGAGGAAACGCGGATTGGCCACCGAGGCGGAGAGTAGTTGCTCCATAGTTTGGAGGAAGGCGACCGGCTGTGTGTTGTCCACTTCGGAGACAGCGCCGCGCACGGACGGAATCACGCCGGAGGCGTCAACCCGCGTCCGCATCGCGATATACATGGATGGCTCCGGGGCCTGTGTATAAGGCACGTACATCTCAGGTCGCACCTCGCTGGTGAGATTGAGGGATTTAACGTTGCCGACGACCCCGACCACCTCAGGCGTTTTGTCTCCGAGTCTGATGTGCAATCCGGTCGGGTCATCGCCGTCCAGGAAATGCCGTGCGAACTCCTCGTTAACAATGACGACAGGCGCGGAGCTGGCGGCATCCTGTTCGTTGAACTCACGCCCTCTCTTCAGCGGAATGCCCATTGTCCGGAAATAGCCGCCGCTGACAACGCGGTAGCCCGCCTGCGGATTTTCGCCCGGTGACAACGGGCGCTCGACGATGTTCATTGAGCGATCCTGATTCTGATTCGTGAGCGGCAAGTAAGAGATCATGCCGACCGACTCGACCCCGGGCACGACCCTTAGACGCTCGGCGACCGCTCTGAAAAAAGCCGACTGCTGAGACGGCTTCTCGTACCTCTTCTCCGACAGGGCAATCTGCATGGTCAGCAAATTTTCTGTTCTCATCCCCGTGTCCGTCTGAATGACGTTGACGAAGCTTTTCACCATCAGACCGGCGCTGATCAGAAGGACCGTGGTCAGCGCCACCTCCGTGATGGCAATCGCCCGGAGAAATTTCTTCGCCTTGGCGGTGCCCGTCACCGAATGGCTGCCCTGCTTGATGACATCGTTGTAGTCGGTCCTCAAAGCCTGCATGGCGGGGGCGATGCTCGCCACCACCCCGGTCAGCACGGATATGACGCAGGCAAAGGCAAGCACCATCAGGTCAATGCCGTATTCGCTCCCGCGCGGTAGGGGCGGCCCGACGGAGACCAGGGCTTTCGTCCCCCAGACAGCGATCAGCAGGCCGAGTCCGCCGCTCAACAGCGCGAGCGTCAAACCTTCGATGATAGTTTGTTGTAGTATCCGGCGCGCGGGCGCGCCGAGCGCCATCCGCAGGGCGAACTCTTTACGCCGCCCGGTGGCGCGTGCCAACAGCACCGCCGCCACGTTGGCGCAGACTATCAGTAAAACCAAGCTGACGGCCGCCTGAAGGAGAATCAACGTCTTACGGATGGTTCCGACGACCACCTCATAGAGCGGCGTCATAGAGACCTTCGGATAGTCGGCCACCTCCGGGTGCTCGCGGAGGATTACGCTGGCAATCGAGTCCATCTCGGCCTGCGCCTGCTCCATCGTCACACCTTGATTGAGCCGCCCGATCACGCCCAGGTAAGTCGTCGCCCGCGCATTCCTCATCTCATCACTTTCAGGGTCGAGCGGAGTCCATAATTCGCTTCCGTAAGGGAAGCGGAGGACGGCAGGCATGACCCCGACGATCGTGTGTTTCGTGTCGTCAATAGTCAAACTCTTCCCGACGACCGAAGGGTCCCCCCCGAAGTGACGCTGCCAGATAGCGTAGCTCAGCAATACCACTCTGTCAGCCCCCGGCCTATCGTCTTCCGGCAGGAGATGACGACCATATAGCGGCTGTACCTTCAGCACCTGAAATAGATTTGCCGACACGGCGCTGCCCGTAGCTGTTTGTGCCTCGCCCGCGTTTATGATGTTATACCTGCGGTAGTTGAAACCGGACATGCCTGCGAACATGCGGGTCTGCGTGCGCCAGTCCGTTAAATTAGGGTATGAGACGCTGACGCTTGTAGTTTTTAGCCGGTCGGCCTGGCTGAGGATGACGAGTTGTTCGGCGTCCGGGTACGGCAGCGGCCGCAGCAGGATGTTGTTCAACTGGCTGAACACAGCGACATTGACACCCACCCCCAAGGCTATCGTCACCATCATCGTGAGCGTAACGATCGGGTACTTGATCAACTGTCTAAAGGCGTATTTAAGGTCGTATAGCAGGGTGCCCATTAATCCTCCTTGTCGGCTCTCAAAAGGGCAATAAGGTGTTGGAAAATCCGAGCGCTAGGGATGAGTCCGGCGCGCGTTCAACCGTGCATATGCGATTGAGTCTATATCACGATTAAAGTTAATTGCAACGCCGTTTTTCCGCCCCCCGGCGCAACATCCGCCGAAAGCTTTAATCCGTTGATGTCGGATTTACACCGTGTGTATAATTCGGTCGGAGGATGCGTTTCGCTCCGGAGGTGGAGCGCTCCACTTCTTGAAGTGGAGGGGTGGATTCCAGCACTTATTTCCTTGTCGCGCCGCCTTACGGAAAATCGCCATGTCGAGTTCCGGTGTAAGAATAAAACATTTGTTCTCCGCGCCGGTCTTTCAATTCATCATGAAAGACCACGAGCGACTTAACCGCTCCCTAAAGTCTTTAATCCTAGCCAAACGGGAAGAGTTGCCGGGCGAAAGGATGAGCAACGCCGGCGGCTGGCAGTCCCCGAAGAACCTTCAGGACTGGGAGTCGCCCTGTGTCCGACAGTTGATTGACGGAATTGACCTCGGCGTCTTCCTCATGATGAGTTCGCGCCTCGACGAAGAAGCCGTCAAGAGCATGAAAAGGTGGCGCGTGGCGGCTTGGGCCAACGTCAACGAGCGGGGCGATTACAACATGATGCATAACCACAGTGGAGGGGTCTGGTCCGGGGTCTACTACGTCAGCGCCGGGGACCCAGACCCCGAACGCCCTTACAGCGGAGCCCTGACTTTTCGCAGCCCTCACATGGCCGCGCTGGTTTTGGATAATCTGAACGCGCCGGAGCAAATCCGAAGAGTGTTCCCCGCGGAGTATTCGATCGCCCCGCGAGACGGCCTGACGATCCTGTTCCCAAGCTGGCTCGACCATCTTGTGCATCCGTATTTCGGGAAGGCCCCGCGCATCTCCGTCAGTTGGGACATAATATTTTAGCCGCAGTTTCGACGCCCGCTCAGGGCCACGCTTTACTCCTCATCTCCAGACGCGACATGGCATACTCCGAAGCATTCACGGAACTGATTAGTGACAAGCAGCGCGTCCGAAGGCTTTTGGATGATAGTTCGTTTTATAACGCCGACTTCGAGCTGTGGTGCAAATCGCGACAGTTCGTGGCCGAGCTAATCGACCGCGAAGGGACGCTGTTAGATGTAGGGTGCGGTAACGGTTTCCTGCTCAGATGTCTGCAAGAGTGGAGCGGGCGTCGGTTCGTGCCCTACGGGATAGATATTAGCGCAAGCTTCATCCGTGAGGCGCAGGCGTTGTTCCCCGAGCAGCCCGAACATTTCTTGACTGTCAACGTACTCGGGCTGCCGCGGAACTGTTCATTCCCCACGTTGCCGTCAAGCTTCGATTATGTGTACTGGGGCGTGTGGGACGATTGGGCCTTCAACCGCCGAGTGGAGATGGATCTACTCAAAAGCCTTGAGGCCATGGTGAAAAGCGACGGGAGACTGATCTTGGGCTTTTATCATCATGACCGGAAGGACAGTATCGCAGTTATCGGGAATCTGGAACAACTCGGTCTATCTTTCTCAGGAATCATAGAAAGTGACAGCAGTGAAGGGGTCGTGGTCTGGCAGGACAGACGCGTCCCGGCCAGGCTTTAAGGTCATGAGAAACCTAAACCTCGAGTCGGCGCTCAGGAGCGAGTCGGTAGTTGCTTTTCACTTCAACGGTCTGGGTGATCGCTTGATGGCGCTGCCGGCTGTGCGCGCGCTGTCGGCACTGTTCCCGGGGCGGTTGAGCATTGTCTGCGAGAAGGGCGATTACGCCACATATTATTCCGACCTTCCGCTCCGAACCGTAAGCGAGGTCGAGTTCCGAAGAAACAGCGAGGGCTGGCTCTTCGACGCCTCGAAGGTGGCCGGCGAGATCGGATCGTGCGACCTCATGGTTTCTTTCAACACCTGGCACTCGGACAGTGCCAGGGAGTTGTTGCGCCTGCTCCGGCCCGCGAACAGCATCGGGTTCGATTGCGAATTCGATCATCACGCCAGGCTCGAGAAGGACAAGCACACGGTCGACACGATGTTTGATCTGGCGCGGCTGCTCTATCCCGCGCTCTCGCTCGACGAATACAGTTACCCCGTCGCGCTTCCAAGCAAGGATATGGAGCGCGCCCGCCAACTGCGCGCGCGTCTGCCCGAGCCGCTCCGCATGCTGGTCGTCCACACAGAAACGATGCCGCATAAGATGTGGCCGTCCGAGAGATTCATCTCCGTGCTGGATCAGTTCCTTGACGCGCATAAAGACTACGCGGCTTTTGTGCTCGATAAGGCCAATACGAATCTGGACACGGGCGGACATGGCGTACGCGTGGTTCATCTCCCTTACGCGCCTGTGGCGACCCGTTACGCTATAGTCGGCTGCTCAGACCTTTTTCTCGGCATCGACTCGTGCTTTTTACACGCTGCGGATTTATTCAGGATACCCGGCGTCGGGCTGTTCGGGCCAACCAACCACAAGGTCTTTGGATTTCGCTTCGGGCCGCACCGGCACGTCTGCGCGAATGGCCGGATGGAAGATATCAGCGAGACGGCGGTGCTGGAGGCGCTTGAGAGTACGGTCGCCGAAATGGGCCTAGCGAGTAGCGCCCTCAGAGGTTGAGCGGAGGGCCGTTACGTCGCGGCATGCTCGTGAGGCCGTAATGATTCGGGCCGCCGGATTTCTACGCCGAGCCTCCGTTTAAAAGAATCGAGCCTTCCAGTGAGCTGCGAATCGCTGCAAGCCTTGTCTCAATTCTCTCGGCATCGGGGGGCGCGTACTCCGCACGCAGCCTGTCCCTCACCTGCCTGGTCGTGAGTCCTTCCAGCAGGCACTGATAGACGAACAGGTGATCGTCGTCAAAATCGTCCATCCCGAGAATGTTCGAGCCGCCATCACCGGCGGCGCCGAGGGTCGAGAGTTCTGCTGCCCGGTCAACCAACACTGAGACCGGGTCCTGTTCTGGGAATTTTTGTTTGACCAGCTCAAGGATCATCCGCCTCTCGGGCACGTTAAGCAGCAGGGCGAGGAAGAAACGCTGCTCCTTGCTGACGATCCTCGCACGGCAGTCGACAATGTCTTGTTGTCTCCTTTGCTCCTGGAAGACCGGCGGGAGATAGTCGGCGAGCGCCCCGTGCTTGCGGCGGACAACATTGAAGAGCGATTGAAATCGGTCTTCCTCTGGCGGCAGTGCGCGCGGCCCGCGCTGCGTCGCCTTCGAGTGATGTTTGAATACCGCTTCGAGAACCACGAAGGCCATCTGGAAGTCACAGCCGGAGAGCAACTCGCTGATGAGCGCGTCGGATTTCGGGTGCGCTATGTCGAGGAGCAACTCTACACCTTGCGCCCTTTTCGTGATCGTCTCCTCTTTGAGGAAGGGATCGAATGCGATGTGGGGCCGCAGATAGCTGAACTGCGGCAGGTCCCGCGGGCTTCGGTGCGTCCGTATGATGAGCGTCGCGGAAGGGCGATCAAGGTGGAAAAGCGAGTGTATGTACTGGCTTCCGGGGAGGATTTTTTGAACGTCGCCGCGGTTCAAGAGCCGCGTGCTGTTCAGCGTCAGCCGCCCCGTGTGAAAGTGGGCGTTAATCTGGCGCTCGGTGGCGAAGCTATAGTGGCTATGGATGCTTGAACCAAGGAGCACTTGGAAGGCTCCGGCGAAGCCGTGCTGGTGGATCGAGGTCGTCCCGTCGAGCCAATAATAAACGCTTATGTGGAATCTTGGGCCGAAGTACAGGGTGACGGGCGGGTTGCCGAACTGCGCCTCCGGGTCAACCTGTCTGGGCAGCGGCGTGCTCGTGAAGAGCCAGCGCACGATATCGCTCGTGTCAACTTTTTCGTGTAAGCCAGCCTCGGTCAGAGTTTGCGCGGCGATCTCGGGGAAGACATCTTCGTTGTAGTTCTCTTCGCGCCAACGCGCCTCTACCAGAGAGCCGAGTTCTTTCAAGAATTCCATGCATCACTCCTGAGCGGTAGGGGAGTTGACGGCGCGGCCTTCGTCGTCTGGCGTGCGCGGGCGAGAGGTGGCAGACCGCGCGTCTCGTGCGGCCTTCAAGTCGCCACCGGCTCGGCGCGACGGCGCGTGTACAAGTGCTCGCCGACGATCATCGCGTCAACCTCCCTCTCGACGACGTACCTGACAAGATCGCTCGTGCGATTGATGAACCCGCGGCCGGGATAATTCAGCGATGTGTTGCAAAGCACGCCGAAGCCTGTCAATCGCTCGAAGGCCGAGAGGAGTTCATACAGGGGCCTGTTCTGGTCGGCGTTGACGGTTTGCGCGCGCGCGCTGCCGTCGTCGTGCGTCACCGCCTGCAACTCCGCCGACTTGAGCGCCTGAAAGTAGAGCATGTGTGGGGTCGGCCCCTGCCAGTCGAACCACTTGGAGACTTGATCCTCTAGGCAGACTGGCGCGACCGGCCGATAGTTTTCCCTCTGCTTAATGTAATTCAAACGGTCGGTGGTGGCCTTCGAGAAAGGGGAGGCGAGCAGCGAGCGATTGCCCAGTGCGCGCGGGCCTATTTCGTATCTGCCCTGCACCCATGCGATGACCGCGCCGTCGCGGAGCATTCGCGACGCCTCGTCGTAGTTCAGCGCGCGGCGCTCAAACATTTCGGGCACGTCCGTGTCGTGCTGGAACGCCTCGCCGGCGTAAACGCTCCACTTCAACTTGGCGTTGCCGGTGAAATGCCTCTGCGCGTCCACGGCGACGCCTAGGGCGCAGCCCGAATCATCCGCGCAGGGCGGGACGAATACGTCTTCAAACAGCCCGCTCTCACGCCACTTGCTGTTCCAATCACAGTTTAATCCGCAGCCGCCCACGATCAGCAGAGGCCAACGGTCATTCAGTTTTTCTTTCGCCGCAAGATAGAATTGATCGAAGAGCCGTTCGGAGAACTTGTGGGCGAACCGTCGGAAGCCCTCGTCCTCGACGCCGACGTTCACAAACGGGAGAGATTTCAGATTCCCCTTCTTCACCCACTCGCTGCTGAAACCGCCTAACAGGAAGTCCATCAGTTCGCGCTCACCGGCGCGTAAAAGCGTATCGTCGCGACGGCTGGCGAGCGCCATGAGTTTACCGGCGACGCCCATCGTCCCGCCGTTCGAATCATCTTTAAACTCGGGATGCGCCAATTCGTAGAGCATCGCATAACGATGGCCCGGCTCTGTGAGCGGGGTGGCGATTCTACTCACCTCACACTTCTCGTCAATCCTACAAAAGGTGCCAATAGTCCCTTCCCATACCAGGACGTAACAGGGTTGCCCTTGCTCAAAAGGCGAAAGGCCGTAAGCGCAGAAAATGTGCGCCCTCTCGTGCGAGGTCGTAAAGCGCGGCACGCGCTTCCCGCTGAACTCGAACTCGCTGATCGAAGTTATTGAGCTTTCGCAACCGTGATAGGGGTTGAAACTGCCCAGCGCGACCAGATCCGGCGGAGATGTTATGTGCCGCAGGGCGGCGTCGAGTCTTGCGGACGTAAAGTTCGCGTAGCGCCTGTGATTATCCTTCTGAGCCTCAATGTAAGCGGTCAGGCTCGCATCCTCGACTACGGCGACCGCGCCGTCGTGCCCGGTATGAATGCCTAGAATGTTCATCTGAAGCGACCTGAAGCCGGCCCGGCGGCGGGCTCACCTCGCGAGCCTATTGTCGGGAGGGAAAAGGGTATGAGAGTGTCAGGGATCACACCGCCTGCCGGATTCGCCCTCTAGGCGTTCGCCGCCACGTCAAACTAACTGACATGATAATCGTGCCGCGCCCGAGGCGGTGATGAAGCAGCCATTTTTAGTTAATCAGTGAGTTGCTTTAAACTTAAGACAGCGGGCGCCGGAGGCAGATTAACATATCACCGGAGAGGAGCGCACGACAGCGTTCCTGTAATGCTACCTATACAAGGCAGGTTAGACGCTCGTAGGCGCGGCAGCTTATCGCTGGCGTCCTGCCACGACGAGGGGAACAAATAGTGTGCCTGATCCCGTAGAGCCGCAAAAGTATTCACGAATGACAGATCAAGGCAGGGCCGTTTGGTTGACGGAGCGACTTTGGGAGCTTGCGCGTGATCTACCGGTGCGGCAGGTGCCAATAGACGAGCTTCAGATACTAGAGATGAACTTGTGGTTCGGGCCGGATGATGTGCCCACCTGCGGAGCCATAGCCGCCCAAGCTCGTCGTATCTATGAAGCCGACTTGAGTTATCCGATCATCTTGTCGGCCGAGGGCGCCTTAATGGATGGCGGCCATCGAATCTGCAAGGCCTGGATTTTGGGGCACACGGAAATTGCCGCAGTCCAGTTCCCTGTAAATCCCGCCCCGGATTATATCTTGCCCGATGACATCTAAGCTCGACTTCATACATTTCAAGCAACCGACGGCCTTGAACTATGCAGGCGGAAGGCCGGGCTTCACGCCCGGTCTGCACTCGCATGCGCTCACGCAGAACAGAGTGAATCCGCTCCTACAGGCGGGTTCCTCCTCCCCCTTCGCCGGGCGTCTTCTTAACTGAAGGTGTTTTAGGGAAGAACTTTATTGTTCAACCAATTCTCTGCCACGATGTAAGATGAGGCTTTAGGGAAGAACTTTATTTCCGAATCAGGGTCTCGCGGCAGTCGAAAATAAAGTACTTGCGCCTGATTCAGGGAAGAACTTTATTGTTCGCGAACAGGTGTTGTTAGCGAACAATAAAGTCCCCATACGCTTCTGCCCTTCTTTAGTGCCTTTTTACCGCCAGCGCGTGTTGAGGAAATTCGCAGAAATATGCGGGAATCATCCTCATCAGCCGCGCACATGCGCTCGGGAATAATAGCCAGCCGCATCCCTCTGCCGAGCCGCCTGCATTACTGCCCGACTTGTAAAGTGGAGGATGAGAGGCAATTCCGAGAGACGTACTGGCACCAACTGCACCAGATACCGGGGGTAGAGGTCTGCCCGACCCACGAAGTGTTCCTCGAAAACGGTGATGTCAGCCGCCGCGCCGGGAGGAACAATTTACAATTCATCACAGCCGATGCTGCTACTCGGAGATCGCCTGCCCGGCACCTAGACCCATCAGACCATGATCATCAGGTGCTGCCGAGGCTTGCTCACGATTCGGAGTGGTTGCTTGGGCAATCATTCGCGGGCTCAGATCTGTGTGAGCTTTATAACCGCTACCTCAAGCGGCTAATTGCCCATGGGCTGGCAACATATACTGGCAGCATTCATGTTAATAAGCTACTGGATCAGTTTAGAGATTACTACTCCCCGTCCCTGCTGAAATCCCTCAACTGTGAATTCAAAGGCGGCAATCATGTCAAATCTAACTGGCTGCTGAGGCTGGTGCGCCCACCCAAGCACGCCCAGCACCCGCTCTACCATCTGCTGCTTATCCAGTTCCTCGGCTGCACCGCAGAAGAGTTCTTCCATCTACCGAAGCAGTTAAGCCCCTTTGGAGAAGGCCCTTGGCCGTGCCTGAATCCTGCTGCCACTCATTACAGGCGACCTGTGATTCTGGAATGCCAGCCAGGTGACAGGCTGCGGCATGGTAAGCCGACAGCTAAGTTTAGCTGTGAGTGCGGATTTGCATACGTCCGCACCGGCCCTGATTCTTTACCGGAAGATAGGTTCCGCGTCGGCAGGATAATCTCGTTCGGGCAGGCGTGGGAGGCTAAACTGAGGCAACTATGGCGGGACTCATCGCTGAGCATCAGTGAGATTGCCAGGAGACTCGGCGTGGATCCGCTGACTGTCCGAAGGCATGCCGCCCGCATGGAGCTATCACTTGCCCGCTCTGACAAGGGGTTGAAGCCTCTCGCCCGCGCCACTCAGCTCAAAGGGAATGCTGTTTCAGTCGCGCGGGAGAAAAAGCGACGCGAATACCGCTCTAAATGGGTATCAGCAATGAAGCTGGGGCGGGAGATCAAGCTGAAGGCTCTGAGACGTAAACTTCCGCGAGAATACGCATGGCTACGGCAGAATGATTCCGAATGGCTGGAGGGGCATAAGCCTCGTCCCCGGAGTCGCAATCAACCGACAGCAGGTGTTGACTGGAAGAGGCGTGACGCCGAGTACGCCGCCGCAGTGAGGGCGGCAGCTTCGCGGCTCAAAGAGGATCCGGGTCGTCCCGTACAGCTGACGAGAACTGCAATCGGACGAGCTTTAGGCGCAATCACTCTCTTACGGCAGAAGCTCTATAAGATGCCTCTGACGGCACAGGTATTGAAAGGAGTGGTGGAGACACGAGAGCAGTATGCGGTGCGCCGTGTCTGGCGGGCCGCTGACCTGTACTACCAAGAAGACATACTGCCGCGTGAGTGGCAGCTCGTGATGAGAGCAAATGTCTATAGCCTTAAAGAAGCTCCAGCGGTAAAATGCGCGGTCGAGGGCGCTATGAACATGCTGAAGTCAAAGCTGGCACAAAGCCGAGCGGGACGTGCAGCGTCATAGAGACGATCTCTAGACGAAAGCCAACAGATCGCGGGCCAAGAGTATATCCGGATAACGTATACAGAATGCTAAGGCTCAACGATTAGCAGCCTCTTTCCATAGAGAACCTTATGAAACGACTTTTTGTAGTGATGCCTTTCGGCACTAGAGAGGCCGATGACAAACATAATG
>WUUC01085484.1_pt1 | contig 19665 bp, 22 predicted proteins | sample 6278441 | NCBI WGS metagenome assembly WUUC01 (sample SAMN13675441, study PRJNA597444) | soil metagenome | isolation source: soil | place: USA: Washington | collected 2017-10 | reverse complement strand
GAGCGTGTTTGCATTTTGATTTTTGCATTTTGAATTTGCATTCTGCATTCTGCATTCTGCATTTTGAATTTGCATTCTGCATTCTGCATTCTGCATTTTGAATTATGTTCTGGACTCTTCTCGGCATCGCGTTCGTCGTCTGGCTGACGATGGTCATCCTGTTTACGCCGCGGATCGACTATCACGTCACGATGCCGCTGCGGCCCGACGGCGACGACTTCATGCACGTGATCCAGTCCACGTGCCAGGCTGCCGTCCATGACGGCAACCGCGTCTTCGTGTTCACGAACGGGGCGGCGTTCTATCCCGCCATGCGTGACGCAATTCTCGAGGCGGAGTTGTCAGTCAACATCGAGGCATACATTTTCTCCTCGGGCGACGTCGCCACGATGCTGATCGACGCGATGATTCAGCGCGCGCGTGAAGGGGTCGAGGTGCGGCTCGTCCTGGACGCGATTGGCAGCTCCGGCCTGAACGGGGCGGACCGCGAGCGGCTGCGCGAGGCGGGCTGCCGGGTCAGCTTCTATCAGCCGATGACGTGGTACCGGCTCCACCGCATGAACAACCGAACGCACCGCGAGCTCCTGGTTGTGGACGGCGCCGTCGCATTCACCGGGGGCGCCGGCGTCGCCGACTGGTGGATGAAGCCAAGCAAAGGCTGGTTCCGCACCAAGCCGGCGTGGCGCGACACGATGACGCGTCTCGAAGGTCCCATCGTCGCGGCGCTGCAGGGTGTCTTCGCCGAGAACTGGCTCGAGTGCTGCGGCGAAATCCTCACCGGCCCGCGTCACTGGCCGGCGCTGCACCCGGCGGGCCATACGGTGGCCTTGCTCGTCAAGAGCTCCCCGTCCGATCGCGCGACCGTTTCGCGCGTCGTCTTTCAAATGCTGATTGAAGGGGCGGCGCGCGAGGTGGACATCAGCACGCCGTACTTCCTGCCCGATCGCGCGATGCGCCGCGCCCTCGTGCGCACCGCGCGCCGCGGCGTGCGCGTGCGAGTGATCGTCCCGGGGCCATCCACCGATCAGCGCTGGGTGCGTCTCGCCAGCCGGCGCATGTACCACGAGTTGCTCGCGAGCGGCGTGCACCTGCACGAGTACCGCCCCGGCATGACGCACGTCAAGGCGTTGATGGTGGACGGCATCTGGGCCGTCATCGGCACGACGAACGTGGACAACCGATCGTTCGAGCACAACGATGAAGTGAACGTGGCCATGAAGGATCACGACGTGACGGCGCGGCTGCGCCAGGATTTCGAGAGCGACCTTGCCGCAAGTAACGCCATCGACCTGGACGAGTGGCGCGCGAGGCCGCTGCTCGAAAAGCTGGTGGGACCGGTATGCTGGATCCTCGAACGTCAACAATAGCGAGGCATGGTTGATGCAGTCTGCTCACATGGCGGCCGGCTACTCGACCGTCAGGAGCAGGAGCTATCACCGTGACCGTTCGTACCCGATGCCGCATCATCCTCGGAGCCGCCGGCGCGGCTTCGCTCTTCGTGGCCTCATCGCTGGTCGCGGCGCAGGACGTCGTCGAAATCCGGCTACGCGGGCGCTACTTCACCGATCCCGCCACCGTGCGGATTACCGTTGCCGTGGAACCGAACGCCGACAACCGCGCGCTTCGCATCGAAGCCGACGGCGACCGGCTGTTCCGCTCGAGCGAGGTCATCCTCGAGGGCGAGGACGGCAAGAGGATTCACACCGTCGAGTTCAAGAACCTGCCTGCCGGCAGTTACACCATCCGCGCGGCCGTGCTCTCCTCCGCCCAGGTCCGCGGAGCCGCCGAAGAGTTCCTGGTAGTCGGAGACCCCGCCGATCAGTAGTAGAACTGAAGCGGAACGTCGAACCGGACCTGGAACTCGGACCTCGAAGCTATCGAGTGGCGCGGGCGCGGCTGGCTTCCTTCACGGCCCTGACGATCACATCCAGATCGAACGGCTTGCCGACGATCTCGTAGACGTGCTCGGCGGGACCAATGGTTTCCCGCACGCGCGCGACGTTCGTGGTGGTCAGCACGAACTGGCGGCCCTGAAGCGGCGGCCGGCTGCGGAGATGTTCAAGGAATAACCAGTTCCGATCGTACGGCGGCGCGATGTCGTACACGATCACCTTCGGGTCGTGCTGCGACACGAACGTCTGCAGATCGAGCTGGCCCTTCTTGATCTCGTCGATGTGCCCGGTGACGACGGCGTAACCGGCCTGCTCGATCAGCATTCGCAGCAGTTCCACGACATCGTCACTCGAGTTGAATACCGCGACGCAATCGGGCCGGCGGTCGTGTGTTGCTGAACCTGTCACGCTATGAAACCTCGCACGCCCGACGCGCTAACTGGACTTGTCGATGGCTGCCGTCCATTCGGCAATCTGGTCCGGACTCATGGAACCCCGCGGCGACACGCGCGCATCTTCGTATCCCCATTGGTCCACATCCACGAGGTACTGCGCGCGCGACAGAAGCGTTCCCTGGCATACCTTGCTATTGCGGGTGGGCACGTCGAGTTCCGCGAGCAGCCGGTTCACGAGCTCGCGGGTGACCGCGGCCGGAATCAGCGCGCGCTCACCCGGGTAGATGAAGCCAAACAGCACGATGTGGCTGAGAAGCACACGCCAGTGCGGGCCGAACCGCCGCATCAGGCGCTCCCAGTTCACGAGGCCGCTGCAGTGCCGGAGCAGGTGCGCGACATCCGCTCCGTCGTACCGCTCGCGCTCCATGATCAGCGACTTCGACCAGATCATCTCCTCCGCTGGACAGAGCTTCACTGGGACTCCGAGCACTTCCTCGTCAATCGCGTGGGCGAACCATTCGTCGTCCACTTCGACGATGCCGTTGCCGGAGTTGAAGATGATGTCGATGAAGCGGTCGCCGTTGAAGGCTTTCGCAAGCCAGTGCGAAAACGCGACCTCGGTCTTGAAGCCGAGGCGCTGGAGCACGTCGAGCACGCGATCGAGATCGCGCGGGCGGACGAAGATATCGAAATCCTTCGTGGTGCGCGCAATACCGGCGAAGTAGTGGAACGCGTAGGTGCCCCCCACCAGATACGGGACGCCGCTGCGATTCAGCGACTCGAGGGACTGACGATACAACTCGGCCTTATCCGGCGAGGTCAGCAGGGGGGTCTCGGTCTCGAACGCCATGGCTTGATGGACGTTGCAGGAAGCTCGCCAGCCCTCGTGTTACGCGGTGCGTACAAGGGGTGGCGCGGTGCTTGTCGTCCCGGGTTGCGCGGGCGAGGGGGCGGCGTCGGGCTCCCGCGGGATCTCGACGATCAGGAACGGCGGCCGGTCCGGCTGCGTCCGCGCGAGCAGCGGCATGGCCACGTTGTACACAGGAACCCCGGTGCTCGTCTTCCCTTCCGCCGTGCCGCGGTGCGCGTGGCCATGGAACACTGCGCTCACGCGATAACGATTGATTGGTTCCTCGAGGCGGCTGGATCCGAGCCAGGGGAAAATCTCGATCGGCTCGCCTTCCACCGTGCCCCGAATCGGCGCGTAATGGAGGACGGCGACGCGCCGTGACGTGCGGAGCCGGGCGAGCGCTGCCTCCAGCTTGAGCGACTCATCTACCGCCTCCTGAACGAACGTCTTGATCGCGGCTTCTCCCCAGGGCCCGAGCGCTCCGCGCCCGAACCCGCCGCAGAAGCCTTTGACGCCCGCGAAGCCGATCCCGTGAACTTCGGCGGCCTCGCCGTCGAGGACCTTCACGCCCGCCTCCTGCAGGATCCTCGCGATCTCGTCGGCCTTTCCTGCTTCGAAATCATGATTGCCCAGCACCGCGATCACGGGGATCTTGACGGACGACGTCAGCTCCCGAGCGAGAATCTTCGCTTCCTCGGGGAGGCCGTAGTCCGTGAAGTCGCCGCACAACACGAGTACGTCCGCGCTGCTGCTGATTTGGGAGAACAGCGGCTGGAACTGTCCCTGCGACGTCTTCGAAACGTGAATGTCGCCGATGGCGGCGATCCGCACACGGTTTGAAGGTAACGTCATCCGTATCCCTGCGGCACGGGCTCCAAGGGCCCGACGCTCGTTTTGGCGTACTCAAAACGAGAGCCACCCCATGGTTGAGATAATGACCGCGTGGGACGAGTGGAGCAGATCTTCATCAAGCGCATGAGGCGCGGGCCCATGGATACGGCGCTGCGGGCGACACTCGTCGCCGGCCGCGGCATTGCCGGGAACGCCAATCAGGGAGGCACACGGCAGGTGACGCTTCTCTCTCGCGAGAGATGGACCGACCTGATGACGCAAGTTGGAGCGGCCCTCGAACCTCGCGCCAGGCGCGCGAACCTGGTGCTCTCGGGCGTGGACCTCGAGAACACGCGCGGGCGCGTGCTGCGCATTGGCACGTGCCGCCTGCGGGTGCGGGGAGAAACGCGCCCGTGCGAGCAGATGGAAGAGGCATTGACCGGGTTGCAAGCGGCCATGCGCGCGCACTGGGGTGGCGGCGCGTTCGCGGAAGTCCTCGACGGAGGAGAGATTGCGGTCGGCGACGATGTTGCGTGGGAATGACCCGTCGAGAGCCTCAGGGTCATCGCGAGCATAGTCGAGGGATGAAGGTTCCGCTGGCGCGCGCGTTGTCGAAGCTCGGCATCATGTCGCGCGCGCAGGCCGTGGAGCGCATCCTTGCCGGGGAGGTTCGCGTTGGCGGGCGAATCGTCCGCGATCCCGGCTTCCTGGTCGTTCCTGAAACCGCGCGTATCGTCGTCCGCGGCGAGACGATCGAGAAGGCCGCACCGCTGACCATCCTCCTGCACAAGCCGCGCGGCATCGTGACCACCCGCGCGGACCCCGAAGGGCGCAGGACTGTCTACGATCTCCTCACTGATGTCCCGACGTATCTGTCGCCGGTCGGGCGTCTAGACCTGGCGTCCACAGGCCTGCTGCTCCTCACGAACGACACGCGCCTGTCCAACTGGCTCCTCGATCCCGCCAACCGCATCACTCGGACCTACGTCATCACCGTCCGCGGTGAGTTGTCAGACGAGAGCGTGATCCGGATCCGGCGCGGAATTCGCGACAACGGCGAGCTGCTGCGGGCGTCGGCAGCGGCGATCCTGAAGCGGTCCGGTCGCGAGACGCACGTGCGGGTTGAATTGCTGGAAGGAAAGAATCGTGAGTTGCGGCGGCTGTTCGCCGCATGCGGGCACGAGGTCACGCGCCTCAAGCGCGTGGCGTTTGGCGGTTTGGAGCTCGGACCCCTCGCGCCGGGCCAATGGAGAATCGTCGCGCCAGTGGAGATCGAAAAGGCGTTCCCGGACGCCGCCTTGACGAGCACTCGGAAGCCGGGACACGGAGACGCGTAGGCACGGAGAAACTGGAACGTTCCAGGATCTCCGCGATTCCGAGCCTCCGTGTCCCGTCACGGTGACAGACGTGTGGAGCTGGGCGTTACCCTTGCTGCTGCGGCTGCCCCTGCTGACGCCGCTGACCGCGCTGCTTGGCGCGCTCGTCACGCTTCGCCTTCAGCTCCTTCGCCTTCGCCTGCTGGTCCGGCGTCAGCACGCCCCAGACGTCGTTGTGAATCCGCGCCTGCAGGAGCGCCATGTCGGTTTGGGCGGTGGCCAGCGCCTGCGACGTGGAGCGGATCAGGGCTTCGTTGACGGGAACGGTTTCAACGGCCGCGCGCTGCGCCTCGTGCGCTTCGCGCAGCCGCTGGCCGATCGTGCGCATGTCGTCGCGGTGACGCTGCATCACCGAGCGGACCTGCTCGCGCTGCGTGTCGTTCAGCTCGAGCTGCGCGAGAGGGAAACCGCCGCGGCCCGGACCGAACCCGCGGCCGCCGCGCCGTCCTTCCTGGTCCTGCGCCAGGGCTGCCGTGCCCAGGCCGGCCGCCAGCAGGGCGGCGCCGGCGGTCAGTGCAATGGTGGAACGAAAACGTCGAATCATCGATACCTCCGAAGAGTCTGTTGGATGTTGGCGCCGTTGTGTGTGTCGCGTCGTTGTGTGTCGCTTGTTGATTTTGACGGTACGCCCCATGACGAAGGCACGTCACCTGTGTGACAAGTCTGTGGCGTACGCGTCCTCATTCGAACCGCAATGCTTCGATTGGATCGAGCGCGGCGGCTTTCCGCGCCGGATAGAACCCGAAGAAGATGCCGATGGCGGTGGCACAACCGAACGAGAGCAGCACCGCGCCCGATGTCACGACCGCCGACCATTGCATCAGGCTGCTGACTGCCCACGATGCGCCGAACCCGAGTGCCACCCCAATGGCGCCGCCGGCCAGCGACAGCACGACGGCCTCCACGAGGAACTGCAGCAGCACGTCGACGTCGCGTGCGCCGACAGACAGCCGCAGGCCGATCTCGCGCGTGCGCTCCGTCACGGACACCAGCATGATGTTCATGATCCCGATGCCGCCGACGAGCAGCGACACCGCCGCAATGCTCGCGAGCAGGTAGGTCATTGTCGTCGTCGTAGACGTGAGCATCGTCGCGAATTCCTCGAGCGTGCGCACGGAGAAATCATCGTCTTCCCCCGGCTGGATGCGGTGTCGCACTCGCAGGAGATCCGTAATCCGGGCGGTCATGTCGGGCAATGAGACCCCGTCCTCGGCCGAGATGGTGATGTTCGAGACGTGCTCGACGCCCTGCAGCTTCTTCTGCACGGTGGTGTAAGGCACGATGACCGTGTCGTCCTGATCCTGGCCCGGCATTGCCGACTGCCCCTTGGCGGTGAGCACGCCGAGAACCTTGAACGGCTGGTTCTTGATCCGGATCGTCGCTCCGGTCGGATCCGCACCAGCGCCGAACAGCTGGTCACGCGCGACCGATCCCAGCACCGCCACCTTGGTGCCGCGCTCCACGTCCTGTCGCGCGAACATCGTGCCGAACTGCAGCGGCCACGACCGGATGTCGAGGATCTCCTCGCTCGTGCCCTGCACGGATGTGTTCCAGTTGGCGCTCTGGGCAACCACCTGCGTCCGGGCATTCAACCCCGGCGACATGAACCGGATGCCGGGCACCTGGGCGCGAATCGCCTCTGCGTCCTCCGGCTTGAGCGTCGTCGTGGCCCCCTGGCCGCCGCGCACGGGACCAAAGCCGGCGCCGGCGCTGACGGTCACGAGATTGGAGCCCGCGCTCTTGATCTGGTTTTCGACCGAGGTCCGCGCCCCGGTACCGATGGCGACCATCACAATCACCGCGGCGACGCCGATGATCATGCCGAGCGCCGTCAGCGCGGTCCGCATCGCGTTGCGACGCAGCGCCTTGACCGCCATCAACAGCGTCATGAGTAGAGACATGTGAATTCGTGAACTCGTGAATTAGTGATTACGCGACTCAGTGATTCGCGATTAGGCGGCATCGACCTCCAGTGCCGCCTGCTCCTCGTACGCCCTCAGCTCGACCGCTGCACCGCGGCGCACCGTTACCGGACGATCGCTCCGCACGCGGCCGTCCCGGAACGACACGATGCGCGTGCCGTACTCCGCGATGTCCGGCTCGTGCGTCACGAGCACGATGGTGAGCCCTTCGGCATTCAGCTTCTGGAAGATGCCCATCACCTCGATACTCGTGCGCGTATCGAGGTTCCCCGTCGGCTCGTCAGCCAGAAGCAGCGCCGGCTGGTTGACGAGCGCGCGGGCGATGGCGACGCGCTGCTGCTGGCCCCCCGAGAGCTGATTCGGATGATGGTCGAGCCGCGCGCCCAGGCCGACGGCGTCGAGCGCGGCCGCGGCACGCGCGCGGCGTTCCTTACCGGCCAGTGCGGCGCCGTACAGCATCGGAAGCTCCACCTGTTCGAGCGCCGTGGTGCGCGGCAGCAGGTTGAATCCCTGGAACACGAAGCCGATCTCGCGATTGCGAACCCGCGCCAGCGCCCGCTTGTCCAGCTGCGACACGTCTCGCCCGTTGAGCACGTACCCTCCGAAGGTTGGCCGATCGAGACAGCCGGCGAGGTGCATGAACGTGGACTTGCCAGAGCCGGACGGTCCGGTCAAGGCGACGAACTCGCCTGGCATCACGTCAAGCGTGACGCCGCGCAGCGCGCGCACGTCTACTTCGCCCACGCGATACGTCTTCACGAGATCGCGGACGGAAATGACCGGCGTCATCGGGTCCTCGCCTGCGTTCGAGTGCGAGTCGGCCGTTGCGGCAGGAGCGGCGATCCTGATCCCTGCGACGCCGACGCCGTCGGCTGCGCGGCAATCGCCGTGACGACCTGCGCGCCCTCCTGTAACATTCCAGCAGGCACCGCGGTCGTCGTGCCGTCGTTGATGCCCGGTTCAACCGGCACACGTGCCAGACGCCCGTCGTGCACCACCCAAACACCCGCGCCGCGGGCAGCTCCCGGGCCGCCCGCAGCGCGGGTTTCGGGCGCCTGCTGGCCGAGCGCCGTGAACACTTCCGTGGTGGCACGGAAGCGGAGGGCGGCGTTCGGCACACGCAGGATGTCGTCCGCGCGCGCGATTTCGATGGTGACGTTCGCCGTCATGCCGGGCTTCAATTTCAGCTCCGGGTTCGGCACGTCGATCACCGTGACGTAGCTCACGACGTTCTGCTCGATCACGGGCTCGAGGCGAACCTGCTTCACCGTTCCCGTGAACGTGTCGTCGGGATGGGCGTCAACGCGGAACTCCACCTGTTGACCGCGCTCGATGCGGCCGATGTCGGATTCGTCCACCCGCGCGTTGACCTGCATCTGCCGCAGATCCTGTGCGAGCACGAACAGCGTCGGCGCCGACATGCTGGCGGCGACGGTCTGCCCGACGTCTACGCTGCGCGAGATCACGATGCCGTCAATCGGGGCCTTGATCGTGGTGTGCCCCAGGTTCACCTCGTTGTTGCGCAACGACGCCCGCCCCTGGACAACCTGCGCCTGTGCAGCCTTCAGCGACGCTTCCGCCTGGCGGGCATTCGCTTCTGCGGTTTCGAGGTCGGTGGCCGGGATCAGCTGCTTCGCCGACAATTCGTGGGCACGCTTCAGCTTTACGCGCGTATCCTCGACCTGAACCCGCGCGGCATCCACTTCCGCCTGCAGCCGCTGCACCGTCGCGCGCGCTTGCTCGACCTGTGTGTCGAACAGCGACGGCTCGAGCTGCGCGATGACCTGGCCCTTCCGCACCTGCGAGTTGTAGTCGGCGTAGAGCGCCTTGATCGTGCCCGACACCTGCGTGCCGACATCAACGGTGGTCACAGCCTCCAGGGTTCCTGTGGCTTCAACCGCCTGAACGACCGAGCCGCGCGTCACTGTCGTCGTGGTGAGCTTCGGGCCATCCTGCGACCCGCTGCCGCGATAAAACGCCGTGACGCTGGCGGTTACGACGGCCACCACCGCCAGCACCAGCAGGACCTTTTTCTTCATATGCCCCCTCGTGTTCACACACCTATTGAACGGGACCGGCGTGGCATGCCAGTGGCGGAGGTGTGAAAAAACGATGGCGCCCCGCATAGCCAGACAGAACGGGCGAAAATCGCGGTGTTCCGGACGTTACGATTGAACCGTGGAAAGCCCGGTCGAGCCGCGTCCGACGGTGCTCGTCGTGGAGGACGAAACCAACATACGGGAACTGATCTGTCTGCACCTCGAGCTCGAGCAGCTCGAGTGCGTACAGGCGGCAGATGGCAATGAAGGGCTGCGCTTGTCTCGTGAGCGGCGTTTCGACCTCGTGATCCTCGACCTCATGCTGCCCGGCCTCGACGGTGTCACCGTCTGCCGCGCCATCCGCCGCGATTCCATCAACAGCGGCGTGCCCATCCTGATGCTGACCGCCCGGCGCGAGGAGTCCGACAAGGTGGTCGGCCTCGAAAGCGGCGCCGACGACTACCTGACGAAGCCGTTCGGGGTGAGGGAACTCGTGGCGCGGGTTCGCGCGCTCCTGCGTCGCCGGCCGATGGCGACCGCTTCGGCCGACGGTGACGGGCAGCGTCCCGTCTCGTACCGACATATCGAAGTGGACCCGGCGAAGCGGCGGGTGCGTGTCAACGGACGCCATGTCGAATTGACAGCGCACGAGTTCAACCTGCTGGTGGTGCTGGTGTCGAACCCCGGCATCGTGTTCAGCAGGGAGGCCCTGCTCGGGCGGGTGTGGAAGGAAGACACGTTCGTGACGGTGCGCAGCGTGGATACGCTGGTCAAGCGGCTGCGCAAGAAAGTTGAAGACGATCCCGCCAATCCATCGGTGATCCTCACCGTCTGGGGTGCGGGATACAAGGCCGCCGATGTCTGACCCGTCGCCCGCACCGGTCGTGACGCCGAACCTGTCGAGGGGCAGGCCATCCTGGTATCACAGCCTCTACTGGCGGATCGCGCTTGGACTGATCGCGTTTCTCGGGCTGGCGCTCGCTGCCCAGGGACTGCTGTTCATCTGGATGACGGACCGCATCGCCGGATCGATGCCGGCCCGCTCGCCGCGGCAGCTCGCGTTTCTCGTCGCCTCGGACCTCTCGTCCGCGTTGGAACGGGATCCCACAACCGACGTGGAAACACACCTGCGGCAGCAGTACGGACGCGTGTTTCAACCGATCGTCGTGCTGATGCGCGACGGCCGCACGGCCGCGAACCGTGACACGCCAACAGAGCTCGAGCAGGAATTGCGCGAGGAACTCGCGCGGTTCGCGTCGAGGCCGCGGTTCGACGGGCGACGTGGCGGCCGGCCCGGCCTCCCCGTGCAGGGGAGCCCGGGCGGCCCGCGCCGCCGTGCCGACTTCGCGCCCATCCGGGCGGAAGGAGAACTGGTCGGCGCGGTGGCGGTGCCCCTCGGCCGGCCACCCTTCTCCGTTCTCCTGCGGGAACTTGGCCCGACAATGGGACTGGTCGGAGCGTTGGTGCTGCTCGCCGGCGGAGCGGTGATCGCGCTCGTGATGTTCGGACCGGCACGACGGCGCCTGCGAGGCGTCCAGGAGGCGACCGAACGGATTGGCGCCGGCGATTTGACGGCGCGCGCACCCGCCGACGGCGGCGACGAAGTGGCGCAGCTCGCGCGCTCGTTCAACCGGATGGCCGAAGACCTGGCGGCGCGCGCGGCAGACCTCGATGCTTCGGACCGAGCGCGACGCCAGCTCCTCGCCGACGTCTCCCACGAGCTCATGACCCCGCTCACCGCGATGCGCGGATATGTCGAAACGCTCTCGATGCGGGAACTGCAGCTCGATGCCGGCACGCGAGAGCGGTACATGCGCATCATCGACGACGAGACGCGCCGGCTCGAAAACATCATCGGAGACTTGCTGGACCTGGCGCGTCTCGAAGGCGGCGGGAGCGCCTTCCGACGCGAACGAGTAGACGTGCGAGCGCTGTTCGACCGCGTGGCGATGCGCCACGAGCGCGAGATGCAGGGCCGCGGGATCACTCTCGTCCGCGAGCTCGAGCCCGGCGCGGAGTTCGTGCCCGGCGATCCCGATCGCCTCGAGCAGGCGCTGCAGAACCTCGCGGCGAATGCGTTGCGCCACACGCCGGACGCAGGCACGATCGCGCTTGCGGCCGCTCCGACCGCCGATGGCATCCGGTTGACGGTCCGCGACTCCGGCCCGGGCATCCCGCCAGAACACCTGCCGCTCATCTTCGACCGTTTCTACAAGGCCGACGCCGCGCGTCGGGCCGCAAGCGGCAGCGGCCTGGGCCTCTCCATCGTCAAAGCGATCGTCGAGCGGCATGGCGGCACCATTACGGCGCGCAACGACAACGGTGCGCTGTTCGAAATCACTCTGCCGCGCGTCGGCTAAGGGAGGCCGTGGTGAAACTCACCACGCCTGCGACGCGCTCCTACGGGCAGCGCAGCGGCGCAAACGTCCCTGCCCGCCGCTCACGGTTCCAAGCGTAGATGTAGAAGGTCCGCCCGTCGAGGACGGTTGCTAGGCGGCAGTTCTCGGCGTGCCCGCGGTCGAGGGCAAACAGTACGCTGGGGGAGTAGTCGATCCCGTTTCGCGTCAAATCCCGCGCGTCCATCGAGCGTGCGGTCCCAACGCGTCCGCTCACCAGCACGACGGCATTGCTCAGGCCGTTCGCAGCCGCACGCGTGAAGAGTTGGTTGCGCTCCGCGATAACCGTCCTCGCCTGCCACCCATGGAGCGCAAGGACCAGCGGTGCGGCGGCGATGCTGACGACGATGGCGGCGAACAGCGTGCGCGTGCCGCGGTCCGCCTGTTGCAGCGTGTCGGCGCGAAACAGGTTGGCCGCGACGTACACGACCATGAACAGGAACGCCTCGTAGTAGAAGCGGGGCCCGTACTGGTTTCCGCCGCGATTCACGTAGAAGATCAAGAGGACGGCTGTGGCAACGAACAGCCAGTCGATCGCGCCGCGCCTCACGTCCCGGTCTCCGCGGCGCAAGTACCACAGGTACGCCGCGAGAAGCGCCGGAGGAGTCCACAGCAGGAACTGCAGGAGCTGTGTCGCCAGCATGTCCAGCCCTCGAAGCGCGAACCCGTGCGCGAACCAGAGCGACACGGTGGCGTCGGTCGTGGTTATCCGCCAGGCGGTGCCGGAGAGCGCGTGGTTGTAGGAGAGCAGAAAGACGACCCAGGGAAGGCCTCCCACCATGACCAGCATCACGGCGCGACGCGGCCGCGTGCCGACGTGGCTGACGAGCAGCGCGACGACCGCGATACCGCAGACGACGCCGGTGAAATACCGCGTCACCACGGCCCAGCCGATCAGGAAGCCCACCAGCAAGGAACAAAACGTCGGCGCGCGGCTCGACCGCGCCGCACAGCACGACGCGAGGACAAGCAGTGCGCCGCAGAACGTGTGGGAAAAGAACGAGGCTGCGTTGAAGATGAAGAAGCCTGATACGGCCGTCATGGCAGCCGCAAGCACGCCTGTGCGAGGGCCGTGCAGTGACTCGCCGAGCCCCCACACGAGAAGAAGCGTCGCCGTCCCGATCAGCGGATTCAACAGCCACGGCGGTATACCAATCGCACGCGCGGCGGCAAGCGCAAGCGGCCATCCGGGCGGGAACGTGCCGAACGCGCGACCCTGGTCGTGGGCGATGTAGTTGAACTCGAAGAACTCAGGGAGCGCGGGAACCGGATTTGCGAGCCGTCCCTCGCCAAACGTTGCCGCTTGATACAAGTAGACGTACTCGTCGCCCGAGTTCGGAAACCGCTGGAGGACGACTGCGCCGACCGTAACGAGCATCAACGTGTAGGCCGCTCCGCCGAGAGCGATCACGAACGGTCTCCGGCGATCACAGGCCGCGGCAAAGCCAAGGCATGCGGCGTAGAGCCGGTCGAGCATCATCCCGGTGCAATGTCGTCGCGACACCACGTCAATGGCTGCAGTGTAGCCTCAACCGTGACCCGTTCGAGGTGCGCAACTGTCCTCGCGAAGCGGCGCCGTGCGGTCCCTGTCTCTGGGAGGTGACGCGCCTCGGACGGGGCGATTGCACATCGCGTGGTTTTCGCAGGTAGGCCGGCATACCGCTTCGGCACAGCCATTGCCTCCCGCGTGTTTTAGCCCTGCCTGGGAGGTCACGTGACTCGCCCGAAATCACTTGCATTTGCTTGCGCCCTGATTGGCGCGGCACTACTTTGGCCGACAGAGGCGCAGGCACAGCGCCGCCGCGTCGTCCATTCCGGCGGCGGACGATCGGTCGTCGTGGTGGGCGGCTTCTTTTATCGGCCCTGGTTCTACGACCCGTGGTACGGCTGGGGCTATCCCTACGGCTGGTATCCGCCGCCCTACACCTACGGCGGCCGCTACGGCGCCGATGCGTCGCTTCGGCTGCAGGTCGAACCCAAGGAAACGGAAGTGTTCATCGACGGGTACTATGCGGGCACTGTTGATGACTTCGACGGCTTCTTCCAGCGGCTTCACCTCGAACCCGGCGAACACGATGTCCAGCTCTATCTCGCCGGACACCGCACCGTGCGCCAGAAGGTGTACCTCCAGCCCACGGGCACCTTCCGCGTGAAGCACACGATGGAACCTCTCGCCGCAGGAGAAACGCCGGACCCGCGTCCTAATCCGCCGGCCGCTCCGCCGCCGCAGCGGGACCGCTATGACGCGTTCGGACGACGCGATCCGTCCGGGCAGCCTGAACGGCCTGCAGCGTCCTCACGCGATTCTCAGTTTGGCGCGCTTGCCATACGCGTCCAGCCACAACAGGCTGAGATCCTGGTTGACGGTGAACGGTGGGACGGTCCTGACAGGTCGGATCGGCTCGTGATTCAACTCGCGGAAGGCGAACACCGCATCGAAGTTCGCCGCGAGGGGTTCACGACCTACTCGTCGACGGTTCAGGTACACCGAGGCGAGACGACGACACTCAATGTCAGCCTGGTGCGGGAGTAATCACACGATGCGCCTGCCTCTCGCTCTCGCGCTTGCGATCGTGGTCGTTCCGTCCACCGGCTTCACGCAAACCACACCCGCTCCTCCCACGCCGGGTCCACTCGTCGTCGAGCGCCTCCACTCGAACTTCGTCGTCGCGCCGGACTACAAGGTGACGGAGCTCGACGGCGAGGTCGCGCACATGGCTGGCGGATACGTCGGGTGGCTCACGGAGGACACGCTGTTCGTCGGCGGCGCGGCGTATTCGGTCGCGAATCGGTCCGACGATATGAGGCTGACCTATGGAGGGCTTGCCGTTGGCTGGACGCTGTTCCCGGAACGTCGAATCCAGTTCGGCACGCGCGGCCTCGTCGGCCTGGGCCGCGCCGGGCTGGGCACGGATGTCGCGTTCGCGCGCTTCGGGCGCGGCGGACGAGGGAACCGCGTCAGTACACGTCCCGAAGCCGTGCCCGAATCCGTCCGGTTTCGAATCGAAGACGACTTCTTCGTGTTCGAGCCGCAACTGACGGTCGTGACGAAGTTGACCAGGCACGTCTCGATCAACGCCGGCGCAGGGTACCGCGTCACCGCGTACGCCGACCGACTCGAAGATCGCGTGAACGGCGCCACCGGCAGCATCGGTATACAGCTCGGAGGGTTCTGAACAGGGGCCAGAAGCGACGCGCACCACGCAGGTGCAGGATGCGACGTCGCTTTTTACAGGAAGAAATCTGGCATGAGGGCGTCTTCACTGACGCCTTCGTGCCGGTACACAGAGAAGTCGGTCACCCCCGCCTCGCGCAGCACGTCGTCGTCGATGAAAAAGCGCCCGGTGCACGCACGCGCGTCGCGCGTGAGAATCGCGTGCGCGGCGTCGGCCACGATCTCCGGCTTGCGCGTGCGCTGCAACATCTCCGGCCCGGCAATGTAGGCGATGGCGGCGGTGTCGATGCCGGTTCGCGGCCAGAGCGCGTTGAACGCGATGCCGTCTCCCCGGAACTCCTCCGCCATGCCCAGCACGCACAGGCTCATGCCGTACTTCGCCATCGTGTAGGCGACGTGGGGCGCGAACCATCGCGGGTCCAGGTTCAAGGGCGGTGAAATGTTCAGCACGTGAGGGTTCGTGGCCCGCTTCAGGTGCGGCACGCATCGCTGGGTGCACAGGAACGTGCCGCGCGTGTTCACCTGCTGCATGAGGTCGAAGCGCTTCATCGGCGTCTGCAGCGTACCCGCCAATGTGATCGCCGAGGCGTTGTTGACGAGCACGTCGATCCCGCCGAATGTCTCCACCGCCTGCTGCACCGCGCGCTCGACCTCGTCTTCTTCCCGCACGTCCATCGCAATCGGCAGCGCACGTCCGCCGGCGCTCTCGATCTGCTCAGCCGCCGTGTAGATCGTGCCGGGCAGTTTCGGGTGCGGCACCGTCGTCTTCGCGGCGACGACAATGTTGGCGCCATCGCGAGCGGCGCGCAGCGCGATGGCCTTCCCGATGCCGCGGCTGGCCCCGGTAATGAACAGCGTCTTTCCGTTGAGTGTCCGCATGTTGGGCAGGCCTCTAGGCTATCCGTTGTACTTACAAAGGCCAATGCCCCTGGAGCATGGAGTCGAGAGCCCGCAGTCGGCGTGGTACTCTGACTGGGATGGTGAGTTTACGCCGCCGCCGATGGATCACGGCGGGACTGCTGCTCGGGATGAGCCTCGGCGCGCTCGAAGCCACCGTGGTCAGCACCGCAATGCCTACGGTAATCGCGACGCTTGGCGGCCTCGCGCACTACAGCTGGGTTTTTTCCGCGTACCTGCTCACCTCGACGGCATCAGTGCCCATCTGGGGGCGCCTCTCGGATCTGTACGGCCGTCGTCGGTTGTACCTGGCCGGCGTGCTGGTGTTCCTCGTCGGGTCTGCGCTCTCGGGAGCTGCCGGCACAATGACGCAGCTGATCGTGTTCCGCGCCATCCAGGGCCTCGGCGCCGGAGCGATCATTCCCCTCGGCATGACGATCGTCGGCGAGCTCTATTCGATCGAGGAACGGGCGCGCACGCAGGCGCTGTTCAGCGGCGTGTGGGGCGTTGCGTCGATCGCCGGGCCGCTGGTCGGTGGCTACATCACCGACGCCCTGTCGTGGCCCTGGGTGTTCTACCTGAACATCCCGTTCGGCGTGCTCGCAATGAGCGTCATTGCCGTCGCGTATCCGCCTGCGCCGGCCACGACGCAGGCGCGCATCGACTGGGCCGGCGCGGCGCTGCTGTTTGCAGGGGTTACCGCGCTGCTCATCGCGCTGAGTGACGCAGCGCCGCTGCCGCCGGCGTGGCTCGCCTCTTCCGCGGTGCTGATCGGCGGGCTGATCCTCGTCGAGCGCCGCGTGCCGCAGCCGATCCTCCCGCTCGACCTGTTCGAGAATCGCCTGGTTGCCACCTCGCTTCTCGTCGCCTTTCTCGTCGGAACGGCGATGTTCGGCGCTATCGCGTTCGTGCCGCTCTTCGTGCAGGCGGTCATGGGCGGGTCCGCCACGGAGGCGGGCACCACGCTCACACCGTTATTCCTCGGCTGGGTGCTGTCGTCCATCGCCGGGGCGCGCCTCTCCGTTCGCACCGGTTACCGGCGCGTGACCATCGTCGGCATCGCGCTGATCGTCATCGGCTTCGTGATGCTCGTCCTGATGGACATCGATGCGGGGCGGACCATGTTGCTGTCGTCGGCGCTCGTACTTGGCTCGGGCATGGGTCTGTCGATGCTCGCACTGCTGCTGGCGATCCAGCACGGTGTGGAACGGGCGAGGCTCGGCCTCGCGACGTCGCTCAACCAGTTCTCACGAAGCATCGGCGCGGCGGTTGGTGTCGCGATCATGGGTGCGCTCCTCGCGCGCTCGATGGCCGGCATGGACCTGCCGGGCGGAGCGCACGGCCTGGCCGCCGGTGGCTTGAGGCTCGAAGGCGCGGCTCGCATTCAATTGGCCGAGGCGCTCCAGGGAGTGTTCACGCTCGGCGCCGCGATGACCGTTCTCGCCCTGATTGCGTGCATCTTCCTGCCCGCCGTTGATTTTTCTTCCGTGGTGAGCAGCGGCGCCGGCGAAATCCTCATCGAAGCCGAGATGGCGAATCTGGCGCCGGAGGCGGAACCGCAACTCGTGAAGAAAACGTCCTGAACGGATGCGCACGTTCCACCTGGACACCTCCACCTGGATCGCGGCGGATATCGACCGGGTATTCCAGTTCTTTGCACAGGCGGAGAACCTGCAGCGGCTGACGCCGGCCTCGCTGAGCTTTCGCATCCTCACACCGTCGCCAATCGCGATGTGCGAAGGGACCACGATTGACTACCAGCTGTCGTTGCGAGGCCTCCCCTTCACCTGGCGAAGCGAGATCACCGCGTGGGACCCGCCGCGCCGCTTCGTGGATGAGCAGCGCAAGGGACCGTACAGGTCGTGGAAACACTCGCACGTGTTCGAGGCGCGCGATGGCGGCACCCTCGTGCTAGATCAGGTGGAATACGCCACGTGGGGCGGAGCGATCGTGAACCGGTTCTTCGTCGCACCGGAGCTGCGCCGCATCTTCGCTTACCGCAAGGCTGCGTTGGCCGCACACTTCAGTGGGAACCGCTGAATAGTCACGCCGCTGAATGCCACTGGACGTGCGAAGCCAGGCGGCGCCACCTGGACCGACACCCCGTTCAGCTTTACGGCAGTAATTCCGGCCTGCTACGCTGACCGGCACGCTGCGATGTGCCCCGGGTTCCCCTGTGACAGCACCACACGCCCCGTTCATCAATCGTCTGCGTCGTCGCCTTCGCGGATTGCCCTATCCGACAATGATCGCCACGATGCAGGAAGCGCTCGAAGCGCTGGACGTCGGCGCGCTGGCGGCCGACAACAGCGGCCGCTACGTCGCCGCCAACGCTCACGCATCAGCGCTCACGGGCTACTCGCACGCCGAGCTCCTCCAGATGTCCGTCAGAGATCTCACCCCCGGTATGAGGCAGGACGCCTCCGGGGAACTGTGGCACCGCTTCATCACTGCCGGCGCACAGTCGGGCGATTACCTCCTCGAGAGGAGGGACGGTGCCTCGGTGGACGTGCACTACGCAGCGTTCGCGAGCGTCGCGCCGGGCGTGCACGTCACGCTGATGACGCCGCTTGAATCGGCGTCATCAGCGTGAAGGGAATCGGGGATCGGGGGACGCGGGATCGGAGCGGCTACTTACGTCTGCGGCCGCTGTTTTCGCGACGTTCGACCGAGCGCCGATCGCCCGTGAAGCGTTCGAGGGCGAATCCTTGGGCAACAATGCGGCGTTCGTAGTCGGCCTGGAACTGCATGCACTCGATGACGTCGTGAAACGTGTGCGATTCACGCGTGGCGCCCGGGCCATGGATGTGAAGATGCACTTCGCCGGCGAGCGTCGCGGCCCGGACAATGCGGACCGACTGAGCTCCCTTGGTGAATAACCACGCGGTTTCGACGGCAGCCAGCACGGAATAGTACCGCCTGGGATATCGGCGCCAACTCGACCTTTCGTTAGGCCGCCTCCCCGAGCCGTGTGACGTAGGCGCGCTCCGCCGGGCCAAGCCATGGCGGCGATGCGGCCGCGGCGTTTTCCAGGACCCGCAGCGGTTTCGACGTTGCGGGAATCGCCACGTGACATCGCGCATCGCTCAGGATCCATTTGAGCAGCGCCTGCGCCCACGTGGTCACGCCATACGCCCGCAGCGGCTGCAGGTCGGCGTCCGAGGGCGCGCGCCGAAATAAGCGCCCCTCACCGAACGGCCGCATGACAACCACTCCGAGTCCGAGCTCCTCAGCGAGAGGCAGGATGCGGGCTTCCACCTCTCGCTGCGCCGGGTTGTACGGTACCTGGATGGTCGTGATCCGGCCCGTTCGCATGACCGCTTCCAGCTCGGGAAACGCCGACGCGCTGTAGTGCGTGGCCCCGATCGCGCGAACCCTCCCTTGATCGCGCAGCCGTTCCAGCGCCGTGAGGTGATCGCGCCAGTTCACGAGATTGTGAACCTGGTAGAGATCGACGCGGCCGCCGAAGAACGCGAGCGCTGCATCAATCTGCCGGCGAGCCTCAGACGGCGATGACGTCCATACCTTTGTCGCCACAGTTGCGGACGAGCGGCGTCCGGACAGCGCGCGACCCAGCACGCGTTCAGCCTCGCCGTACATCGGCGAGGAGTCGAACAATGTCGCGCCGACGCCAACCGCTGCATCCACCACGGCTCGCGCGTTCGCCTCGGCGGCCTCACCGCGGACGTCGAACGTCCGCCAGGTGCCCACACCCACGGCAGGCACGACAAGGCCGCTCGATCCGAGCGGGCGCTCGCCCATGGAACGAGACTACCGCTTCTTGGTTTTCTTCTGGATTGGATCGACGGCCGGTGTTTCGGCGTCGGGAGGAACGACGACGACGAAGTCGGCGAGCGACCACGTGAACGGCGGCTGCTGACGTCGATCGGTC
>WUUC01052151.1_pt1 | contig 19665 bp, 12 predicted proteins | sample 6278441 | NCBI WGS metagenome assembly WUUC01 (sample SAMN13675441, study PRJNA597444) | soil metagenome | isolation source: soil | place: USA: Washington | collected 2017-10 | reverse complement strand
CGAAGACCGCTTCGGCGGCTTCGAGCATCGTGAGGCCGGGGTTGTCGAGCAGCGCGCCGTCGACCTCGACGACGCGCGCGCGCCCGATGCCTTGGCATGCGGCCAGGCGATCGAGCCCCGAGACCGCGCACAGCTGGTGCGCCATGCCTTCGTGCGTCACCAGCACTTCCGGGTTCAGGTCGAGCAGCTGCTCGGCGGTGAAGCGCGGCCAGCCGGTGTAGCTGACCGCAGCGACGTCGCGCACGCCGCCCGCGCTGAGCACGTCGAAGTAGCTCGTGTCGCGCGTGCCGCCGTAGACCACTTCGCCGTAGACCGCGGCGTACAAGCCGGTCGGGCGCTCGGCCTCGGGGATGTGCTTGGCGATGTCGCGCATGCGGCGCGGCAAGCGCTTCGCGAGATCGAGGCCGGCCTGCCTGCGACCGACCAACGTCGCGACGCTGACGATGTTCGGCAAGAGCGTGCGCAGGCCGCGCTGATCGCCGAGGTCGAACACCTTGAGCCCCGCCTCGCGCAGCCGCTCGATGCGCTGGCGCGAGCCGATGCTGTTGGTGATCACGAGGTCGGGCTTGAGCGCGATGATGCGCTCGAGGCTCGTCAGCTCCATCACCGTCGGCTTGCCGGAGAAGCGATACGAAAACGACGAGGGCTCGGTGCTGAAGCGCGTGTACGCCAGCACGCGGTCGGGCTCGCACAGCGCGAGCAGCAAGCTGTCGGCGGCCCCGCTCGCGCCGATGATGCGCTTGTACTCGCCGAGCGGCAGGAATAAGCCCGTCGCGTCGCGCAGGCCTGCTTGGCCGTCGTGCTGCACGATGGCGGTCTGCGCGCTCACGATCGCGATGCTCTCGTCGAGGCCGCGGTCTTCGCGCGCGCCCGCGCTCGGCGCGGCGATCCACGCGCTGACGCCGATCGTCGCGAGCGCCGCGAGCACGTTGAGCTGGAGCGTGCGGCGCGTGCTCGCCGAGCCGGGCTGGGTCATGGCTCACCGCCGGGCAGCGAGAAGGCGAGCCCTTCGCGCTCACGCATCTCGACGCCGTAGACCGCGCGCACGTGGTCGGAAGCGATCACCTCTGTGACGCTGCCCGAGCTGACCACGCGGCCTTGCGCCAAGAGCAGCGCGCGATCGGCGTGGGCGCGCGCATCGCCGAGCGCGTGCAGCACGAGCACCACCGCGTAGCCCTGCTGCGCGAGCGTTTGGAGCAGCGCGTGCAGCTGCAGCGCATGCCCTACGTCGAGCGCCGCGGTCGGCTCGTCCAAGCACACGATGCGCGCTCCGCTCGCGAGGCCGCGCGCGATCAAGACGCGCCGCTGCTCGCCGAACGACAGCGTCGTGAACGCGCGGCGGGCGAAGCGCGCGGCGTCCGTCAGCTCGAGCGCGCGCTCGACGGCTTTCCGGTCGGCGCTGGTTTCGCGCGCGAACGGCTCACGGTGTGCGAAGCGGCCCTGCAGCACCACGTCGCGAACCGGCAGTGCAGCGCGCAGCGCGGTCACCTGCGGCACGAACGCGAGGCGTTGGGCGCGGGCCTTGGGCGGCAGGCTCGCGACGTCGTCACCATCGATGCGGATCGAGCCTGTAAAGGCCACGAGGCCCGCGAACGCGCGCAAGAGCGTGCTCTTGCCGGCGCCGTTCGGGCCAAGGATCGCCAGCGTCTCGCCGTGCCGCACGCTCGCATCGACGCCGTGCAACACGGGACGCCCGGAGAGCTCGACGCGCACGTCACGCGCGCTGATCGCTTCGGCGGCGGGCTCAGCCATGGCTCTCGACCTTGCGCGCGCGGAGCAGCAGCACGAGAAACAGCGGCGCGCCGATGAGGCCTGTGATGACGCCGAGCGGCATCTCGGCGCGGGTCGGCACGATGCGCGTGAGCACGTCGCATGCGGCGACGAACGTGCCGCCGAGCAACGCCGACGCCGGAAAGAGCTGCTTGTGCCCGACGCCCACGATCGGCCGCAGCACATGCGGCACGATCAAGCCGACGAACCCGACGTGCCCGCCGATCGAGACCGCAGCCGCCGTGAGGATCGCCGTCCACAGCACGCAGACCGTTCGCACGAGGCGCACGTCCACGCCGAGCGCCGCGGCTTCTTCTTCACCCGAGAGCATCAAGTCGAGCGCAGGCGACCAGATGTACGCCGCGATGAGGCCGACCACGACCAACGGCGTCGCGAGCAAGACGCGCTGTAAGCCGACGCCGCTGACGTCGCCGAGCGCGAAGTCCATCATCGCGCGCGCCAGCTCCCAGCGCTGCATCGCGAGGCTCGTGACGAAGCCGCCGAGGCTCACGAACATCGACGACAAGAGAAAGCCGGTGAGCAGCAGCATCACGACGTCGTCGCCAGCGCGCTGCACCGCGAGCAGCACCCCGAGCGCCGCGCACGCGCCGAGCACGCAGCCGACCGGCAAGAACATCTCCGGTGCGACGAAGCCGACCGCGGAGCTCGACGCCAGCACTTGATAGAGCAGCATCGAGAGCTTGCCGCCGAGGCTCGCGCCGCCGGTGGTGCCCAAGATCGACGGGTCCGCGAGCGGGTTGCGAAACAGGCCCTGCACGATCACGCCGCCCGCCGCGAGCGCCGCGCCCGCGATGAACGCCGCGTAGAAGCGAGTCGCGCGCAACGCGAGGTAGGTCTCGGCCAAGCGCGCGTCGCTCAGGTCGCCGACGCCGGTCAAGAGCGAGGCGAGCGCGACCACGACGAGCAGCGCGAACATGCCCACGTAGAGCAGCGACAGCCGCGCGCGCCGCGGCGCATCGACTTCGCGCGCCTCATGCGTTGTTACGGCACGCTCGTGCACTGGTGCTTGCGTGTCGATCGCGCCCATCGCCGTTCCGCGCCTGCCGCAGCGCCCTAGCCTTCGAGAAAAGCCGCACGCCCACGCTCCGTCGATCCGCGGAGCCTTCCATGGGTGATTTGCGCGGCAGATATCCTGGCTTGCGGGTCATCGGCTTTGCTCGGCCTTCCCCGGTTGCCGAGCAACCGAGTGGCGGAGGCCTGTAAGCCTCCGCGAGCATCGCCTCACCGCTGACAGTGGCGGGACCGCGCCGGAATCGCACCGGCTTCCCTGCAGCGCGGGGCGACTCTGGTATGCGCCTAAAGGCGTGTCAACCGCAGCGCCGGAAGCGGCGCGGCGTCGTGTGATAGCTGCGGCGGAACTCGGCGGTGAAGTGGCTCGCGCTCGCGAAGCCGAGCTGCAACGCGATGTCGTCGACGTCGGCGCTGGTTTGCACGAGCAGCGCTGCGCCGCGCTCGAGCCTGCGATCGAGCACGTAGCGATACGGCGTCTTGCCGAGCGCGCGCTTGAACAAGCTCGAGAAGTGGCGCGCGCGCAGCCCACACAGCGCGGCGAGGTCGCTGACCGAGACGCTCTCGTTCAAGCGCTCGTCGATGTAGCGCGTGATGCGGCGCGCTTGCTCGGGCGAGAGCGCGCCCTTGACGCGCATCGCACCCGTCGTCGGCATGCGCTCGAGCACGTAGCTGAGGAACGCGAGCGAGAGCGACTCGGCAAAGAGCGGGCCGTGCGGCGCGCCGCACGCGACCTCCGTGCACATCGCGGTCGCGAGCGCGCGGATCGTCGCATCGGGTGCGCTCGGCGCTTGGTAGCGAATCGCGACCGGCGCGCCGAGGTGCAAGAGGCGCTCGTGCCAGCCGCGATCGATGCGGACCGCGAGCATCTTGCCGCTGCCCCGCACGCGCCGTACGACCGGCCGTTCGTCGTGCGAGTGGAGCGACAGCGTGCCGGGCGCACAGCGATACGCCGTCTCGCGCTCGCGCTCGCGCAGCAGCACTTCCGTCGAGCCTTCGATCACGACCAGCGCGGTCTGCTCGCCGGCCGGCGGCCCGCCGTCGCGGTCACCTTCGAACGGGCGCGTCGCGTGCAGCTCGAACGGCACACCGGCCCAAGGCGTCTTGGCGCTCACGAGCAACGGCGGCGTCGAGCCTCCGCCGTCGAAGCTGAGCGGCCGCACGGCGCCCAGCGCTTGCATCATGAACCTCGAGACGTGCACCCAGAACGGCCTAGCACGCGCCCGCGTGACGCCGGCGCACGCGGCTTTACCCGCGCCGCCAAGGCATTCGCTCGCGGGGTCAACGCACGCGCTTGTGCTGCCCCGGGGCTGCTGATAGCGAGGCGCATGGTGTCTCGCGCTGGCTCATGGTCGCTCTGCGCGCTCGCGCTGTTTTGCACGGCGCCCGCCCGGACGCAGGCGCAGCAGTGCCAGCCCGAGAGCGAGTGCAGCGTGCGCAAGCCGAACGTGCTCGTCGTGCTCGACTATTCGAGCTCGATGGTCGGCTTCGAAGCGATGCCGGCGTACTTCCCGTCCGGCCAGACGCTCAGCACGCGCTGGGATGCTCAGCTCGACGCGACGAGCTGGATCCTGCGCTACGACGACGGCTTCTTCGCGAACAACGCGCGCTTGGGCCTCGCGCGTTTCGCGCACGACCCGCGCGTCAAAGAGCTGGGCACCACGATCATTACGGACACCTCGTTCCCACCGATCACCGACGGCTTTGCGCTCGACGTCCCGTTCAACGGCAGCGACGGCGCGTACCTCGAGTGCCGCGGATCCGGCCTCGAGGCCGAGGTCGAAGTGCTGCGCGAAACGCCGCCGCCGTACATCGGGATGTCGCTCGACCCGGGCACCTTCATGCTCACCTGGACGCGCGGCGCGCTGCGCTCGGCGCACGAGCTGATCGACGCGACGCGCGCCAGCCATGCGAGCGAGCCGGGTGAAGAAGAGCGCGTGTACGAAGTGGTCTTGATGACCGACGGCGACTGGACCTGCCCTGACACGATTGGCCAGTCTTGCGACGAAGACCCTGCGCCCGAGGCCGCGCTCTTGCGCGAAGATGGAGCGCGCGTGCATGTCGTCGCCTTTGGCGATGCGACGATGCAGCCCTCGCTCAACGAGGTCGCGCTGCAAGGCGGCACCGCAGCCGCGATCGACGCCGCCTCGCCGCAGGGCATCATCGACGCGCTGGCCGAGGTGCTCGATCAGATCCGCGACTCGGTCATCGAGCCGGAGTGCACGCGGCGCTTACCGCGCGTGCTCGTGATCTTGGACGGCTCGAGCTCGATGATCGCGGGCGATGCGCCGGGCGAGACCAAGTGGGATAAGGCGCGCTTCGCGCTCGCCGGCAACCCCGCCGCGCCGAACCCAGCAGACCCCGGCTACGTCGAGCCCGTCTTCACGCGCACGCTCGAGCTCGACGGCCGCAACGTCGCGATCGAAGACGTCGTGCACTTGGGGCTGATGACGTTCTCGGCGGCGGACCAGCAGCACCTCTTGGTCGGCTTCGGCCCGTGCATGCGCGACAACTTCGCGTGGGCGATGGACCCGAGCACGTCATGCGAAGCGCCGGGCTGCACCGACCCGTACGCCGGCTTCCCGATCACCTGGACGTTCAAGGACAGCGCGATCGAGCGCGACCCTTCGTTCGTGCGGCCGACGCGCAGCTACATGCCCGCGTGCAACATGACGCCGAGCTCGACCAGCTGCGTGGGCGAGATCCCGAACACCTTCACCGGTGAGGGGCTCGAGCTCGCGCGCAGCGTGATCGCCGACTACAAGGCCTCGCCCGCTCCGTTCCACGCCGACGACGCGACGCGCTACGTGAACATCCTGATCAGCGACGGCCAGACTTCAGAAGGCTCGAGCGACGTGCAAGCGCCGCTCGCCGCGATGGCGGCTGAAGGCATCGACACCTACGTGATCGGCTTCGGCAGCACGGCCGAGCTCGATGAGACGCAGCTCGATCAATACGCGGCGTGGGGCCAGACCGGCAGCGCGATCATCGTCGACCCGGCGAGCGCGGGCGGCGCGACCGCGCTTGCAGATGCGATCGAAGGCGTCGTTCGCGGGATCGAGCTGGACGCGTGCTGCGTGCTCAACGCCTGTGGGGAGACGCCCGAGCCGGCCGACCCCGCGCCGGTCTGCGGTGACGGCCGCCTCGAAGGCGACGAGGTCTGCGATGACGGCCGCGAAAACGCCACCTACGACCATTGCAGCGCGAAGTGCGACGGGCCGCACCTCTTCTGCGGCGACAGCCGGCGCGATGGGCCCGAGACCTGCGACGACGGCAACGACGACGACGGCGACGGTTGCGCCGAGTGCCAGCTCGGTGACGACGACGGCGGCACGACGCAGATGCCGAGCGCGGGCGGTCAGGGCGGCATGCAAGCCCTGCCGAGCGGCGGCTCGGGCGGCGCTGCTGGAACCGGTGTGAGCGTGCCGCGACGCGACGCCGGCATGGAGTCTCCGGACGCAGGCGATGGCATGAAGAAGGACGGCGGCTGCGCGTGCAGCGCGCCCGGAGCGAAGCGCTCAGCTCTGCCGTTGGAGCTCATGCTCGCGCTCGGATGGCTGTCTCGCGCACGCCGCACACGCCGCGCACGCTGAGCGTTCACCTGCACACGGCGCGCGCAGTGCCGGGCTGACCGTGAAGGCCGAGCAGCGCGCGGCACTCCGCGTCCGACTCGCAGCCGACGAACACGCACTGCCCTTCTTCGCAGACCTCGAACTGGCTGGTCTCGCTCACGCAGTCGTCGTCGCCGTCGCACGGCACGCTGCACTCGGTGTCGACGCAGATCGCGAGCGCATCCTTATTGGCGAACACGCACTCGCGATCGCTCGCGCAGCCGACCAGGACGCACGCGCTGTCTTCACACGCGTGCAAGAGCGGGCACTGCTCGTCGATCGAGCACGCCGCCATGCAAACGCCCTCGACGCACTGCGTGCCCGCGCCCGCGCACTGGCTGTCCTCGCGGCACTGCTTGCACGTGCTGTCCGCGCAGAACGGCGTCTGCGCCGACGTGCACTCCGCGTCCATCGTGCAGCCCGGCGCCGAACCCACGCACAGCTCGTCGACGCACGTCTGGTTGCACTCGCACAGCGCGCGGTACGTGTTGCAGAAGATCGGGTCGACCTCGCAGTTCTCACGGTAGGCGTCGCAGTTGGCGTTGGGCACGAAGCTCATGCAGCAGTCCTCGGCCGCGGCGCACTCGACGCGCTCGCATTCTTTGCCGGTGTGCGAGAGCGAGAGCATCACGTCGCGGCAGATGTTGCCGACGCACGCAAGCGGCTCTGTGCAGTCGTTCTTCGCCGCGCAGCTCTCGCCGCGACCGCCGTAGCGGTTGCCGCTCGGCACGCCGGTCATCGGCTGCTCGCACACGTTGGCCATGCACACGAGGCCGTCACGGCAATCACTGCGCGCTTGGCACGCGCCGCCTTCACCCACCGGCAGCGGCGCGCCGCCATCCCCAGCTGCGCTCGCCGCGCAAACTCCGCCAAGGCAGAGCAGGCCTTCGGCGCAATCCGCACGTCGTGTGCACGATTCCCCCGACTCACCGCGCGCGAGCTCTTCGCTCGTACAACCCGCGATCAACGCGAGCACCCACAAAAGACCCTGTGTTTCACGAGCTGCCGCGACGCGCATGGCGCGCACGCTACCGTTTCCCTCGTGGTGGGCAAAGTGGCGGGGCCGCAAAGCGCGCGAGGCAGCCGTGCTAGGTTCGCGCGCATGCTGGCCGCGCGCTTCGTCACGGCATCGTTGCTCTTGAGCGCGCTCGCCTGCGCGAGCGAGCCAGAGCCCGCGGCGCACGACGCTGGCGTGACGTCGCCGCCTGGGGACGGCGGCATCCCGGTGATCGGCGAGGACGCCGCGTGCGCGATGCAGAGCGCACGCGCCGAGCGCCGCGCGACGCTGCCGCTCGACATCGTCTTCGTCATCGACAACTCCGGCAGCATGGAAGATGAGATCGCGGCGGTCCGCGCGAACATCAACCTCAACTTCGCCGCGTTGATCGAGGCCAGTGGCGCGGACTTTCGCGTGATCATGCTGTCGCAATACGGGCCGGCCGGCACGAGCGTCTGCATAGAGCCGCCGCTCGCCGGTGCTGGCTGCGAGCTGGGCGCGGTCGGCACCAACAGCGCGCGCTTCTTCCACTACGACGTCTTGATCGACAGCCACGACGCGTTCTGCAAGATCCTCGATACGTTCGATCGCCCGAGCATGGACGGACGCGCGCCGCTGGGCTGGCAAGCTTTCTTGCGCCCGGACGCGCAGAAGGCCTTCGTCTTGATCACGGACGACAACGCATCGTGCACGCTGCACGGCGACATCGAGGTCAGCTTCGGCGCTGCAGAGGCCGACCCGTTCGAAGACGCGCTGATGTTTCACAGCGCGCTGCTCGCGCGCTCACCGGCGCAGTTCGGCATGCCGCCCGACGTGCGCTACCAGCTCTACAGCTTCGTCGGGTTAAGCCCGCACGAAATGGCTTCGCAGCCGTGGTTCCCGCACGAGGCCATCTCGGAGCAGCCGTGCGACACCGCGCCGAGCCCCGGCACTTCGTACCAAGCGCTCAGCGTCATTACGGATGCGCTGCGCTATCCGGTGTGCGAGGGGCGTGGCTTCGACGCGGTCTTCCGCGTGCTCGCGCAAAACGTCGTCGAGTCGGTCAAGGCCGACTGCACGTTCGAGCTACCGACGGCGCCGATGGACCAGGTGATCGACATCTCGCGCATCAGCCTGCGCTACGAGCCGGGCGATGACGGCGCGACGCAACAGATCGAGCAGGTTAGCGACGCCAGCGCGTGCCATGCGCGCGGCTTCTACATCGCGGACGCGCAGCTCGAGCTGTGCAGCGAGGCCTGCACGCTCGTGCAATCGGATCCAGCCGCGCAGATCGAAGTGCTCTACGGCTGCACCTACGTCCCGCTTTAGCTTTTCTTCTTCGGCTTCTTGGCAACGGCTTTGGCTTTGGCTTTGGCGGCCTTCTCCGCCATGTCGGCCGGGACGTTGGTCGCGATCGCGTTGGCGTAGCGCATGAAATGGCGCGTGTAGACGTGGCTCGCAGCGTCGAGCGCGAAGGGGATCGTGAGCGCGATCATCGCGACGCGCGCGCGCTCTGGCCGAAACGCGCGATGCAGCTCGAGCGCGAAAAGGCCCGCGATGATCGACCACATGAAGAAGCCATACATCGCGGCGAACTTGTGGATGACCGTGTGCTGAATCATCACGAGGTTCCACGACAGACCGCCGAGCACGGCGAGCGGCACCCAGCGGTAGCGCGGCCAAGCCTGACGCCCCGCGAGCGCAAGGCCGATCGCCAAGAGAGCGAAGAGCGCCCACGCCGAGTAACCGCTGAGCTGCTCGATGCGCTCCATCACGATCGACGGGTAGCGCTGCAAGTGCGCCTTCGTGACGAACGTCTTGTCGGGGTACCAGGTGGTGCCCTCGACTCGCATATCGAGGGTACGCGCCGCCGCGATCTCGCTCAGCTTGAACAGCGCTTCCGAGACGCCGCCGAGCGCGTAGACCACCTGCACGAACGTCGCGAGCGCACCGGCCACGGGCACCGCGCCGACGATCAGCACCGTGCGCAACGACAAGCGCTGCCAGCGCACCATGAAAGCGACCAGCAAGAAGAAGGCGCCCAGGTAGTAGAACCAATAGTTGAGGCACAGCACGAAGTACGCAGCGCAGCTGCCGACCAGCCAGCGCCGCTGGCTCGCCTCCGGCGCCTCGCAGTAGCGCGCGAACGCATACGCCGCGATGTTGAAGAACAGAAAACACCACGGCTCGTGGTGGATCGAGACCGACGAATACAGGACGAACGGCGTGCTCAGCGTAAGGCCCAAGCCCGCGGCCGCTGCCACCTCGCTCTCGAACAGCCGCAACAGCCACAGGTACAAGAAGATCAAGCCCGCGACCCACATCGCGATCGAGACCATCTGCATCGGATAAGGCGAGCGTGCACCGGCTCGGACCATCAGCTCGGCCGAGAACATGAAGAGCCCGGGGTTACGGTCGAAGAACAGCGCGTGGTTGCGCACCTCGAAGAAGGGCTTGTCCGCTTGGTTGGTGGCGAGCCGGTAGATGCGCGCCACGTTGCGGTCGAGATCACCGCGGACGTGGACGTTGTTCTCGGAAAGCTTCGTGTTAATCGGCGCGGCGCGCAGCAGCGCGAACGCGACGAACAACACCAGCATCACGGCCAGAAAGAGGCGCGACGGCAACGAGAGCCGCGAAAGATCGCTGGGGATGCAACGCTGCCAGGTGCGCTCATGCACGGGCGCTTCATTCGGTTTGGGCTCCGACACGGCGCGCAGCGTGCCGTCACTTTTCGGCCCAAGCCAAGTCATGTCACCTCATCGAGGTGCCAAGCGGGTATTTGCTCGGTCTGTGCTGGTGTTTGGCGTCGCGGGCTGTCGAGCATGCGGACCTCGCGACTCGTCTCGCCAGCGCGCTCGCAAGCCTTGCCCATGGCGCTTCAAGAGGCTCACTCGAGCGCGACGCCTGCTCGCTCATCGTGACGAAACGCGCTCGGCGTCATGCCCGTCCAGCGCTTGAAAGCGCGATGAAACGCGGTCGTATCCGAGAAGCCGATCGCGTACGCAGCCTCTTGAATCGTATGCTGCCGATCGAGCAGCAAGCGCTTGGCGACGATCGCACAGGCCTCGCTCAGGATCGCGCTGAACGACTTGCCCTCCGCGGCGAGGCGTCGGCGCAGCGACCGAGCGCTCAGCCCCAGAGCTCTCGAGACGACTTGCATGTCGCAGTGATGCGGGGAGCTCTGCTGAACTAGAAAGCTCAGTACGCGCCGGGCGTACGACGCGGTCTCGGTGAGGCTCAAGACGCGCCTCTCGACCACCGCGCGCAGCGCCTCGCGCAAGTCCTCGTCCACGTGCGGCGGCGCCGCGTTCATCAACGCGCCATCGAAAACGATGCCGGTGAACGGCTGTTCGAAGCGCTCCGTCCGTTCGAAGACCCGCGTGTATTCGACTCGATAGCTGGGCGCCGCGTAGGCGAAGCTCACGCGTTCGAGCCGGGCACGCGGCGTAAAAAAACGAACCAGTCGCAAGAGGCCGGTCACGATCATCTCGGCCACGAAGCGCTGTGTCGCAAGGGACTCACCTGGAAGGCTGAGGCAGCGCACCGTCACCTTTTGATCGGCCTCGAAGAGCTCGTAGCCCAACTGCTCGCTGAGCAACGGTCGAAAGTGCGACAGCGACTCGAAGGCCTGCCGCAGGCTCGCCGCGTGCGCGATCAAATGCGAAATCGGTGGGAACGCGCTGGCGTCGAGCCGCTCGCCCCAATGCAGCCCGAACGCCGGGTCGCCGCTGAGCTCGATCGCGAGCTCACACATCCGATACACCGCCCAACGCGGCATGCGTGCTCCGACGAAGTCGAGTTGTTCCGGGTCGATGCCCGCGGCTCGCAGCAACTTCAATCGTGGAACGCCCGCCTCTTCCACGGCGTGCACGAGCCCACGCACGACGTGAATGGAGACGGCGGCATCCCGATTCGAAGCACGGGGCATGGAGCAGCGCGGCGTCATAACGCGTAGGTGGCACGGCTCGCACCACACGGCTCGCGCGAAGTAGCGCTGCGCGCGCGCGGCGTCCCGGCTCGGCCGCACTTTCACTGCCCTTCGGGCAGGATGTACCAAGGCATGATGACGAACATTTCGTCCTCCGTTGTCGGGCCTGGCGTGATCGGGCACGCATCGCAGCTACCGTCGCGCGCACCGGGCGTGGAATCGCAGCTCGCGTGGTCGTCGGTGCCGCTGCACGGCGCGCCGAGCTTGCCGGAAACGCACGCGACGGGCTCGCACAACGTTCGATCAGGCAACCGCGAATAGCGCGTCACGGTTTCCGGATCGAGCGCGCCGGCTTCGTCCAACCCATTGTTGTACGTGGCGCACGCGTGGAGCGTGCGCGACGCATCGCTCGCGCCATCGAAGACGATGCCGGGATCGTATTCTTTGTAGAGCGGATCCGAGTAGAGGAGGTTCTCGTAGATCGTCACGCCGCTCGGGTCCGTGATCCAAAAGCGTTTGCCGCGCTTGTGCATGTGCGACGTCATACGGACGAGCTCCGCCCCGAGCGGCGCGATGTGGTCGGCGCACACCGTCTTCTCGGTGAACGGAGGCGTGCCCGCGGGGAGCTGCACGTTGCTGTAGTCGATGAGCTGCGCGAGCCGACGACGCCGCTCGCCGGCGAAGAGCACGTTGAGCCGCGTCTGCAACGTCGCGTCCTGCGCAGTGACGTTGAAGCCGTGGACGTCGTGGTAGAGAAAACCGCGGATCGGAAGCTCGCGGTACACGCCGTCGCGGGGCGGCAAATACTGCTGCGCGGCTTGGACGTTCTCGATCAGCCCTTCAGACAGCAAATCCTTCGACCCCAGCACGAACGGGCCGAAGCCGAAGCAACCCAGCGTATCGACCTTCGCCGAGGCGCACACGCCTTCTGCGCCGCACGAAGCAGGGTCGAGGGGTTCGCACGCCTGACCTTCGCCTTCGCCGCCCGCGCATGTCCACGCGCCGAACGCAGGGTCGGTCGCATACGCGCCGTCGATGCCTGGGTTCGAGACGACGTAGTGATGGCTCCCCGGGTCTTGGCGCAGGTGCGAGCCGTTCGCGTAGAACAGCGAGCCATCCGCGCTCTTGAATTCTGCAGGGATCGCGTCGCTCAAGTCGTAGTAAGTCGCGACGCAGAACTCACGTTCAGCGCCGGCCTCGAGCTGCCAGGCAGGCGATCGAAACTGAATGCCCTCGCCTGCCGCAGGCGGCTCGAGGGGAACGACCTTGATCGGATCGGCTCCGGGCAGGCACGCGTTCAAGCCGCGCGCGATCGCGTCCGTGCTGCCGAAGTGACTCGGGTCGCCCACCGATCCGACCTCGGGTGCGCCCCCGAGGATCCACAAGCGCAGCGCTTCGAGCTCGTCCTCGCTGAGCGGGGGCAGGCCCAGAGGCATCGGGCTGTTCGAGATCGTAGCGCTGCCGGGTAGCGTCGCAGCTGCGAGCTTCAAGTAGAGATAGCTCTGCTGCGGCGCGCTCGGCTGAATGCGCATCATCGAGGCGCCCTGCGCTTGCACTTGAAAGAGGCTCGCGTACGACGCGGCGGCTCGCAGGTCGAGCCCACCTTGCTGCGAGCTGCCGTGGCAGCTGTCCGCGGTGCAGCCGTGCTTCTCGAACAGCGCGATCTGAATCGCGGCATACGTATCGTCGACCTCGGCGCAGCCGTCGGCGTTCGCGGCCCCACCGACGCCCCCCATGCCGGGCGCACCGCCCACGCCTGCAGATGCGCCCCCGGTCAGAGCGCCGCCCGTCGGCAGGCCGGCCAAGCTACCGCCCGTCGGCAGCGGCGCAGTCGTCCCCGCGGCAGCGTTCGCTTCCGCACCGGCCATCCCAGCTGGCTGTGCGCTCGAGCCCAATTCGGCAGGAGATGAGCAGCCAGTCGCGATTGAAGCCAGGGCCAGGATCGAGGACGCAGAATGCGTGACGAACGAACGCAGCCGGCGTGGAGCACTTCGATGGAGGGTCATCGCAGCCACCCTCCATCGCGGATGGTGGCTTCAACCATTGCCGCGCGCGGCCAACGATTGGCAGAGCTGGCCTCTTCGGTGCGCACCGCCGAACGCACGCGAAGCGAGGATGCCGAAGGCATTGCGGCGCTGCAGCGGAGCTGCCGTAACACCGCGACGACGACGCCTGCTACGCAGGCGTCAGCTGCCGCAGGTGCCACATGTGCACGACGAGCTTCGCGCGCGTCTCACGCAGCTGTCGCGCTGTGCGATAGGTGAAGAACATCGGAATGAAGACGGTGAGCAGCGTGGTCAGCGCCAGCGTGATCTGCATCGTCAGCGGCGATGCATCGGAGACGCGGTGCTCGATCAGCAACCTGCCGCGCTCGGAGATCTGGAAGCCGACCGGCAAGAGATCCGCAGCCTGGAGCAGCATCGGAACGACCGCGGCCAAGAAACACAGGGCAGACCAGGAACGCGGTCGACTCATCACGGACGCCACCGCGCCAATCGAGGTCGTGGCGAACGCCGCGAGCAGCGCCGGCATCAATATGTACGGCCCATAGAGCGTGGACGTGGCGGAGATCGAGACCAAGACCGAGCAGATCGCCAGGATCGCCGGCGGGCGCGCGCGTTGACTCATCGTTCGCGCCGTCGCGATCCCGATCGCGAACACCAGCGGCATGACCATCGCGGCGACCGCGAGCCAATTGTGGATGCGCACGATCGAGAGCAGGACGATGCCCAGGACTGCGAACCCTGCGTAGCTCCACATGCTCCAGCGCGCGCTGGACTTCTCGCTCGTATGCTCCTGCTGCGCGAGCATCGCGGCCGCTTCGCTCGGGATCGTCGTGGGCGCGCGCGCCATCAGCTTCGTGATGACCTCGATCGCGCTCGCCGACTGCGGGTCGAGCGCCAGCGCGTGGCCGGCTTCGCGCAGCGCTCGTGCGCGCAGCTTGTCGTCCGGGTCCTGCCCCGTGAGCACCTGCGCGAGCGCGCCAGACGCCGCTTGCGCGTGGCGCTCGGCGAGCGCGCGGCGCAGCGCCAAATCGCGGTCGCCGTCGAGGTAGCCGGCGACGACCGCGAGCAGCTCCGAGACGCTCGCGAAGCGCTCTTCCGGCGACGTCTTCGTCGCGAGCACGCACGCGCGCTCGAGCTCGGGCGCGATGCGAAGCTCGGGCCTGCGCACGCTGATGCGGGCGTCGCCACGGCCGAGCTGCGTCGAAGTCAGCAGCGCCTCGAAGTCGTCGCCCTTGTGCAGCTGCTCGAGCGTCAGCAGCTCGAACAAGATCGCGCCGAGGGCATAGATGTCCGCACGCGCGTCGACGTGCTCCGAATCGACGCTCTGCTCGGGCGCGAGGTAGCCCGGCGTGCCGAGGATCGTGCCGCTGCCCGTCTTGAAGCTCTGAAGGCGCGCGCCTTCTTGCGGACCGCTTGCGACCTTGGCGATGCCCCAGTCGAGCACGTAGACCTCGCCGAGCTCGCCGACGATCACGTTCTCCGGCTTCAAATCGCGGTGGACGATGCCGCGCGCGTGCGCGTACTCGATGCCCTGGCAGACCTTTCGAAAGATGCCCAAGCGCACCTGCAGCGTGTAGCGCGCGCACACGCTCGGCTCCGCGCGCAGCAAGCCGTTCAAGATCTCATCGAGCGTCATGCCGACGGCGCGCTTCATCGTGAAGTACTCGAAGCCCTCTTCATCGACGCCGATGTCGTAGACGGGCACGACGGTCGGGTGATCGAGCTGTGCCTGGATGCGCGCCTCGCGCAGGAAGCGCGAGCGCGTGCGTGCGTCGCGGTGGTCCTTGTCGATGCGCTTGACCGCCACGTCGCGCTCGGTCCGTCGATCGAGGCACAGCCGCACTTCCGCCATGCCGCCTTGGCCGAGCGATGCGACGTCCGAGTAGCGCGCCGAAAACCCACCCTCGACTTCGAGCAGCGCCATGTACTGCGCTTCGGACGGCGGCTCGTTGCGCGCGGCGAGCGCATGCCCGTCGGCGCGCGGCGATCTCAGGTTGCGTGTACGGCTTGAATCCACGTTGGCCTCGCAGCTGCGAGTGTACCTATCCGCGGATGTATTCGGACTGAACGCGCAAGCGAGAAGGCGTGGCGGCGTGAATGGCCAAGCCGCGTCTTGCGCTTAGCGCGCCACGTACTCGATCGGCAGCTTGCTCGGCCCATTGATCCCGATCGGCGGGAGCCACTCGCTGCCGGGCAAGAGCTTCGGACAGGTCATGCGGCGCGCGAGCGCGATCAGCGACTCTTGCAGCTCGGCGCGCGCGAGCGCAGCGCCAAGGCAGTGGTGCGCCCCTTGGCCGAACGCCAGCTGCACGCCGTCGCGGTTCTCATCGACGGCGAACTCGTCGGGTCGAGCGAACTCCGTCGCGTCGCGGTTGGCCGACCAGATCGACGCGATGACGGAAGTGCCCGCGGGGATTTTCTCGCCGAAGAGGTCGATGTCTTCGAGCGCGAGGCGGCTGAAGCTCGTCGCCGTCGAGCGGAAGCGCAGCACCTCTTCGATCACGTCGCGGGCACGCTCGGGCTCGCGCGCGACGCGATCCCACTCGTGCGGCACCTCCGAGAGCACCGCGATCATCCAACCGAGCTGGTTCTTGGTCGTCTCGTGCCCGGCAAACACCAGCCCCGCGACCGACATCCGGCTGAAGTTGTCGTCGATGCCCTGCACCTCGTCGGCCGCTTGCGCGATGCGCGTCACGAGATCGTCGCGCGGCTCGGCGCGGCGCAGCGCGATCAGCTCGTCGGAGTACGCCAAGAGCTGCTCGATCGCGGCATCGACCTCTTTGATCTTCGTCGGCAGCAAGACGACGTTGAAGCCGAAGCCGATGGTGTCGGCCCAACCGCAGAAGCGCTCGCGATCCTGGAGCGGCACGCCGATCAGCTCGCAAAGGCCCGCGGAAGGCAGGCGGCGCGCGTACGCGTCGATGAACTCACAGCTGCCGAGCGGCAACAGCTCGTCGATCAGCTGGTTGGCCTGCTCGACGAGGAAGGGCCGCAAGCGGTCGACGCTGCGCGGCGTGAACGCGCGCATCATGACTTGGCGCCACACGCGATGCTCCTCGCCTTCCATGTCGAGCGGCGAAGCGGACATCCAGTCGTAAAACGGACCCGACGTCACACCGAAGCGCTCGAGCACGCGCGAGAACGCCGGCCGCAGCTTGGCGCTCTGCGCGATCGCTCGCACGGCCGCGTGGCGCACCACGAACGGGCCGAGCTCGGTCTCGACCATCGCGCCGATTTCGCGCGCGCTCTTTAGGGCCTTGTCGGGGTCTGCGAGCAGGTTGGTGATGGAGAAGACTTTTGAAGACATAGGGTTCAGTCCGGATGGCGCGAGCGGGCGCAGCTCGCAGTGGCCAGGATCGCCGGCGCCGTGCGCTGAGCGTTCTTCTCGATCGGTCAGCGCAACGTTACGGCGCTCGATTCGCCCTGATACTAGGACGGCGAGCTATCAAAATCGCGCGCTCGATGCGTGCGCGGCCAAGCCCTGACACCACAAAAGCTGCCCACGCGCGCCGGGTTCAAACGTTGGACTGGGAGGCCTTTTTCAGCGCTCGGCGCTGTCGACCTCGATAGAAGGAGCTCGCCTTGACCGCCGTGATGCAAAACATCGCCCTCGTTCGCCGGACGCTCGAAGCAAGCGTGTGGGTGGTGCTCGCAGCCGGCGTCGCTGCATGCGGCGCCGAGAACCCCTCGCCGATGGGCGGCGCGGGCGGCGCGGCGGCGGGCGTCGGGGGTCAACCGCAGGGCGGCGCCGCGGGCATGCAATCCGGCGCGGGCGGCGCGCCATCGGGTGGCGCTGGCGGCCAAGTCACCGCGGGCGCAGGCGGTCAGGGCGGCGGCGGTGACGGTGGAAGCATGGCCGGTGCGGGCGGCATCGGCGGCATGGCGAGCGGTGGTGTCGGCGGCATGACCGGCGGTGACGGCGGCGGCGGTGGCGGTGGCGTGGGCGGGATGTCGGGCGACGGCGGCACCGGCGGCACCGGCGGCGACGAACCGGACCCAGTCTGCGAGTTACCCGACCCCTCCGAGCTCGAGCCCTCCAACGTCGGTGGCGGCGGATCCAATTTCGAAGAGTCCGATCACTTCCGCCTCTTCGGCAACGCGAGCAACCCAGACGAGGCGCTCAATCACCTCGAGGCCGCGCACAAGTGCTTCGTGGAAGATTGGTGCTGGCGCTCGCCCGGTCTCTCCGTTCACTCGGATGACGGGCCCACCACCAAGTTCAACGTCTATGCGGTGGGCGGCTTGGGCGGCGCGGCTGGCGTGATGCGGTACGACGCCGGTGCTGGCATCAGCTACCTCGAGGTCGTCCCTTCGTCAGCACCCGACCCGCGGGTCATCGTGCACGAGCTCGGCCACGCGCTGACGCTGACGGAGTACGGCTGGGTGGATCAACTGCGCACCGGCGCGTGGTGGGAGACGGTCGCGAACTGGGTCGCCGATACCTATTTGACCTCGAGGCACTGCGAGGAAGCGCGCACTGCGTTCGGCGTGGAGGAAGGCAACACGAACATCGACCTCGGCAGGAGCATCAGCAACTCGTGGCAACTGATCGTCAACGATCAGAACTACTACCAAGCCTGGCCGTTCTTCACGTACCTGACGAACAACCCCGACGGCTACCCGGGCTTGGGCAGGATGGCGCTGCCGAACCTGTTCCGAAATCATCCGCGCAACAACGACTCGCCGCTGCACGTGCTCGAGCTGATCGCAGCGCCGATCAAAGTGCAGACGATCTTGGGCCGCTACTGGGCGCGCATGGCGTACCTCGATATCGGGCACCCGAAGGCGCAAGCCGCGTTCTTCAGCGCGCGAGGCGGCCTAAACTTCGCGAACCTCGATTCAACGGGGGCCAACACCTACCGCGTCAAGGCGAGCAGGCAACCTCAGTACGGCGGCGCCAACATCACTCCGCTCAACGTGACCGCGGGCAGCGTCGCCGTGGAGATCACCAACATGGGCGGCGGCAACTTCACCGCGACACTGGCGATCCGCGACGACGATGTCGTGCGCTACGTGGATCTGCCCGACGGCGTAGGCGAGGCGACCGTGGCAGCCGGCGAAGAAGTGAGCCTCGTGGTGGCCAACACGCCCGACGAGCTCATTCAGTACAACGCCTTTGAGACCGCAGCCGGTGATCCGGAGCTCGATGGCTTGGACTACCAAGTCGAGCTGACGGGTGCTGCGCCAACCGATTAGCGAGACGCGCCGTTGCATCGCGGCGCTTCCACACGTCGGGTGGAAGGGCTAAAGCCTCTCCCTTAAATGAACGCAACGACTGCACGCACGCGCGCACCGCGGAACGAGATCGAAGTCTTCCCGCTACCGGCCGGCATCCGCGTCGAACGCGACGTAGGCGTCACGATGTCGGACGGGATTCGACTCTCGGCCAACGTGTTCCTACCCGAAGCAGAGAGCGGGCCGCTGCCGGTGATCCTCGCGCTCACGCCGTACGGCAAAGACGCCGACCCGGAGAAGACGCGCTCGCAGACGCTCGAGCGGCGCGCCGCGATTGGCCTCGGCATGGGCAAGTACCGCGTCTCGAATTGCACGCCGTTCGAAGCGCCGGACCCTGCGTACTGGGCGCTGCACGGCTACGCGGTCGTGCACGTCGACCTGCGCGGGTGCTTCAAGTCGCAAGGCGAGCGCAAGGTGTTCAGCCGCACCGAGATCAACGACTACGGTCAGATCATCGAGTGGGCCGGCACGCAGCCGTGGAGTAACGGCAAGGTCGCGTTGCACGGCGTCTCGTACCTGGCGATCTGCCAGTGGCATGCGGCCGCGAACAACCCACCGCCTCAACTCAAGGCGATCGTGCCGTGGGAAGGCGCATCGGACTCGTTCCGCAACGTGATGTTCCACGGCGGCGTGCCCGAGACGGCGTTCTTCCGCGGCTGGTCCAAGCAGATGGCCGGTGCGAAGGCCGAAGAGCAGAAGGGCCCGAGCCGCACGCCCACCATCACGCAAGTGCCGGGCAACAACGCCGACCTCGCCGCGATCCGCGTGCCTGCGCTGATCTGCGGCAGCTTCTCCGACCAAGGCTTGCACTCGAAGGGCTGCTTCGACGCCTTCGAGCGCATCGGCTCGCAGCACAAGTGGCTCTACACGCACGGTCGCGGCAAGTGGACCGTGTATTACGAAGAAGACGCGCTCGAGTATCAGCGCCAGTTCCTCGATTGCTTCTTGAGGGACGCGGACAACGGGATGCGAGAGCGCCCCCGCGTGCGGCTCGAGGTGCGCAAGAGCCTCGATGCGTACGCGGCGCGCGACGAGGCCGACTGGCCGCTGCCGAACACGGACTACCGCGAGCTGTACCTGACGGCAGACCGCACGCTCAGCACCGAGAAG
>WUUC01240157.1_pt1 | contig 19672 bp, 14 predicted proteins | sample 6278441 | NCBI WGS metagenome assembly WUUC01 (sample SAMN13675441, study PRJNA597444) | soil metagenome | isolation source: soil | place: USA: Washington | collected 2017-10 | reverse complement strand
AGAGCATCGTCAGCGACACGGACACCGAGCTCGTTGCGCACCTGATCAATCTCGAGGTCAAAGCCGGCCACAACATCGAGAAGGCGACGCGGCGCGCGCTCGGCCAAGTGCACGGTGCGTACGCGATCGCGGTCATGAGCCAAGCGGAGCCGGAGCGCATCGTCGTGGCGAAGAGCGCCTCGCCCTTGGTGCTCGGCGTCTGTGAAGACGGGGCGGTCATCTGCGGCAGCGACATCCCCGCGCTTTTGCCCTTCACCCGCGACGTGATCATCATGGAGGACGGCGAACTGGCCGTGCTCGAACGCGGCAAACTTCAGCTCTCGACCATCGATGGCAAACGGATCGAGAAGTCACCACGCCGCATCGACTGGTCGCCTACGGCCGCCGAAAAAGGCGGCTTCAAGCACTTCATGCTGAAGGAGATTCACGAGCAGCCGCGAGCGATGGAAGACACCATCCGCGGTCGCATCGACCTCGAAAACGCCGATATCCACGGCGCCGAAATCGGCATCGATGCCGAGGTCGCCAAGCAAGCGCGCCGCGTTTATCTGCTGGCGTGCGGCACGAGTCACCACGCCGCGATGGCGGGCCGCTACTATCTCGAAAGCATCGCCAAGATCCAGGCGACCGTCGAGCTCGCCAGTGAATTTCGCGCGCGCGACCCGGTGATCGGCGAAGGCGATCTGGTCGTCGCCGTCAGCCAATCGGGCGAGACCACCGATACGTTGGCGGCCGTGCGCGAAGCACGAAAGCGCGGCGCCAAGGTCATCTCGATTGCCAACGTCATCGGCAGCGCCATCCCACGCGAGAGCGATGCGAGCTTCTACACCCACGCGGGGCCCGAGATCGGCGTGGCTTCGACCAAATGCTTCACGACCCAGCTCGGCGCGATGCTGATGCTGAGCATCTATCTCGGACGCCGTCGTGGCACGCTCAGCAAGGAGCGGGCAGCGGAACTTCTCGAAGGTTTGGTGAAGATCCCTCACCAGATGAACGACGTGATCTTGGGCACGAAGCAGCTCGTGGCGAACATCGCCAAGCGCTACGTCGATGCGCGCGATGTGCTGTTTTTGGGGCGCGGTCTGAGTTTTCCGATCGCCCTCGAAGGCGCGCTGAAGCTCAAGGAGATCTCGTACGTGCACGCCGAGGGTTACGCCGCTGGCGAGATGAAGCACGGGCCCATTGCCTTGCTCGATGCGGCCGTGCCCGTGATCGTGATCATGCCCAAGGATCGCTATTACGAGAAATCGATGAGCAACCTGCAAGAGGCGCGGGCACGGGAAGCCAAGGTAATCGGCATCGCGACGGAGGGCGACGAACAGGCTCACGGCCAGAGCGAAGAGCTCGTGCAAATTCCCGCCGTCGACGAAGAGCTCACGCCATTTCTGACCGTGCTTCCCTTGCAGCTCTACGCGTACTACGTGGCCGACTTGAAGGGCACGGACGTGGATCAACCGCGCAATCTCGCCAAGACCGTTACCGTCGAATGAGCTCGGCACGGCAGCGCACGATCGCGGTCGTCGTACCGGCGTTCAATGAGGAGCGTTTGATCCAGCGTACGTTGCGGGGGATTCCTTCGTTCGTGACGCAGGTAGTCGTCGTGGATGACGCGAGCCGTGACGCGACCTGCGAGCGCGTGCTCGCGTTGGCCGACCCTCGCGTGAGGTTGGTGCGCCATGCCGCGAATGCCGGCGTAGGCGCGGCGATCGCGACGGGATACCGCGCGGCTTTCGAGCACGGCGCCGAAGTTTGTGTGGTGATGGCGGGCGACGGTCAAATGGATCCGCGAGACATGCCTGCACTGCTGAAGCCGGTGCTCGACGGAGAGGCTGCTTACGCGAAAGGTTGCAGACTTTCGTACCCTGGCGCGCGTGAACGCATGCCGTGGACGCGCTGGCTCGGCAACTGGGGCCTGGGCTTGCTCACGCGTTTGGCGACGGGTCTGTCCGTGCGCGATTCGCAGTGCGGCTACACGGCATTGGCACGTGACGCCGCAGACGTTTTGCCGCTCGAGCAGATGTGGCCGCGCTACGGATATCCCAACGATCTGCTCGGCATGCTGGCGATGGCAGATTTGCCGATGCGCGAAGTGACCGTCCGGCCTATTTATGCCGACGAACAGAGCGGCGTGGGTCTGCGACACGCCTTGTTCGTTGTACCTTACGTGCTGGGTCGTGTATGGATGCGACGCATTGCCTCCAAGGTAGCCAGGTTGTCCGACACGCTGCCCGACACGGCGCATGAAGCGGTCGAACGCTGAAAACCTAGGAAACCTCGATGCGCGTCGGTCTGCTCACTACTAGTTTTCCGCGCACGGCTCACGATGTCGCTGGCAACTTCGTGCTCGGATTTGCGCGCGCTTTGGTCAGCCAAGGCCACACAATCGAAGCGCTGGTGCCCGAGCCGAAAGAGGCGCTGTCGCCGCTCGCGATCGATGGCATCGACATCACGCACGTGCGCTACTTGCCGCGCGCCATCGAGCGCACGTTCTACGGCGCAGGCGTGCTCGACAACCTCAAGCACGATCCTTTGGCGTGGCTCGGCTTGCTTCCGTTCAGCGTCGCCCTCGCCCAAGCGGCGCGCAGCCGCATCGCTGCGTGGGATGCGGTGGTGAGTCACTGGGCGGTGCCGTGCGCGCTGGCCGCGGCAAGCGCTCGTCGCCATCAACGTCATCTCGCCGTGCTGCACTCGGGCGACGTGTTCTTGCTCGAGAAGGCGCGTTCGCTCGGTCTGGCTACACTGGTCGCGCGCGGCTCGGACGTGCTGCTGTTCGTGTCGCGTGATCTACGCGCGCGTTTCATGCGTTTGTTGAACCCGATCGAGCGCATCGACGCGAACAGCAAGGCGCATGTTTGTGCGATGGGCATCGAGCCACAGCAAGCGCCAAACGAAGCGCGTGCCGAGCTGCGCGCGCGCCTCGGACTCGAAAAGCTCACCGTGTTGAGCGTGGGTCGTTTGGTGTCGATCAAAGGCCTTGGCTACGCAATCGACGCCGTGGCAGCGATGACCGATGCCGAACTCGTCATCGTCGGGGAAGGACCGGAACGTGACGCGCTCGAGCAACATGCGCGCGCCAAGAACGCGCCGGTGCGCTTCGTTGGAGCCGCGTTTGGCGCGGAAAAACAAGCCTGGTTCGCGGCGAGCGATCTGTTCGTCGTGCCATCGCTCTCTCTCGCCAGCGGTCGCACCGAAGGCATGCCTACGACGCTGCTCGAAGCGATGGCACACGGACTTGTGCCCGTGGTGAGCGATACCGGCGGGATCGGCGACGTGGTCCGTCATCGTGAAAACGGGCTGCTCGTCCCTGAGCGCAATAGCGACGCGTTGCGGCGTGGCTTGAGCTCGCTACGCGAGCCTTCAGCCCGCACGAAGCTTTCCCGGGAAGCGAAGAAGACGGGCGTTTCGTACACGTGGCCCGCGCTCGCTCCCAATCTCGCGGCGCTGTTGCAAGACGACGCGTAGAGCTGGCTGCTCGACGCGCCCGTATGGATCGATCTGGGCAAAGGCGCTAGACACGTTCGGTGCGGTTCTCCGTCGCCTTGCCAGCCATCGCGGTTTTCCTAGCGTTTTCAGCCTGTTCGCTGAACGAGCGCGATCTCGACGCGTTCCGGGAGACAGCCACCGGGCCCGACAAGCTCCGGGCCGTGCTGCGCGATCCCTCACGCAATGCGAACCTGCGCGCCAGTGCTGCCCTCGCCCTGCTTGAGCTTCGTCGCAAGGGACTCGACGGCAGCGAGGCGCTGATTCACGACTTCGGGACGAGCACACAGGACTCCCGCGATGCGATCACCGATCCGTTGGCCCAGGGTTTGTCGGCGCGGATGCGGACCACCGTGGGCAAAGCACCTTCGCCCAGCGCGTTGCGCGCCAAAGACGCGGGCGCGCAGATGCTGAAGTTGCTGAGCGACGAGTCACGCATGCGCTTGGGCACCTCGCTAGTGACGTGGATGCTCGAGGACATGCCGCGACGCGCTGACGCGGGCGAAAACAGTCTCGACGAGATCTCGGCGCTGCTCGGCAAAGAGAGCGTGCGGCCGCTGCTCGATGCACTCACCCGATCGCTGCCTGCGAGTGACCTCGCCCGCCTCGCCGAACTGATCGATCGCCACGCCACGGCCGCGGATCGCACGCGTGCAGCGAGTAACTTGGTGGCGATCGAGCGTGCATATCGCAATCACGTGCGCGACGCTGAACTGCGCGAGCTCGCCAAGCACGACCTACAAGGCACGGCAGGCGCCGAACACAGCGAGTTGGTGGAGGCGCGCGTCGATGCCTTACGCACGACCAGCCTCACCGCTCACGTGATGCCGGCCCTCGGACGCTTTGCCGATCAGAGCGAAGTGCGGGCGCGCTTCGTCACCATCGCTCGCGACGCGAGCGCGTTGCTCAGCGATCGCAGCTTGGCGCTCACGCTGCTCGAAGGTCACACGACCTCTCAAGAGCTCACTGCGTTACTCGCGCTCGCTCTCGACGCGAATGAAGAGATGGCGTTGCGCGAGCTGGCTGTGGAGCGGGTCGGCGACACGCGCTCCACCGAGGCAGTGCCTTTGCTGCTCACCTTGGCCAGCGAGCGCACGCATTCGAAACTGCGTCACAAGGCCACCAAGCTGGTGCTCGACATCGGCGGTGCGCGCGCCTTTCCACTCTTGCTTCGCAGCATGCCGCGCGCCTGGAATGCCCGCTATGGCAAGGACGAGCTCGAAGTCTACAGCGAGCGCATCGCGCAGTTTCCGCCCGAGCCTGCGCTGTTGATGATGCTCGGCGAGAAGCTGCACTCTTCATTCTGGTACAACCGCGTGCTCGCTCTGCACTACTTTGCGCGCCGCGGTTCGTTCGACGATATCTGGCGCATGCGTCAGCACGTCGAGGACACGCTGTTGATCACGGGTGACGGTTGGCCTCGCGGCTACACGGTGGGCCAAGAGGCGGAAGCTTGCGTGGCCATCGCAACCGAGCGCTTCGCAAAACGCTTGCCGCGCCCCTCGCGCGTGCGTCCGTCAGCCATGCCGGCGCCCCCCGTCACCGAGCCTTCAGCACCTCGTGCGACCGAGCCTGTGGCACCCGTCGCCGAGCCCCCCGTGCCTGCTCAAGAACAGCCGACGCTCTGAACTTGTCTCGACAGGTCCTGCCACGCTCGCTCAGAGCGCTCAGAGCGCGCACAACGCGACGAAGCGGCGGAGCAACTGCGTACCGTGCGTGGTTTCTTGGACCGCCGCGAGCAAGGCCGTCGGATCATCGCCTTCACTTTGCAGCGTCGCTTCGCGCTCACGGATGTAGGCGCGGGTGATGTCGGCGTCGAACTCGGGATGAAACTGGACGCCCCAAGCGCGCTCGCCGATGCGAAAGACGTGGTTGGGATCGCGCGGGCTCTGCGCCAAGCGGACTGCAGCCGCGGGTAGCTCGACCACGGCCTGGCGATGACTCGCGTGCACGATGAGCGGATCGACCAAGCCGTCGAGCAATGCGTCGCGCTTGCCTTCCTCCGTGAGCTGCGCGTGCAAGGTGCCCAGCTGACGGCCAAGCGGATTGTCGAGCACGCGACCACCGGCAGCCTCACCGAGCAACTGATGACCGTAACAAACGCCGAGAATCGGCAGGCGATCGATGGCGCGGGCAAGCCATTCGGCCGTGGCAACGCTCCAGTCTGCGCGGTCGGTGACCATGGATGGCGAACCGGTCACGACGACCCCGGAACAGGCGCCGATGTCGGGCAACGCCTCACCCTCCGAGACGCGGACGACGCGCATCTTTGCACCCAACTGCCACGCCGCCTCGAACCAAGCGTCGTAGTCGCCGCGCCGCGAGCGCAAGGATTGGAAGGTCGTTCCGACTTTGAGCAACAGCAGCTGCGACACGCGTACCTCGTGGCCGTGATCATAGCGCAGCATGATAAAGTCGCGCGGCGATGCTTGCGCCAGCCGCTACGTGCTCTCAGCACGCGCTCCGTGAAGCGGTGGGCATCTGCGTGCGCTGTCGAACGGCGCTGTGCGGCGAATGCATCACGAAACTCGATGGCGTCAACCATTGCCGCGCTTGTCTCGAGCAACTGGCTCGTCGCTCGAAAGCTCCTCTGGCGGCGCGCTCCGGCAACTTGTCGGCGAGCATCGCGATCACCTTCGGTCTGTCGATATTGAGCGCGCTGACCTGGTTCACGCTGCAAATGCTCATGCCGGGGAGCTCACCATGAGCGCGGGCGCTACTCCCCGCGTCGAGAGCGTACGGCCGAGCCGCGCCGATTTGGCACGGGTGAGCGGTCTCGATATCGCGCCGCTGACCGGCGTCGACTCGGCCAAGCTCACTGCGATCAACTTAGTCGATCGCGCGGTTGCGATCGCACGGGGCGTTTCGTGGAGCGAACTCGCACGCGCAATCGCGCCAGCGTTGCTGTTGTCGTGGCTCGCGCTCGCGCTTTATTTTTTTGAGCGTGTCGAGGGCGTGCGCAGCCTGCGACCATTTTTCGCTATCGCGTTCGTCCTCGGCTACGTGCTGCGCGCCGTCGTCCTGGCCCGGTTTGCAGGCCGGCGCGTGGACGAGCTGCTCGCCGAACACGGCTTGCACACGGCCCACGGCGACGCCGCGTCCATCGTGCGCACGAGCCTCTGGATAGGCTTCGATCTGTGGACGTGGCTCTGGTTGTTGGTGCTCGCCCTGCGCATCGATCCGTGGCTCGTGCCGGTGATCGTGCCTGCCCTGTCGTTGCGGGCGCTGCTCGCCCCCAGCTGGTTGGCCGATGCGGACGCCGAGGACCACGTCTCCGGCGTGCACGTACTGCGCAAAGCTTTGGACGGCGGCGAGGGCTACCGTCTTACGGCGCTCGCTGCCGAGCTTGTCTTGTTGTTGGGCGCGATCGGCATCGCACTCAATCTCGGCTCGCTGGCGGTCGCCGCGGTCGCACTCGGTCAAGAGTTGTTCGGCCTGGACATCGCGTTCGTGCGCTCGTTCGTCTCTCCGCGCAATGAACTGGCATTGCTCGTGATCGCTGTCTTGTCGCTTTCGGCAGTCGATCCGCTGCGTCCGATCATCGCCGCGCTGATCCACACCGAAACGCGGCTGACGCGTGATGGTGAACTCGTTCGCTCGCTGGTCGAGCGCTGCGTCGAAAGGAGTCTACCGCTGCTCGGTGCGGCACTGGCATTCGTGGCGGCGCTGAGCGCAGCTTCGGTAAGCGCTCAAGAAGAGCCCGTCACGTCGATCGTGTTCGAGGAGGAGATCATCGAATGCGACGCGACCTGCCAGCGCGCGCACGATGAAGATGCAGAAATCGCCTCGCTCGTAGGTGCGATCCTCGGGGAGCCGCGCTTTCGAGAGTTTCCCCATGACGGCTGGTCGCCGCTCGGCGAGGACGGCCTGAGTGTCTCCTCATGGATCGAGCGGGTGATGCGCTGGCTCGAAAACCTCGACGACAAGCCGGCGACCAAACCTGGTTTGACGCCGCTTTCGCTGCCGGGACCGGTCACGTTCGCTGTGCTGATGGCGATTGTGGTGGCGTTCGTCGCGGCATCCCTCTGGCTCAATCGTCCAAAGCCTTTGCTGGCGAGCTCGGCCAAGGAAGCGGAGCCGCCCGATCCCTTGCAGAAGGATGTCGATGCGCATCTGCACGACGCCGAACAGTTGGCGCAGCACGATCTGCGCAGCGCTCTACGCGCGCTCTACTTTGCGGCACTGGTCGGGCTTTCACGCGGCGGCTTCATTACCATCATGGCCGAGCGCACGAATGGTCAGTACTTGCGTGAGCTGAGATCGCTCGAAATGAAGGGCTCCTTCGCCGCGCTCACGCAGATCTTCGAACACGTTTTTTACGGGCAGCGGGCGCCTACGCGCGAGGACTACGAACGTTGTCTCGTTCTGTTACGGGCGCTGCGAGAGGGGACATCGCCGTGAAGCTCTTGCCACGCTTGCTGTGGGCCATGGCGCTGCTGAGCGCAGCTTTTGGCGCAACGTTCGCGTGTCAACGTGCGGCAGAGCGCGGCCGGTTTGCTGCACCTTACTCCACGCACGGTGGCGGACTCCAGGGCACGCACGCGCTTTTTCAACTCACGCGCAAGCTCGGACTCGATGCACAAGTGCTAACGACCGAAATCGCGCGCTTACCCGTACACGGCACGCTGATAGCGATCGGCGGTTGCGAACAAAAACTCGCGCGCGAACTCGGCCGACCCGAGCGTGAAGCATTGGAAGCGTGGGTGAAAGCAGGCGGACTGCTGATCGTGGCCGGTGCCGAAGACTACGTGCCCGTCGAAGCAGGGCTCGATCTCACTGCGATCGCCAGCTGCAACAAAGACAAAGACGCAAACCCGGTCGCCATCGACCAAGCCTTCTTCGACGAAGAGGAGGACATCGCGAACATGGTGCTGCCAGCCTCGCTCGAGGGGGTGCCATCCGGTGCCCCACTCACTTATCTCGAACCGTTCGTATTCGACGAGCCACGGCTCGTCATGAGCATGGACGAGGAGCAAACGACGGAGCTCGTAGCGAGTGAGCTTGGGATGCTGGCGGCGACCACTCCTTACGGCCGGGGGCGCGTGGTCTTGATTGGAACGGCCGAGCCATTCACGAATGCTCACGTCGACGAGGGTGGAGGTTTGTTGTTCGCGCGCTTGCTGCGTGCGTTCGCTGGCCGCGGACCCGTACTATTCGATGAATTTCATCTCGGCATGGGCGAGCGACAATCGATCGTGGGTTACTTGCGCGAACGCGGCCTCGGTTTCGATCTACTTCAGCTCGTTGCTTGCATCGTGATCGCGCTCTTTGCACAAGGCGCGCGTCTCGGTCCGGCGCTGCGTCACGTGGCAAGCCCGGCACGAAATACGCAACGCTATCTGTCAGCGCTCGGCGCTCTGTTTTTTCGCACGCGCGACGTGCACGGTGCATTGGACGTGCTCGCGCGCCACGGCCTGATGCGCATCGCAAAGCAGTATCGGGCGCACGGCGTCGCCCTCGACGAGCTCGAGAGCTGGCTCGGTTCGCAAGGCTTGTCCGCTGCGGCCGTCTACGCCGCCCGCGTGCGCGACCACGCTCAGCGACCGCTGCACAGCGGCGAAAGCTTGGTCGAGCGCGCGTTGCAGTTGGAGCGGGACGTCGATGCCGCAGTCGTGATAGGGGTCACGTGATGGGGAGCCAAATCGACGAACTGCGCGAGCTGCGCGATGTCGTGATGACGCAAGTTCAGAAAGCCGTGGTCGGGCAGCGCGACGCGCTCGAAGCGCTGCTCATCGCTCTGTTGTCAGAGGGGCACGCGCTCCTCGAAGGCGTGCCCGGAACGGCGAAGACGTTGATGGTGCGCTCGCTGGCGGCCACGCTGGGACTCGACTTTGGTCGCATCCAGTTCACGCCGGACCTGATGCCGAGTGATGTCGTGGGCACGCACGTCTACGACGGCACGAACGGCCGCTTTCATCTGCGTCCGGGCCCGATTTTCACCGAGATTTTGCTGGCGGACGAGATCAACCGCGCGCCTGCCAAGAGTCAGAGCGCGCTCCTCGAAGCGATGCAGGAGCGCCAAGTCTCGCTCGACGGTGAGCAGCGTCCATTGCCGGCCGCGTTTACGGTCTTCGCCACACAAAATCCGGTAGAACACGAAGGGACCTATCCTCTGCCGGAGGCGCAGCTCGATCGCTTTCTGTTGCGCGTTGAAGTTGGATATCCAAGCGAAGAGGAAGAAGACGAAATCTTGGCCCGCGCCAGCGCCGGCGCCGGCACCACGAGTCCCGAAACAGCCGGCGTCAGCCGCGTGGTAGAGCGCGAGCAACTGCTCAGCCTACGCGGCCTGGTGCGGCTGGTCAGTATCGAAGAGGGCGTGCGCAAGTACGTGCAGAAGCTGGTGCGTGGAACGCGCTCTTCGCCGCTGGTCATGCTGGGAGCAGGACCGCGCGCATCGGTGCATTTGATGGTGGCCTCACGTTGGGCAGCTGCTCTCGATGGGCGCTCCTTCGTCACTCCGGACGACGTGCGCCGCATGCTCTCACCCGTGCTCGCCCACCGCTTGGTACTCGCACCCGAAGCCGAACTCGATGGCCTGGATGGCGCGAAGGTGCTCGAACGGCTTTCTCAAAGGGTCGAAGTGCCGCGATGAAGGTGGCGCTGGCCGAGCCTGCACTGGCCAAGACGCGCACGCGCATCCGTCCGGGGCGCAACCTGTGGCTCGCGGTCTTGGCTTGTCTGCTCGCCTCGTGGCAAGCGCCCGCACGCTTGCAAACGCTGCTTTGGCTAGACCTGGTCTTGCTGGCAGGGCTCGCCTTCGATGTCGTGAGGCTGCTCCGCGCGCGCTTGAGCGTGCAGCGTGAAGTCGTGAGCCGGCTGAGCGTTGGCACGCGGGCTCAGGTGACGATCGCGATCGACAATGCTTCGTCACTGAAGTTGCGTGTTCGCGTGCGCGACGAATTTCCGCACGCGTTCGAAGCGGCGCCCCTCGCGCCAACGATCGTGGCGGCACGCGCGCAGAAAGCCCTCGTTTACGAAGCGCGCGCCCTACGCCGGGGACTTACGCAGTTTGGGGCATTGCACACGCGCCTCGAGAGCATGCTGGGTCTCGCGGCGCTCGATCGCACTCACGAAGGCGCAGCCGACGTACGCGTGATGCCCTACCGGGCAGCTCAACGAACAGGTAGTCAGGCTGGTCCGCGCGACGAGATCGGTGAAGTACGACGCAAGCTTTTGCGCGCTCCACAAAGCGCCGGCGAGTTGGAGTCGCTGCGAGAGTACGTGGCTGGCGACCCGCTGCGTAGCATCGACTGGAAGGCAACCGCGAAGCGCCGCCATCCAGTGACGCGAGTCTATCAACCTGAGCGCTCCCAAACGCTGTGGCTCGTGCTCGACGCGAGCCGGAGCATGGCTTCCGGGATAGGTGAACTCGATGGCATCGTGCGCACTCGTTTCGACGTGGCGATCGAGACGGCGCTTTCGCTCTCGCAAGTCGCCTTGCGCGCGGGCGATCAAGTGGGCGTCATCGTATTCGCTCAGCGTTGCCTGCAGCTGCTGTCGCCCGGCCGTGGCCGCTCTCAACATCGTCAGATCGCCGATTTGCTCAGCGACGCCGACGCGCTCGCCATGCCGCTCGACGTGCGAGGTCTCGTGGCATTGCTCGAACGTCAAGCACGCAAGCGCGCTCTGCTCGTCATCCTGACTGACTTGGACGACGAGATTCATGCCGGCGCGCTCGCCGAGCACGCAAAACTGCTGTCGCGCCGACATTTGTCGATGATCGTGAGTCTAGACGATGCGCACGTCCGGGCCCTGGGTGAAGCGCAGGTGACCGAAGAGCGCGAGGTCTACGACAAGGCGGCCGCCCTCGGTTTGCTCGAAGAGCGCGCGGCCTTGCGGGCCCTGTTGGAAAAGCTGAGCATCGGCATCGTCGAGGCGGACGAACGCGGCCTCGCTCACGCTGCCATGGATCGTTATCTCGAGGCCAAGACCCACAACCGCCTCTGAAGTAGGAGGGCTCACGCACGGGGCTTTGCTATCCTGAGCTCATGCGTCGTGTGCTGTGGCTCGCACTCATACTTGGATACGCAAGCATCGGCCTGGCCGAAAGTGACGTACCGAAACTCGAGCAAGCTGTGCGCGAGGGCAAGTACGAAGAGGTAGCAGCGGCGCTGCAGGCGGGGGCTAGCAAGGCGAGCGGGGGCAAGGCCCAACGCGATCCAGCCTTGTTGGCGGTCGAACTCGCGCTCGCGGTGGCCCGCGGACAGTACGCCGAAGCGGAAAGCTTGTGCGCTGCCAAAGCCGCCTGCTCGCGCTCGGAACAGCTGGCGCTTTGGCATGCATACGCTCTGCGGGAGCAAGGCAAACTCGATCGCGCGCTCGTGGTGCTGAAGGAGAGCGCGCGTACGCCGGCTCACTTCACGGCACTGGCTGCGCTGGCCGACATTCATGCTCTACGCGGTGAGCGTAGCGAAGCCGAGCGCCACTATCACAAACTGATCGATGCGTTCAATGACGGCCGCGTCAGCGCAGACAACGGGCGAGGCATGGCTGCAGTCGCGGCCGCAGCGCGCGCACTCGGCGCCATCAAAGACGCCAATCAGTCGTTTGCGGAAGCGACGCGCGCTGCCCCGAACGATGTCGAGATTGAACGCGCGTGGGCCGAGCTGTTTCTCGACAAGTACGACGTCAAGAATGCAGAGCGCAGCGTCGCTCGAATCCTGACCATCAATCCGCGTGACGCGCGCGCGATCGAACGCTTGGCGCGCATTCGTCTGGAACAAGGGGCGGACTTCGCCCAGGTCGAGAAGATGCTGGGCGACGCGCTCGCCATCAATCCTGCGCTGGTCGCCGCGCACGTATCGCGAGCTGGACTGTCACTGCGCGACATGGAGTTGGCGCAAGCAGCGAAGCATCTCGATGAGGCGCTGCGCGTCAATCCGCGCGACCTCGAGGCCTTGAGCGTGCGCGCCGCCCAACTCCTCTTGGCGGACGACCGCCCGGGTTTCGAACGCGCAATCGCTGACATTCTCCAAGAAAACCCCAAGTATTCGCGCGCATTTTCCACGATAGCCACGTATGCGGAGTGGGAGCATCGCTACGAAGAACTGGTGAAGCTGGCCGAACGCGCGCTGCGTATCGATCCAGAAGACGCTTATGCGCATGCCACGCGCGGCCTCAACATGCTGCGGATCGGCGAGGAAAAAGCCGGGATTGCGGCGCTCGAACAGGCGTGGTCGCGAGATCGCTACAACGTACGCGTCTTCAACACGCTCAATCTTTACGAAGACGTGATCGCGAAAGAGTACGTAGATAGCGAGCATGCGCCATTTCGGCTGCGCTTTCATCGCCGCGATGAAGAAGCGCTCAAACCTTATGCGACCGCACTGCTCGATCGCGCCTACGAAGACATGAAGAAGCGTTACGGCTTCACGCCCGAAGGGCCGCTGTGGATCGAGCTCTACGCCGATAACAATCACTTTTCGATCCGTACTTCCGGCTTGCCGCACCTCGGCGTGCAAGGGGTGTGCTTCGGAAAGGTGGTGACGGCGCTCTCGTCGAGTGCAGACGAAGTCAACTGGGGCCAGATCTTGTGGCACGAGCTCTCGCATGTGTTTCACGTGCAGCTCTCGGACAGCCACGTGCCGCGTTGGTTCACCGAAGGCTTGGCGGAATGGGAAACCGTGCAGGCCCGACCCGAGTGGAAGCGTGAGGATGATCGCGCGCTCTGGGATGCACTGGACGCAGGCGAGGTGCCGAAGCTCGCCGAACTCAATCTCGCTTTCACCCACGCGCGCACGCCGCAAGCGTTGATGAGCGCCTACTATGCCAGCAGCCAAGCGGTCGCCTTTTTGGTCGAAAAGCACGGCTTTGCGGTCATCCCGAAGATGCTCGCTTCGTGGGGCAAAGGCACGCGCACGGAGGAAGTGTTCAAGAGCGTGCTCGGCTCCGATATCGACGGCGTCGATCGCGAGCTTCGGACGGCGCTGCACGCGCGCTTGGCCAAAAAGTACGCGCGCGACTTTCGCGTCGACATCGCGCGCTATGCGGATCTCGAGGAGCGCGAGAAGAAGGCGCGCGCGCCGAGTGCAACGGCCCGCCAGCGAGGCGAGTACGCGCTGGCGCTCGCTTACGCGAAAAAGCATGCTGAAGCCCTGGCACTCGCCAGCGATATCTTGAGCACTAGCCCCGCCGAGCCTTACGCATTGTTCACGCGTGCCCACGTCGCGTTGGTCGAACGTAAGCCAGTCGAGGCAGACAAGTATCTACGCGCCCTACTCGCCCAAGGTCATGAGAGTTATCAAGCGCGCATGTTGCTGGCGCGCGTGGCCGTCAAGCGCAATGCCTACGCCGAGGCCGTCACGCAAGCAGAGGCGGCGATCAAGATCGATCCCGAGCGACCCGAAGCTTACGACGTGCTGATCCGCGCCGCCGAGGCACTTCACGATGAAGCCAAGCTCACGGGAGCACTCGAGCAATACGTCTCGATCGATCAGCACAGCCCACGACCTTTACGTAAGCTTCTGCCGCTGTTGTTTTCGCAGGGCCGCATGGACGCCCTGGCTCGCCGCGCCGAAGACGGGCTGTACGTCGATCCGCAATCAGCCACGCTGCACCGCTTGCTTGCGGAAGCTTGGCTGCGTACCGGCCGCGCCAAGGATGCGGTGCCTGAAGCTGCGCGTGCGGCGCGGCTGGCCGCTGAACCGTCCGAAAAAGCACGCGCGGAACTGGTTCGCGCCCGAGCGCTCTTGGCTACCGGGCAGCGCGCCCAGGCGAAAGTCGCGGCTGATGCGGCGGTCTCGCTGGATGAAGCGCTCCGCGAAGAGGCGGCCGGCTTGTTTTCGCGGTAGCGTTGCATTTCGTTCATGGCGAGCGCGCCCAAAGCTCCGCGACGCAGCATCCCAGGCCGAATCTTTCTCGGTTTTCTCGGCGTTTTGCTGTCGTTCGGCACCGTTTCGGCGCTCAGCCTGCTGCAGCACGAGCGCACGGCCAAAACGCTGCGCCTGCTGCAAGACGGCTATTTGCCTCTGTCCTTGGGCATCAGCGAAGCACGCGCCACGCAGGGTGCGTTCGCCACCATGGTCGAGCGCAGCGCTGAAGGCGGTGCATCCGCGGCTGCGGAAGGTTGGCTCGAGATAGCTCGTCGCGTGCGGCCCGTGTCGTTGCGGCGCGCGCTGGACGCCGAAGCGGAGGCTGAAAAGCTCGTCACCGACGCCCGCGATATCGCGTTGCTCAAGCGCATCCGTGCCGAGCTCGAGACCGTGTTGCTCGAATACGAACTCTCGGAGGAAGACTTCGAGAGCCTCTCGGCGGGCATGTCTGGACGCGATCGCGCAGCCACCGCCGCGGCGCTGACCAGCGTTCGGCAGCGTGAAAGAAGCGCGCAGTCGCATCTGGCGCGCTCCTGGGTGCTGATTCGCGAACGCATCGCCTCGACGAGCCGCAAGGCGCGCGACGACGAACAGAAAGCGTACGGTCTTTTGGTCGGACTCGGCCTGGTCGCGCTCGCCGTCGGCATCGCCATCACGCTGTGGGCTCAGCGCATGCTGGCGCCACTCACCAAGCTCTCGGAACGCGTGCTCGCTATCGCCGGCGGTGATCTCGCGCCCCATGTCAAAAAGCACGCGGACGACGAGATCGGGCGCGTCGCAAGTGAACTCGAACGCATGGTCGATGCGCTCAACGCGCGCGACCTCAGGCTGCGGCAAACGGAGCGCTTGGCCGCGGTCGGCCGCATTTCCGCGCACGTGACGCACGAGGTACGAAATCCGCTCAACAGCATCCGTCTCAACGTGGAAATGCTCGAAGAAGATCTCGCTCAGGCCGCACCCGAGTCGCGAAAGATCGTGGCGGCGATCGCGCGCGAAGTCGACAGGCTCACGGCGATCACCGAACAATACTTGCGCCTGGCGCGCTTGCCCGAGCCGAAGCTCGAACTGCAGAGTCTCGAAGCGCTGCTGCAAGACATCGCAGCTTTCTTGAAGCGCGAGATGGAGCTTTCCGGCATCACGCTCGAGTTGGCACTCGATCAAACCGAGGACGTGGCACTCGACGAGCCGCAAATGCGCCAAGCGCTGCTCAACTTGTGTCGCAACGCGCGCGAAGCGATGCCTGAAGGCGGCACAATCCGGCTCGCCCTCGACCAGAGCGACGACTGGGTGACGGTGTCCGTCAGCGACCAAGGCGCGGGCATTCCGGAGAGCGAGCGCGACAAGGTTTTCGATCTCTTTTACACGACCAAACAACACGGCACAGGCCTCGGCCTGCCCCTCACGCAGCAAATCGTTGCCGCGCACGGCGGACAAATCAGCTGTGAAGCCGCAATTCCCAAGGGAACCCGCTTTGCGATTCGTCTGCCACGCGTGCGCTGAGCACGGCCGCGATTGAACCCGCCCACGACATGAATTACATGGCGCCGCATGCCAACACGCCCTGACGGCCGAACCGACAATCAACTTCGCCCGATCACAGTCACTCTGGGCGCACAGCGCAATCCCGAAGGATCTGTGCTCTATCGCTGTGGTGGAACGAGCGTACTGATCGCTTGCTCCGCCGAAGAAAAAGTGCCGCCCTTCATGGAGGGACGCGGTCAAGGCTGGATCACCGCGGAGTACGCGATGCATCCACGCGCCAACCCAGATCGCCGCCAAAAGCGCACCGGCGGCGACAAGGTCGACGGCCGCAGTCAAGAGATCCAGCGCCTGATCGGCCGCTCACTGCGCGCGGTCGTGCACATGGATAAGCTTGGCGAGCGCCAACTCTCCATCGATTGCGACGTGCTCGACGCCGACGGTGGTACGCGCACCGCCAGCATCACGGCTGGCACGATCGCCATTGCCATCGCGCTCGACAAGCTCCTCGGCAAGGGCCTGGTGAAGCCGGGTGTCCTGCGCTCGCCGGTAGCGGCGGTGAGCGTGGGCCTTGTCAACGGCCGCGCCCTGCTTGATCTGCCCTATGTCGAAGATAGTAAGGCTCAGGTCGATCTGAACGTCGTTGCCAACGCGGACGGGCAGATCATCGAAGTCCAGGGCACCGCGGAGGGCGCGCCAATGGAGCGCAGAGAGCTCGACACGTTGGTCGACCTCGCCCTTTCCGGCATACGCGATCTCGTCGCCGAACAAGAGCGCACGTTGCGCGCCGCCGGCGTTCGTCTGGACGCCCTGCTCGGTCGCGTCTGAAACGCGGAGCGCCCAACCCTTGCGCGCTGAATCTGCAGCACGTTTAGCGACCATTCACGGCAGCGGCAGCGACAGCGCGCCATCTTGAGCGCCCGCAAAGGCGCTTCGCAACGGCTCGAAGAGCTCGCGGCCCACGCCCCAAGTCTCGCGCTCGGGCATACAGGCCGGCTCGCGCGCCATGAGCTCTTGCTCGGTCACTTCGATATCCAACAAACCCTGCGTCGCATCGACGACCACGATGTCGCCATCGCGAACGCGACTGAGCGGCCCTCGATCGAGGCACTCTGGTGTTACGTGGATCGCCGCGGGCACCTTGCCCGAAGCGCCGCTCATCCGGCCATCGGTGACGAGCGCAACCTTGAAACCGCGGTCCTGGAGCACACCGAGCGCAGGCGTGAGCTTGTGCAGCTCGGGCATGCCACACGCCTTGGGACCCTGAAAGCGCAGCACGGCGACGAAGTCGCGTTCGAGTTCGCCGCCCTTGAAAGCAGCGAGCATTTGCTCTTGACTGTCGAACACCAGCGCTGGAGCGCGCACGACGCGATGCGCCTCGGCGACGGCCGACGTCTTGATCACGGCACGGCCGAGCTTGCCCGACAGCAGGCACAAGCCTCCTTCGGCGGCGAACGGCTGAGCGACGGTGCGCAACACGCTTTCATCGCGCGAAGCGGCCGGCGAAGCTGCAAAGCGCAGCTCCCCTTCGAACTCGGGAAACTGGCTGTAGGCGCCGAGCCCTTTGCCCATGATGGTCTGCACGTCGTCGTGCAGAAGGCCCGCTGAGAGCAGCTCGCGCACCACGAAAGGAGTGCCGCCGGCTCGATGCAGATCATTCACGTCGCCCTTACCATTCGGGTAGGCACGAACGATCAGCGGCACCACGCGAGATAGCTCCGAAAGGTCTTCCCAATCCGTCAGCACGCCAGCAGCGCGCGCGATCGCCGGGATATGCAGGGTATGGTTGGTAGAGCCGCCAGTCGCGAGCAAAACCACCATCGCGTTGACGAGCGAGCGCTCCGACACCACTTCCGCCATCGGCGTGTAGCTCTGGCCGAGCGCCGTGATCGTACTCAAACGCTGCACCGCAAAACGCGTCAAGGCCTCGCGTAGCGGCGAAGTCGGCGGCACGAAGGCAGCCCCTGGCACGTGCAGCCCCATCACATCCATCAGCATCTGATTGGTGTTGGCCGTGCCGTAGAAGGTGCAGGTGCCCTGGGAATGGTAACTCTTACTCTCGGCGTCCAAGAGCTCGTCGCGACTGGCTTCGCCCGCGGCAAAGCGCTGACGCACAGCGGTCTTTTCGCCGCCCGACAAACCGGTCCCCATCGGGCCCGCGGGCACGAATACCACCGGCAGGTAGCCAAAGCGCAGCGCGCCAATCAGCAGGCCAGGCACGATCTTGTCGCAAATCCCCAGCATCAACGCGCCATCGAATACCTCATGAGAGAGCGCAATCGCCGTGCTCAACGCGATCACATCGCGACTAAGCAACGACAACTCCATCGAGGTTGTGCCCTGGGTAATACCGTCGCACATCGCGGGCACGCCGCCTGCCACCTGGGCGACGGCGCCAACGTCACGCGCAGCGCGCTTGATCTGCTCGGGATAGCGCTCGTAGGGCGCGTGCGCCGACAGCATGTCGTTGTACGCGGTCACGATGCCGAGGTTCGGCGTGCGCACCGTCTGCAGGCGCTTGCGATCATCCAGGGGCGTGGCCGCAAGCGCGTGTGCGTAACCAGCGCAATCGTGCTTCTCGCGACGCGGCCGTTGCTCCGCAAAGCGGCGCATCGACGCGAGGTAGGCTGCGCGCGTCTTTTCGCTGCGTGCGATGATGCGATCGGTGACGCGTGCCACGGTGTCGTTGAGTTTGGACTGACTCATGGTCTTTTCCTTACACCTTACGCAGACGCCGCGGGTCTCACCACGGCGACCAGACGACGTGAAGTTCCGCGTCCGTGCGCCGATGCATGAGCGCTCGGACGGGCAGATCTGAGTACGAACCCTCGAGCAAGGCGCGGCGATAGACAGCGCGCTTATCCTCGCCTTGAATCACCAGAATGATGCAGCGGCTCTCCAGCAGCGCGCGCGGCGCTACGCTGATGCGATCGAGCGGCGGCTTCGGTGCTTTGCCAGGCACGAAAGATCGCGAGTCGCTGCCGTGCAGGATCTCGCTCGGCGTACTCGGAAAAATCGAGGCGAAATGACCGTCCTCGCCCATGCCCAGCAAGACCACGTCGAAGGCGCGCGCCGCTTTGGGAAAATCTCGGTCATGCTTGGTACATGCTTCTTGCACGCTCGCGCCGGGCACGAACATCGAAAGCAGCTGCGCCTGGCTCGCCGGACCCTTGATGAGGTGCGCGCGCACCAGCTTCTCGTTGCTGTCGTCGCTGTCGGGAGCAACCCAACGATCGTCCGCAAGGCTCACGATCACGCGATGCCAATCGAGCTCGCTCTCACTCAACGCCGACAACACGAGGCCCGCGGTGCGGCCGCCGGAGACCACCAGCGAAGCGCGCTCTTTCACGAGCAGCGCGCGCCTCAACACGCTCGAAGCGATGGAGCTCGTTCGTTCCGCGAGCTCACTAGGGCACGACATCAAATGCTCCTCGACGCGAGGACGCACGACTCTCTGCGGTTCAATCATCATGGTGTCGTCTCGTTCCAAGTGCGCTCATCGCGCTCGATCAAAGCGACCGAAGCCGTGGGACCCCACGTCCCAGCGGCGTAAGGTTTGGGAGCTTCCGAGCTTTGCGCCCAGCGCTCCGCGATCGGCTCCACGAAGCGCCACGAGGCCTCGAGTTCGTCGCGGCGCATGAACAAGGTCGGGCGCCCCTTCAACACGTCGATCAGTAGACGCTCGTAGGCGTCCGGCTGCCTGGCGCGGAAGGTCTCCGCAAAACTCAGGTTCAAGTGAACGGGGCGCAAGATCATCCCTGGACCCGGATTTTTGGCCATCATCCGCAGTTGAATTCCGTCGTCCGGCTGCAGACGAATGATCAACTGATTGGCGCTGAGCGCGCCGGGATGGCCCTCGAAGATGCAATGCGGAGCGTTCTTGAACTGAACGACGATCTCGG
>WUUC01217109.1_pt1 | contig 19672 bp, 15 predicted proteins | sample 6278441 | NCBI WGS metagenome assembly WUUC01 (sample SAMN13675441, study PRJNA597444) | soil metagenome | isolation source: soil | place: USA: Washington | collected 2017-10 | reverse complement strand
GCCTATCCGACCAGCCAGTTCGGCAGCCATGTTGCCACGGCCGGAAATCCGATCAACAGCGCCAGCAGCAGCAGGCTCATGACGATGTAGGGCACCACCGCCTGGAAGATGTGCGCCGTCGTCACCTGTGGCGGAGCCACGCCGCGCATCGTCATCAGCAGCAGCCCGTGCGGGGGTAACAGTAGTCCAAGTTGCATGCAGATCAAGAACAGCACCCCGAACCAGATGGGATCGATCCCGAGCCGCACCACGATCGGCATGAACACCGGCAGCGTGATGAGCATCATGCTCACCTGGTCCACGAACACGCCAAGAAAGATCAGGATCAGCATCATCAGCGCCACCACCGCGAGGGTGGACAGTCCCTGCCCGAGAATGGTCGACACCAGCCCGTCCGTCGCACCCGAAAAGCTCAGGATCTGCGAGAACGTCGTGGCACCCAGGATGATGAACATGATCATGCCCGAGATCGCCGCCGCCCCCTTCAGCGACTTCATCAGCGCGTCCCAGCTCAGCACGCGGTAAAGCATGGCGATCGCCATCGTCGCCAGTGCTCCCAGCGCCGCCGACTCGGTCGGCGTCGCGAACCCGCCCGACATCGCGCCGACCACCACCGCGAAGATGCCGATCAGCGGCACCACGTAAAGCACCAGCAGCCGCCAAGCCTCCCAACCAGTCTGCGGCGCAATCGGCGTCGGCGGCGCGAGGCTCGGCGTCATTTTCGCTCGCACGATGATGTAGGCGACGAATGCCACCGACAGGATCAACCCCGGCACCACGCCGCCAATCAGCAGCTTGGAGATGGAAATGCCTGACAGGCTGCCCAGCAGCACGGTCAACGCCGACGGCGGGATCAGCATGTCGACCGCTCCGATCGCCATGATCGGCCCCGTCGCCATCCTCGGGTGATAGCCGCGCGCCAGCATCACCGGCAGCATCAGCGAGCCCAGCATGGCCGTGGTGGCGATTGTCGAACCCGAGATTGCCGAGAACACGGTGCCCGACACCACCGCCACCACCGCAAGGCGCCCCGGCACCTGCTTGATCAGCCGCTCCACGCCGTCGATCACCTTGATGGCGAGCCCCGTATGAAACAGTATTTCACCCATCAGCACGAACAGCGGAATGGGGGTGAGCGAGAAGTTCGTCACCGCCACCACGCTGTTGCGCGCGATCTGCGCGAGCCCCGCCTCACCGCCAAGAAACATCCACGCGCCGACGATGTTGATGGCTACGAACGACAGCGCCACAGGCATGCCGATTAGCAGCAGCACGGTCGATCCGCCCAGCAGCAACAGCGTGGCCAGTTGCCAGGTCATGACGCCGACACTGCATCCGTCCGCGGTGCGCGTTCCGAACGTGCCAGTCGATGCATACGGAACACGAACTCGATGGCGAACAGCGCGAATGCGACGGGCAGCGGTGCCAGCAGCCACCACTCCGGCGTCACCAGCGTCTTGATGGAGATCGCGCCGGAGGTGTAGCTCGCCGCCAGCACCTTCCAGCCGTACCAGACGAAATACAGTGAGCACGCCAGTCCGAGCAGGTCGCCCACCCACTCCAGCAGCCAGCCCAGCCGCGCAGGCAGCGCGCGCAGCAGGATGTCGACCCGGATGTGCTGCCCCTGCCGCAACAGCCACGGCGCGGTCAGCAGCGTCAACAGGTAGAGGATGTCCTCCGAGATCTCCCCGCTCCAGGGAATGCCGCCGAGCCCTGCATTACGCCCGATGACGTCCGCGCCGATTAGCAGCGTCATCCCTAGCAGCAGCAGGCATGCCGCTGCGATCAAGGCATTGAGCAGACGGCCGTAGATTTCGGACAAGCGGTCCACCCTGTGCCCCCGAGCGTAAGGTTGGGTCAGCTCCCGCGAAGGCGGAGGCTGGCCCAATACACATGGCAGATCGGTGACCTTGGGTCATCGCTGCCGCTGGGCCCAACCTACTTCGCCTTGGAGAAGAGCTCCCTCAGCTTCGGCCCATGCTCGGGGCTCTTGGCGATGATGCCGGCCCAGCCGGTCTCGTAGGCCTTGGCACGGAAGGCCTCGCCGTCCGCACCCGTGAAAGCGATCACTTGAATGCCGCCCGCCTTCTGCTTTTCGTAGTCAATTGCGTTCTCCTTGGCCGTGTCGGCAGCCTGACCCTCTAGCCACACGGCCGCATCCATGATCACCTTCTTCTGCTCGGCGTTGAGCTTCTCCAGCGACGCCTTGTTGATGAGGATGCTCACCTCGGCGCTGTAGAAACCGGGGTCAACGCGGAACTTGGTGCGCTCGTGCCAGCCGAGGTCGAAGATGCCCGTGATCGGCCAGCCGTAGCCGTCGACCACGCCGCGCTCCAGCGCCGTATAGACCTCGCCCGGCGGCGTCTGCACCACCGTGGCGCCAAGCGCCTGAAAGAACTCGCGGTACACCGGCGTGATGCGCAGCTTGAGGCCGGTCAGGTCCGGCTTGGTGATCGGCTTGGTCAGGTAGAGATGGAACGGATTGTCGTCGATGTGGCGCGCCAGGAACACGGCATTCATCTTCTCGGCATAGAGCTTGGCCATGTAGTCGAAGCCGCCGTTCTTGCGCAGCTCCGCCATCGGCCGCTCGGTCAACTTCCAGGCGTCGGCTTCCGGGAACACGTTGGTGTAGAAAGCACCCGTCGCGTTGGCGATGTCCACCACACCGCTCTTAAGTGCGTTGCCCACCTCAAACGGTGGCATCGCCTTTGGCCCACCGATGTAGTTGATCTGGATCTTCCCCTTGCCATCGGCATTCACTTTGTCGAGGAACTTCTCGAAGCCACGCGAGTAGAACGTCTTCTCCGCGAACGACGTGATGCCTTTGAGGGTCACATCCTGCGCGCTCGCGAGCCCTGAGCCGAGTACGAGAAAGCCCGCAAGTGGGGCGGCGAGCCGGGCACGCATGTGATCCTCCCTGCAGCGCTCCGAACTCAGTGGACAGAGTTCCTAGAATGCCCTTCACAGCAAGCTCAACAAGAGCACGCGATTTGGCGATCCGCAACAGAGCACTTTTTTCTAGCAAAGGGCTTTTGTTGTTATCGATGGCACTCACCACCACGACGTTGAGACCTTCCCGCAGGGGGTGTACCAAGTTGGCATCGGTCGCGCGCCTCGCGGATGTCTGCTTTCGGGCGCAAAGCAGACGTTCCGCGGAAGGGTCGCTCACGTCCGCTTTTGACCCAAAGCAGACATTCTATTTGTGCTGTAGCAATTTCTGCGGGCCGCAACTGCCGCTGGCCCGCCATAGGGGTGTGAGATAGGCTGATAGTCTTTGTTGTTTTCATTGCGCGAGGATGCCGGATTGTGGCAATTGGCCTTGTTGTTGGGTGCCGGATTAGCTATTGGGAGCTCAGGTGCGCTCGGTCGAAGCGCAAGTTGGCGACGATCCGAAAGCACTCAACCAGCAGGTCATGGAACTCCACCGAGCGCGCGAGGCCGAGCCGCTCAGCCGCGGAGAGGTGGCCGTGTATGAGAAGAGCTTCGGCTCGGATCATCCCGCGGTCGCCACAGCTCTTAACAACCTGGCGGCGTTGCTGCAGGATGCCAACCGGCTTCCTGAAGCCGAAATGTTGCTGCGGCGCGCGCTTGCAATTGACGAGAAAAGCTTCGGACCCGAACATCCCACCGCGCATGCAGTATCGTGATCTTTGAGGAGAGCAGGTCTTGCACTACTTCGTCATCTCTTTGGCGATCATCTCCCTGGGCATGCTCGCTAGCACGAGTGCCTTGAGCCATTCTCTTGGGCAGGGGGGCAAAGCGCGCCCAACCCCGCCCATGAAGACCTACTTTGATGAATTGCGCACCTTACAACAGTCTTTACCGAACGGCACCATTCGCATTCGAGGTGTCATCGATCAATTCAAACTATGGCCAACGCACAGGCCGCTCATCCTGTGCTTCAAGGGAGGTAGCCCAGCCCTGCGCGCCATCTTCGTGCAGACGAGCCGCCGATGGACAGATGGAACAGCCCTCAAATTCGACTTCGGCCGATCGCCCGAATATCGCAACTGCACGCCAGTTGAAAGGTCAGACATTCGCATATCGTTTGTCGCTGGACCTGATTGGTCTTACATCGGGACGGACAGTTTACGGTTTGAAGACACGACATTGAACATCGGCTACGCGGCCGCTGGGCCGCTAGACAAACTCGATCGCAAGTTGCTCGAAGGTCTCGTCCTGCACGAAATGGGACACGCGCTCGGATTAGAGCACGAGCATCAGAGCCCTGAGGCCAAATGCGAAGACGAATTCGACTGGCCAAGGGTGTACAAAATTGCCAGCGGATGGGGGTGGACCAGAGCCGAGGTTGACTTCAACATGCGGGCGCTAGCTGGCGTGGAGCGTTTGCGGCTTACGCCATATGATCGCCAGTCGATCATGCATTATTACTTCGAGCCGGAATTCTTTAAGCGAACTAGAGAGTCGCCGTGCTTCGTGGGGCATAACCATGCTATTTCTGCTGGTGACAGCGAGTTGGTGCGTGCCAGTTATCCGCCAGCTATAGCCGCCCAGGATAGGCATTTGCAGGCCCGTGCCGACGCAGCAAGCCGCGTTCTTGGCTCGCTCGACTTGAGCGCGCCTCAGCTATCACTGGTTGGACTCGAACTCGGCCAAGTGCTGGCAGCGGGCCAACGAAAGCTAGCCTTACAGTTCGACTTGGCGGCCGCGACTGGTAAGACGGTCACGCGTGGTCCGGGCCAATTTCAAACGTGCACCCCGCAGGCCCATGCAAACGCCGCGATCACCTGTGAAGTGGCGATCGACGGCTCCGCGCTCGTCATCGCTGTCGAGCCAAATTGATCTGGGGGTTCTTGCACGGCGCGTAAGCCTTCCCGGTACTTTCACCTTCGGGGCTGTGCTGATAGCGGTGGGGTGGCGCGAACCACCGCGGTCTCGCCGCGCGAATAGAGCGTGAAGCCTGCCCAGTAGTACGGATGCTTCTTGCGCGTGGCCGCCTCAAGGGTGGCGTGCCGGTAGGCCTGCTCAATATCACCATCAGTGGCGATGCGATCGTAGAGTAGGGAAAACCAGGTCTTCGTCGCAACGTCCTCTACTTTCCATTGGGAAACAATGGCCCGTCGGGCTCCCGCCATCAGCAAAGCCCGCACGAATCCGAAAGCCTCCTGCCCGGCCTCGACGATCACCTCACCGGTTTGGCAGGCCGATAGCGCCACAAGCTCAGTTCCGTGGAGATCGAGTTTAAGCAAGTCTCCCGCCTGGATAACCCCTCGCTCGTTAGCATCGCCAAGGAGGAGGGCTGAAGCCATCGTGTTCGTGCTGTCGAATAGTCCGTGTCCGGCAATGTGCACGATGCCTGCGCCCTTGAACTGCGACTGAATGAAGGGAGGCAAGTGGTCGGCATCGGCTTCAGCCCCCACGATAAGGGGGGGCGCCACTTTGAAGCCAGCTCCACGCAAGGAGGTCGCAATTGTCTCAATCTCCTCGCGCACACCCGGCAGCGCACTCAAGAAACCAATTGGCCCCGCCGCCCGAAGCGGCGCCTGGTACATAGGCATGAACCGCCTCAGGCTTGATCGGGACACCCCGAGGGTTGAGCCCAGCAGCGCCACCGTCTGCACTCGCAGCGGGGTGGATGGTTGGAGCAGATGGGCGGATGGGAGAACTCGAACTACGTATTGGAACGCAATGTGGCTTGGTCGTTGTGGCGTTCCGGGAGTTGAGGAGCCGGATAGCGCATTCCAGGCGAGTCCGTAAAGTTCTTCGCCATCGGGCACGATGACGAGAGATTTGACGTTTGGAGGCAGCGATAGCGGCGCGATAAGCGCCTTGTGCAAGCCCTCGAGATCGACACGCATCTCTGCGGGAATTTCGTCTTTGGCGATCGCTTCGCGCGCTTTGGCTGTCGCTGGGGTCATGTGCGCATCGAGGCGTCGCCGCATCGCGCGAAGGCTATTGCGTGTGGTTGGCAGCCGTACGAGGCGAAGATCCGTTGTCGTGAGAATTATCGCTACTGGGGTGGGTCCGCTCAGAAAGTAGGACACCAGGGCCGTGTTGGTTCCCAGTGCGGCCCTGAGCTTAGTCAAGAGTTGGCCCGGTTCAACGTGCGGCAGTTCGCTAGCGGCGCGATCGCGAATCCCCGAGCGCAACACCTGCGCGCGCCAGCTCTCGACAGCTTCGAAGACTGCGGCTGGCGACGCACCCAAGCGCTGCAATCGAATGATCTGCTCTGCGGCGAGTTGATCCGTGCTCTTGACGAATGACAGTTTATGCATTTCAGCCGCGATATCGGTCTGCATAGCAGTGAGGGCGGTAAGACTGAGATTACTCGCGCGAATGGCTTCTGCCTTGCGCTGGGCGCCCTCGGCCAATTGGGCGAGCAGATCCTGGGGGATCGCCAGCCGCAGCCCTTTGAATGGCTCGCCGCCCCGGACCGCAGCGGCAAGCACCTTTTCGGCCTGTTTAATCTCCACTTTCTTGGCAAGAATGGACGCGAACGTGGACAGAACGAGCGGGCCATCAGTCATCCAGAGATCATTGGGCATGTGCGCCACTGCGGTATCCAAGAGATGCCTGGCGACTCCATGCTCGTTCCTCGCCATGGCGATTTGCGTGCCTAATAGATGAAGGCGCGCGAAGGCCTTGCTTGTCGGGGAACCGGCCGCATATCTGGTGAGCACGAGCAGTATATCGAGGGCACGATCGTGCTCACCTTTGCGGAAGAGAGCGACGGCTCGCTGAAAGCTCACCTCGTAGCTTCCAGGTTGGCCCCAAAAGTCAGCCCGCTCAGCGGCGGCCCGGGCAACAGCATCCGCACCGTCCACATCGCCTATCTCAAGGAGATACAGAAGCTTGCGGTAAACATTAGGCATTGAGAGTTCGCCCATCGACTCAAGAGCGGAGAGGCTGCGAAACTGATCATTCGGTCTGCCTGTTGCTCGGGCCAAGTCGAAGCGCTGCTCCTCAAGCCTTCTGCTCAGGTCCTGGTCCGCCCTATCGACTTCAGCCGCGACGGTATTCAACAGGGCGCGCGCCTCCGTGATCCGGTCGTCCCGAATGTAGAGTAGGACAGCTTGTAAGCGCATGACATCTCGCCAGTGCGCGACGGCGCTGGCGTCAGGCCTGCTCCCCAGCACCCGGGCTGCCTCCAAATAGCTATTGATCGCCGAGCGCCGGTCGTCCGCGTCTTCGTATGCACCAATGCTTCCAATTACGCCCTTAATCAATTCATCAAGCTGCGGCCCGCGCAGGTCCGGTGATGCCAATTCGCGGATTGCCGCGAATAGTTGGAACTCCATAGATGCTACCATATGCTCCGGACCAATGCCGGCCAGGCCGCCCGTGGCGAACGAGACATCAGCCCACGTAATGAACTCACCGACGCGGGATGCTGCGGAAAGGTCGCTCGCCAGTTTCCAAATACTCGTGGCGTGCCGCCTCGGACACTGGTTGCACCCGTCGAACCGACCTTCCCCAACGGCTCGCGTAAGGATCACCTCTGAGGTGCCATCTTGATCAATATCGGCGAAATGAGCAGTGCCGTGATAATATCCAGGGTCCTCCTCCTCCGGCCGGCGCCTACCCTCCGAAAAAGACAGCACCGTTGCGGTCCTGGGATTAACCACGGAGAGTTCCAGGAACCTTGCGGTCCCGCTGATGGTTTCCAACAAGATGGCGTCGTCAATCGCCGAGCCTATTTGCTTACCAACGTGCCTTACGAGGGAAGCTTCACCACCAAACGAGAAGAGGCGACTAGGCTGAGCGTCCAACCGAATCAATCCGTGAACTGCCTGCGAAAACTCTGCAACTGCCTTCACGAAAATCAGCGTGTATGAGGGCGCGCGGCGGACCTCAATAACTTCCATTGTCGGGTCGTCGCCCAATACTGTGTCCGATCCTAGTGCTCCCTTGTCTGCTTTCAGGGCCTCCACGAGCGTACGGCGCGCATTCGGGCTATCGGCACTCGACAGCTGATCGACGGCGTTCTTGAGCGTACCGCCCAGAGGTCCTTGCGACAGGGGCGCAGCTCTGATAACGCGCTTTCCCTCAGCTCGCTGCGGGACCCCGGCCACGAATCCGAGTAATGGCGCCTCATTGACCTTGGGGGCGAGCGAAGGATCGTCGAAATGTGACCTCGCATTCAAGGTTTTCGCCCTACCTGCTGCGGGGTAAGTCACGCGCGAACTAACCAAGAAATCGGCAAACTCGCTGTACAGGCCGGCACCAATCGGCGGCACGGCGAGCAAGTGTCTTAACTTTTCACAGACGGCGCGGCCTTCTTCGTCGCGGCCCGTGCATGCGACGCGTGGACTATCGTCCTCGAAGATCTTTGTTACTCGGGAAATGGCATCTGCCACCTTTTTTGCGTCGGGCCGACCGGCGATCGGCAACTGTTGGACGAACACGCCAGCCCGCCAGGGCAGGCCGGCATCTAAGAAAGCCTCTGCCGCCAATACCCGGAGCTCCGCGTCTCGCCCAACCGGCGAACGCCCTTTGAGGGCTTCAAGGCTCGACGCCACCGTCTCGAGCAACGCGACCGGATCGGCATATTGGCCGCGCGCACGCGTAAGCGCCAAGCGCAAGCTCGACTCGAGCACGAAATGTGGTTCCTGTGCGGCGGTTCGAATGATCGAAAGGACGAGCTGGTCATCCTCGCGCATTTTTGAGAGCAGTTTGTCCCTATCCTCATCGCTGAGCGAACCGTCCGCGGAGCTGCCATCTAGGACCTTGGCTGCCTTTGCCATGCGATCAAATGTGTCGCGGATCGCAGTCGCTGCTTGCTCGGCTGTGGGTGCTTGCTGCGCTGGGCAGGGAACCCCGAGGAGCGGCACACAGAGAAGCGATAGACATGCGACAGCAAGATGAAGTCGCATGGAGCCTACGAAATGGGCAAAGTAGGACGTCCGTGACAGACCGTTGTGCGCGTATCTCATGCTGCACCATCAAAAAAGTAGCGAGACGTTTCTCGTCAGCCCTTCCCTAACACCGTCTGGACATGATTGGGATAGTTCGCATCATCTATCCCGAAGCTTTCTTGGCTCGCGCTGTGCTGAGGAGAACGCGACTCAACGCGCCCATTGCTGAGAAAAATGTCGGCTTCCCTTCGCAATTGCGTTGTCTTGCCTTCGAAGAAAGAGCGAAACTCCGTTATCTCCGCCGAGAGGCCGGTCCCGATAGAAAGTCCATGTCTGCTTCTGGCACAAAGCGGACATCGGCTGCGATGCTCAGGATGCCTGCTTTGGGGGTAAAGCAGACGGTGTGCGCCAAGGATGCGTGGATGTCTGCTTATGACCCAAACCAGACACACCAAACCAGACACACAATGAAGTCGGCAACCGGGCGCGGTACGCGCGCGGCCCCTTGCAGGCAGCATCAGCGCGACGGGATCACAGTTCGCCTAGGTTCTCCCTTGGCAGCTTAGCTTCTGATTTCCAGCCCAGGTGAGTTGCGCGCTTTCGCTATCAAAAAAGATTGATCAAACTGGTGTGGAGGTTTTCTTCATGGTACGGCCGAGGTACGCCTCAAGCACACGAGGATTGGCTGCCACTTCGGCGCGCGCACCCGATATAGTGATAGCGCCTGTTTCAAGGACGTAGGCTCGGTCGCAGATCTTAAGACCTAGTGTTGCCATCTGCTCGACCAAAAGAATTGTGATGCCGCGGTCCCGCAGTTTCAAGAACGCATCGAATATCGATTGCACGAGAATTGGGGCAAGGCCGAGCGACGGTTCGTCGAGAAGCAACAGCCGCGGTCGGCTCAACAAGGCGCGGCCGATCGCCACCATTTGCTGCTCGCCGCCACTGAGCAGACCGGCGCGCTGCTGCAGGCGCTCATGGACGCGCGGAAACAAATCGAACAGCCATTCGAGATCCTGCTTGAATTCGCTCTTGAAGCCGCGGCGGAGACGGCGAAACGCGCCGAGCTCCAGATTCTCCAAAACCGTGTGCTCCGGGAAAAGCTGGCGACCCTCTGGTACCAGGGCAAGGCCGCGAGCGGAAATTGCATGGGCAGGAAGCCCGGCGATGTCGGTCCCGGCAAACCGGATTTGTCCGGCTTGGGGCGTGATGAGGCCTGCAACGGTGCGCAGCGTTGTGCTTTTTCCAGCGCCGTTGCTGCCGAGGATGGTGACGATCTCTTTTTCTCCGACTTCCAGTCCGATTCCCTTCAGGACGCCGAGAGACCCGTAGGCGACTCTTAGATTTGTGATTTCAAGCAGCGACATGGGATGGCCCCAGATACGCGGCGATCACGCGCTCGTCGCGCTGAATCGCAGATGGAATGCCGTCGGCAATTACTATGCCCTGATCGAGCACGGTGATCCGATCGGAGACGCTCACCACAAGGTCCATGTGATGCTCGACCAGCAGCACCGTCATGCCGCTCTGCTGGAGCTGCCGAATGACGTGGGCCAAAGCCACGATCTCCTCAGCAACGAGCCCTGCGGCAGGCTCATCGAGCAGAAGCAGGCGGGGACGCGTTGCCAGCGCGCGTGCGATCTCAACGAGCCGCCGGTGGCCGTAGGCGAGTTCGGTTGCAGGCCGATCCTCGTAGCCCGCAAGCCCCACGAAATGGATGAGCCGGTGCGCCTCTTCGATATGGCGCTCAATCTGAGCCCGGGCGTGCCGCGAGTTGGTAAGTTCTTGCCAGATGGAAACGCCGGAATGCTGCGACAGGCCAATCAACACGTGCTCGAGAACCGTCATGTCGCCGAACAGCTTGATGGTCTGGAAGGTGCGCGCCAGGCCTTGTGTGGCGGCCTCGTGCAGATTGCCGAAACGCGCCGGTTGTCCGTCGATTAGGATGCGACCCATATCGGCCTTGTAGATTGCGGACGCGACATTGATCAGCGTGGTCTTCCCAGCACCGTTGGGACCGATAAGAGCATGGATCGAACCGCCCTCGACCGAGAACGTTACGTCGCTCAGCGCGCGAAGACCGCCGAAGGAGCGCGAAACGCCGACGATGTCGAGCGAGGCTCCGCGCACTGGTGTCAAGCCGCCCTGCGGTGTCGGACCCGGCTTGCCGTTTCCGTTAGTCGATAGCGCGTCAGCGCCGCGCCGCACCGCGGGGATGAGGCCCACGACGCCATTCGGGAGGAAATAGAGCGTCAGCAGAATGAAGCAGCCGTAGATTATAAGGCGGTACTTGTCGAAGTCGTGGAGTAGCTCGGGCAGAATGGTCAACACCGCTGCTCCGATGATAGGCCCAAGTCTAGTGCCGGCGCCGCCAAAGAGGATCGCCAGCAGAAAGAAGACCGAACTGAAGAATTGGAAATTGTCCGGACTGATGTAGTTCTGTTGGTGCGCGAACAGTGTTCCGCCAAACCCCGCGAAGGCCGCGCTGACGACGAAGACAACAACCTTCAGGGCATGGACGTCGACTCCCACAGAGGCAATGCCGAGTTCGCTATGGCGCATCGCGCGCAAGCGGACGCCGAACCGCGAGCGCATGAAGCGCTCCTGCAAAACGAGCGCACCGAGAAAGAAGGCAAGTACGAAGAAATAGAAGGTCTGCGTATCCAGCTGCAGCGGACCGATCTGCGGCTTGGGAATGGACGAGATGCCGAGGTCGCCGCCCGTTACAGATACCCATTCCTGCAGGACTTTCCAGATTACCCAACCGAAAGCCACGGTGACCATCGCCAGATACGGTCCGCGCACACGCAGGGATGGGAACGCCAGAAGCGCTCCGAACGCCGCGGCGACGGCAGTGCCAGCAATCATTCCGAGCCAGATGTGCAGACCAGTCGCGGCGAAGAACGGGAGGGGCGCCAGGGACTTGGTCAGCAGCGCAGTGGTATACGCGCCGACCGCCATCAGGGCCGCGTGCCCCAGAGACAGCAGGCCCGCATAGCCCGAGAGGATATTGAGGCCGATCGCTACGATTCCGTAGATCAAGACGATTATGCCGAGAAACTTGTAGTAGGTCCCCTCAACCAGCAGCGGAAACGCCGCGAGCAGGCCGACGGCCAGCCATGGGAGCCCGGTACGGAGCAGCGGCATCAGGCCCGCTCCTCTTGCCGCTTGCCGAACAGGCCTTCCGGCTTGAGATAGAGCGCGAGGATCATCAGCGAGAAGCCCAGGATGTCGCGGATGCCCGTGAAGAGATAGCCGGAGACGAGGGCTTCGAACGCGCCGTAGAATAGGCCGCAGACGAGAATGCCTCGCGGCGCACCGAGGCCGGCAATGATGGCAATAGCGAACGCCTTCAGCCCCAGCACCGTACCGAGCTGCGGCTCAGCAAGGGTGAGCGGCACGACCATCACACCGGCGATGCCGGCAAGTGCGGCGGCCGCCGCATAAGAGGTCGCCTGCACGAAACGCGTATTTATGCCCATGAGGCCGCTGACCTCTGGACTGTGTGCCACCGCTCGGAAGGCCTTGCCCATCAGCGTCCGCCGGTAGAACAGATCGAGAGCGATGAAAATCGCGCAGGCTGTCGCGATCACCAGTATCTGTTGCGGCAGGATCGAGACCTGCCCAATCATGATTGGAGTCTTGCCAAAATAGGAAGGTACCGGCGTGGGGCTACGGCCCCAGATAAGCTCGGCGATATCGATGAAGAGCAGACCAACCGCCAGCGTACTGAGCACCCACACATCGCTGCCCGCGCGTAGGAAAGGCAGAACGGTGAAGCGTTCGGCGACCAACCCCAGCAGAAAAAGCAGGCTGGGCACCAGCACCAGGACAACAAGCGGGTGCACACCGTACTGAACCTGGAGCGAATAGGTGAGCATCCCGCCAAGCATGACCCACATGCCGAGTGCGAAGTTCAGTACCTTCGTGGTGATGAAGGTCAGGCTATAACCGACTGCGATAAGCCCGTAGACGGCACCGGTCGCGAGGCCGCTGAGACCGACCTGGAAGAAGAAGTACATACAGTCCTGTCTGTGCTCGCGTCGTCAGAGCCGTTCGAGCCGTGTCGAAACAAGCGCTGGCCGAGGGCACTCGCCCACGGCCAGCCTCCATTTGGCTCGTGCTACTTAAGCTTGAAGGTCGTCTTGTCCATGTACTTCTTGGTGCGCTCATCCAGCTCGACGTAGGGGCCCTTATCGTCGAACTTCACCTCGAGCAACTTGCCGTTGGTCCAGCGGCCCATGATCATTTCCCCCTCCGTGATCGCGTTATGGCGATCTTTGGTGAACACCGGCCGCGTGAAGTGCTTGATGAGGCCCTTGAACTCGGGAATGTTCTCAAGGCCGCTGCGAATCTTGGAGGGGTCTGTACCGTCGCGCGCAATGACTAGAGCCAGCATATTCATGGCATCGTAGGCGCCGAAAACGAAGACCGGCAGATCCATCTCCTTGTTGTGCCGCTTCCGGTATTCGTTGATGAGAGCCATGCGGTCAGGCGACTGCGGTCCATCGCTGGTGATGGTCGTGCTGGTCAGTACGCCTTCGGCCGCATCGCCGGCCGCTGTCCAGAAGGCGGGGCCGGCGATGCCCCACGCGGAGACGTAGGGCGTGGCATCGTTGAGCTTGGCCTTGGTCTGCACCACAAAGGTGTTCTCGCGCACCAGGGCGTAGTTGAGGATGCTCTGCGCACCGGCGGCCTTCAGCTTGATGATCTGCGGAGTCATATCGGTGTCGCTGTTGTCGAACGTTTCGTCGCCAACCGGCGCCAGTCCCAGCTCCTTGAGACGGCGTTGCAATTCCCCTCTACCCGTTACACCCCAACCACCTGTCCAGTTGAGAAGCCCGACCTTGGTGTGCCCAAACTTCTTGACGACGGTGTCGACCATGAAGTTTGCCTGGCCGGTGCCGTACATGCCGACACGGAAGATGTAGTTGTCACGCCCCGCCTTGTGCGCGTCGTTCTCCGTGATCGCCGTCGCGTCGGTCGCCGGGCAGATGACCGGCACCTTGAGGCTGTCGTTGACGATCGGGGCCACGGCCAGCATCGAGGCACTGTTGGACGCCCCGATCATCGCAATGACCTTCTCGCGTTCCACGAGTTCGCGGTATTGCGCCACAGTCTTGACCGGGTTGTGCTCATCGTCGCGGGCGATCAGGACGACCTTGCGGCCGTTGATCCCACCCTTGGCGTTGATTGCATCGACCGCGATCTCCGCGCCACGCCGGATATCGACGCCGACCGGCGAGGCAGGACCCGTCAGTGCCGCAGCTACACCGATCTTGATCGGCTCCTGCGCCAAGGCTCCCGAACAGACGGCGGCTGATGCTGCTATGAATGAACAGAAAGCTATATGCTTACCCAGAGAGAACAACGACATGGCTAACTCCCTTCGTTCGCTTCACCTATGGACGATGGATGACCGTCCTCCACCCCATTCTCCGCACTTGCCTTCCAGCGTTCTCCTAGTGCACGGCCGGTCTGAGCGCCGACCAAGGACGCGCCGCCTCGAGCGACGCCGCAAGGCAGAAGATGTCGGTCTCGCGAAGCGGCCGGGAGACAATCTGCAAGCCGACCGGCAGGCCGTCTTGCGTCAAGCCGCACGGCACCGAAGCAGCCGGCAATCCGCAAAGATTGAAGGGATAGGTGTAGGCAACCCAGGAAACGATATCGCGACCCTCAAAGCCAGCCGGCATGTCGCGGGTGACGTCAAACGCGGGCGTCGGCGTCGCCGGAGTGAGGAGCGCATCGAAGCGCTCAAAGAAGATGCGGACCTTCTCGCGGAACTCGTAGCGTTGGAATACGCGCGCATAATAGTCCTCGAGGCGCTGGTTGAGCGCCGGTCGCAGAAGCTCGACGACAGCGGGATCGATCAGCGCGCTGTTCTTCTGCAAAGTCTCCTTGAGGCGCGTCCCGACGCCCGCGTAGAACTCGGCCATCCAAAGCTCGGCTGGATCGTCGAACACATTCTCGACGATCTCGACCTCGCACCCTAGGCCCTCCAGGGTCCGGACCTGGGCTTCGGCCAGTCGAACCACCTCGGGCATCGGCTTGGCGTAGCCGAGCGTCGGGCTCCAGGCGATCTTGAGACCCTTGGGATTGCGTTCGCAGGCTGCGAGGTAGTCCGGCGTGTCGGCCGCGACGGCCGCAGAATCGCGCGCATCCCATCCCGAAATCACGCCGAGCAGGAGGGCCGCGTCGCGCACTGAGCGCGCCATGGGTCCGACGTGGGCCAGCGTGGGCGTCGCCGACGTCGGAAAAATGGCTACGCGCCCGAAGTGGGCCTTGATCCCGAACAGACCGCAGAAGGACGCAGGTATGCGGATCGAGCCACCGCCGTCCGTTCCGAGGGCGAAAGGAGTGACCCCGGCGGCAACACTTGCTCCCGCGCCAGAACTCGATCCGCCGGGTGTACGGGTCAGGTTCCAGGGGTTCAGCGTCGTTCCCGTGAGCGGGCTGCTACTCGATGCCTTGCAACCGAACTCAGTGGTCGTGGTCTTGCCGATGATGCACGCTCCTTGCTGCTTTACGCGTTCGGCAGCCGGTGCATCGACCGGGGCGATAAAGTCGGCGCTCGTCCGCGACCCGGACGTGAAGCGGACGCCCTTGAGCGCAGTCAGATCCTTGATCGAGACGGGAAGTCCGCACAGGATGCCACCGTCCTTGCCAGCCATGATGGCCTGCTCCGCCCGTCGCGCGGCTTTCAGAGCGAGATCGGAGGTGATGGTCACAAAAGTGTTGAGAGTCGGTTGCACCGCTTCGGCGTGGCGCAGGGCGCTCTCGACTACGGCGACCGGAGATACTTGCTTGGTGCGCATCAACCGCAGCAGGTCGACCGCGCTCATATGGGAGAACTCAGCGGCCATCGCGCCGCCCTTCCCAGTTGTGCTCGCACCTATCCATCGTCACGACCTGTCGGCTCGCTGCGGTTCAGTCTAGGGTCGCCACGGCCCGCACAGGCGAACCGCTGCCGCCCTTCACGCGCAATGGAAGTCCTTGGAAGTAAAACTCGCCTTTACCCACCAGCTCCTCGAGATTGCACAGCCACTCGTAGTGGGTAATGCCACGGTCCCGGCAAACCCGGTGGTTGGGAAACAGGTTGTGGTTTGGGCGGTCCGTCGACGGGCCCTCCACGCCGTGCACGCGCGAGCGGTCCGCAAGCCAGTGGGTAGCCTCGGCAGTGATACCTGGATTCGACCAGACGACCTTGTCAGTCGGAAAATGCCGCTTGTGCAGACCGCTACAGATCAGGACGATGTGACCGTCGATCTTGACGCCCCCCTTCTTCTCCGCCGTTTCGAAGTCCTTGACGTCGGTGTCGCCGAGGTCCGGAATGTGACGCATATCAAGGCAAACTGCCTTGCCCATGAACATGTCGAGCGGCATCTGCTCGATGCTCAGCCCGCCGCGCTTGGTATGGCAGAACGCATCGATATGGGTGCCGACGTGATCGACCATGCCGAGGTACGTCGTGCAGCCGCCAAGCGGGTCTTCGGGCGTTCCGTTGCCCCAACTTTCCATATCATCGTGGGTAAAATGAGGGATGATCACCGGCCGTGGAAAGAACTTGTGGCAAGGCATGTTGTTGGTGAGTTCGACAGTAAGATCGATGATTTTTTGCGCCATTTTTGGGCATTTCCCCTTCGCGTACACGGGCGTATCGGGGCAATATTATTGGGCCCCTGAACGAGGGACCAATACCGTTTCCGTGGATATATGATATCAAATTCGATATGCATGGGATGTGCACAAGACATCCTGAGTTTTGCCTTGAACCTGAGACAGCTTCAATACTTCGTTGTCGTCAGCGACCTTGAGAGCGTCAGCAAAGCCGCCGCGCGCCTGCATGTCGCGCAACCTGCCCTGACCCGCCACATGCGGACGCTCGAGTACTCACTGGGCGTGCAGCTATTCACCAGAAGCGGGCGCGGCATCAAGCTTACCAACGCAGGGCTCGTCTATCGCGAAAGGGTGAAGTCCATCCTGCGCGATCTTGACCGCGCGGAAGTGGAGGTGAAGGCGCTGTCGCGCTCGCCGGGCGGACGCATCGATGTGGGCATGCCGCTGTCGCTAAGCCAGGCCCTGACCAGCCGTCTCGTGGATCGCGTGCACGCGGACCTGCCGGGCGTGTCCATTCGCGTGATTGATGGCTGGACCGGCTTCATCATCGAATGGCTCATGCTGGGCCGCCTCGATCTCGGTGTTATCTATGATCACACACTGAAGAGTGATGTCCTGCACGTCGAGCCGCTCGTGGCGGAAGAGCAGTACTTGATCTGTCGCCCGAGCGATCGCCTGGCTAAACGCTCTAAAATAACGCTTGCGGAGGTGGCCGCGCTGCCGCTTGTTTTGCCGAGCCGAGAGCACGGCTTGCGGTTTGCCGTCGATGACAGGTTCAATTCGATCGGAACGCGCGCCACCATCAGGATGGAGATCGACTCAATGGTCGGCCTTCGCCGCTTCGTGGAACAAGGCAAGGCGTACACCATCCTTCCGCCCGGCGAACTCGATGCAGATCTTGCGGTCGGCCGGCTCGTAGCCGTGCGCATCGTCAAACCATCCATCCATCGCACCCTGTTTGCCGCCTGGCACGCAGAGCGGCCGGTCTCACCACAGATGAAGGCGGTTCTGGAGATCGCGAAGGAAGAGACTGAAACCCTCGTCTCGACCGGCGTCTGGGGCAGCGAGTTCTATGGCAAAAAATGGACGGTCGATTAGTTTCCCATCCTGCCACTTGTTTTTGTCGGACCATGCACGTCCGCTGCCAAGCTCAAAGCCCATCGGTGTCCGCATGGTGGTCTCGTAGTAGTCGTGACGCCGGGTAAACCTGAACGGGCAGCGATTGCGCGCTTGCCTAAATGAGCTTGTCCAAGGTGATCGGAAGGTCGCGGATGCGTTTGCCCGTGGCGTTGAAGACAGCGTTGGCGACAGCGGCACCGACGCCGGTGATGCCGATCTCGCCGATCCCGCGCAAACCCAGAGGCGTTCGCGGATCGGGTATGTCGTTCCAGATGACATCGATTTTCGGGGGCGTCGGAGGAGGCTCGCCGAGGTCCGCTGTTGACCCAAACCGGACACTGCGTCTTGCAACCCCAGTGTAAATCGGCCAGACGCGCGCCATCAAAAAGAACCTATGGTTTAACGCGCGCGGGGGCGTTGTACTGGGCGCAGATGCCGACGAAGGCGGCCATGCCGACGTAGTCAGCCGGCAGAGCCTGGTTGAGGTAGTGCGCCATCCCCCTTCCAGGTAGAATTGGCACTCGCCGCGCGGACGTTAACGGATCACTGTTTGGGGCAAGCCGAGTGGCGCCGACCGGCTCTGTCAGGACGGTCGATAATGCGAATGGAGGTGGAGCAACATGGCTGAGCACGGCGGATCGCATTGTTGCGGGCCGGGTTATGCCTCGCCGGCCGAGGCGATGAAGGCGCCTCGCGAGAAGGTCCTCTACACAGTGGCCCTCTATATCGGCACCGGCATCCAGAAACCGGACTACCTGGCGACCATCGACGCGGACCCGGAAAGTCCCACCTACAGCCAAGTCATCAGCCGGCTAGAGATGCCGGGCATCGGCGACGAACTGCATCACACGGGCTGGAATGCTTGCTCGTCGTGCCATCACGATCCAACCAAGCAACGGCGCTACCTAATCGTGCCAGGCGTCCGCTCGTCGAATCTGCATATTGTTGACTGCGGTATCGACCAGAGGGCCCCGCGCCTCCACAAGGTAATCGAAGGTGCCCAGATCAAGTCCAAGACCAATCTGTCGGCCCCGCATACCGTGCATTGCCTCGGCTCCGACATCATCATCTCGATGCTCGGCGACGCTCGGGGCAACGCGCCTGGCGGCTTTCTGCACCTGAACGAGAACTTCGAAATTGTCGGGCGATGGGAGAACGACTTGGGCGGCATGAAGTTCAACTATGACTTCTGGTACCAGCCGCGCCACAACGTGATGGTCTCGTCGGAATGGGCGGCGCCGAACACTTTCATGCCGGGTTTCGACCTCGAGGAAGTCGGTCAGCTCAAGTACGGCCGCGAACTCCACTTCTGGGACTTCAAAAACAAGCGCGTCGAGAAGACGTTCTATCTGGGCGAGGACGGGCTGGTGCCGCTCGAAGTCCGTTTCCATCACAACCCGGACTCGACGCACGGTTTCGTCGGCGCCGCGCTTTCCTCGAACATCATTCATTGGTGCAAGCGGGACGGTCAGTGGGTCTGGGAAAAGATCATCGATGTGGAGAACGTCCGCCACCCGGAATGGCCGATCCCGATACCGGGCCTCATCTCGGTGATCCTCATTTCGATGGACGATCGGTTCCTGTATTTCAACAACTGGCTGCATGGGGACCTCCGGCAGTACGACATCACGGATCCCTCGAATCCGGTTCTCACCGGCCAAGTCTGGATGGGCGGCCTGCTGAACAAGGCCCCTGTCGTCAACGGTCGCCGCATCACGGGTGGGCCGCAGATGATCCAGCTCTCGCTTGACGGCAAGAGGCTGTACGTCACGACCTCGCTGTTCTCCACGTGGGACAATCAGTTCTATCCGGATATGCGGCACAACGGCGGCTGCATGCTGATGGTCGATTGCGACACCGAGCGCGGTGGCATGTCCATCAACTCAGGTTTCTTCGTCGATTTCGGCAAGGAGCCGAACGGCCCCGCCCGCTGTCACGAGACGCGGTACCCAGGGGGGGACTGTACTTCGGATATCTGGCTCTGAAGATGGCAAAGCTCACTATCACGCTCGCCAACCGAGGCGGCGGGTCGTTCCGGGTCGATCGGCGCAAACCGCTGCTCGACGCACTGGAGGCGCAGGGCATGTCGCTGCCCTACGGCTGCCGCTACGGCGGCTGCA
>WUUC01166700.1_pt1 | contig 19674 bp, 15 predicted proteins | sample 6278441 | NCBI WGS metagenome assembly WUUC01 (sample SAMN13675441, study PRJNA597444) | soil metagenome | isolation source: soil | place: USA: Washington | collected 2017-10 | reverse complement strand
TCCAACGAAGACTGAATGCGGCCGCCCAGTTCACCCGCTAAAGACTCGCCGCCGCGCGCGCGATCGTACAGCCGGTCGCAGACATCGAGTTGGCCTACGATGGCTTGAAGCGGATTGTTCACTTCGTGTGCGACGCTGGCGACGAGCAAGCCCAGCGAACGCAGCCGGTCCGCTTCGACATCTGCCACGAGCAGCCGTTTGCGCCTGCTAGCTGCCACCACTTCCTCGATCAGGCGGCCGATCCGTCTGAGCTCGAGGGGCTTGCGCACGTACGCGTCCGCGTCGATTGCCGCCGCTTCCGATGAACTGCTAGCGGAGATCGCAATCGCGGGAATGTCTCGAAGAATAGGACATTCGCGCTGCGCGATGCGAAAGCTCCAGCCGTCCATGTCTGGCATGCGCAAGTCGAACATGATGACGTCGGGCCGCTTGCGTTCGCGCATCTCGTTCAAGGCAACGCGCGCGCTCGCGTACTCGTCGACGACGTAACCGTACCGCTCCAGAAGAGCAGCCATCGAGATCCGAAGATCTTCCATGTCGTCGATGAGAGCGATGCGGACCGGTTCGGTGCGACTACCCTGACCGTTTTCGACATCCTTCAGGTTCATCGCGCCCCCCGCCTACGACCCTTCTCAGCGCAGTACACTCACCACTTGCTCGAAAAGCAGGATGCGTGCCGGACGTTAGATTAGCGCGACTAGGTGCGTACAAGAGGCGCGTTCTACAGCACGTGGGTCGCGCGTCGCATGGTCGGCCGCCAGCGGTCCTCCTTTGCTGCAGTTTGGCGCAGTGTGGCGGCTTGCTACACGCGAAGCGCGCTACCCGCTCGAGCCACTGCATCGCCGTTCGCAGAGGGCGCAGTCAGCGCGTTGGACCACAAGTGGGCATGTAGGCGTTCGACGCTTTCCGCATCTGAAAGAAGCGCGAGCACGTCCCGCGGAGGCACCGCTGCAATGCCGCTTTCCATGACGCCCTGAAGAAGGCGGTCCAATACGATGCGCGGTCGGGGCGGCGGCTGATTCTCAAGCAGGGCTGTGTGAAGCGTACTTGCGTATGGATCACGCAAAAGCCGAGTGATGGCGCTTTCGGCGCTGTGACGCCGCGGACAAAGCACGTGCTGAAAATCGTCGAGCCGCGCCAGTATTTGTGGCTCGTGCCGCTCCAGCGGGGTCACGAAGATTCGCTTTTTCAAAAACCACGATCCGAGCGCCGTGCTGGACATCGCGGCCGAGAACGGCACCGCGAGAATCAGCGAAAGCCACACCGGGCCCGTCACAATCAACAACGAGGGCGTGATCGTCAGAATGAGCGCGAGCGCCACGCTCCCGATGACGGCGTGCAGCCACAGCCCTCGGATCGCGGCCCACCAATCGATGCGGCCATCGTCGCGCGACGGCGGGTTCCAAGAGATGGCGCGGCCACAAAGAATGCTGATCACGAACCGCGTATGAAGCACCATCCAGATGGGCGCCGTCATGACGCTGGCGGCGGTCTCGAGCAGCGTGCTGAGCAAGAGCTGTCGCCTTCCTGCCGAGCGCTGCGATTGGGTTGGTTCGATGAGCGACCAGACGATCGCATAGACTCGCGGAGCGAATAGTAAGAGCACGGTCAGCAGACTCAAGCCGATCTCTGCGCGCACCAACGTCGCCGGTCCCTCCGTCTCGCCGATGGCTACGGCAATCCAGCCGAGCACCAACAGCGCGGCCCAGAGCGGCGAAGCCGCATACAACATCACGCCCAGGGCAAAGTGAAGCCGACTCAAAGGCAGCATGTCGCGCGCAAATACCAGCCGCGCGTGCTGCAAGTTGCCCTGACACCAGCGACGATCACGGATTGCACTCTCGAGCAGATCACGGGGCCCTTCTTCGTAGCTACCTTGGAGGTCCCAGGCGATTTGCACCTTCCAACCACGTCGTCGTAAGAGCGCGGTCTCCACGAAGTCGTGACTTAAGATTGGCCCACCGAGCGGCGGCTTACCGGGCAGCGGAGGCAGGCCGCAACAGCGCGCGAAGGCCTCCGTGCGAACGACGGCGTTGTGACCCCAGTACAAGCCATCGTCGCCGGACCAGTAAGATAGGCCGGTGATGAAGATCGGCCCGAGCAAACTGGAGGCGAACTGCTGCATCCGTCCGTACAAAGTGCGGCGTCGAAACAGCTGACTCGGCGCTTGAATAATCGCAACATCAGGCGCCGTGTGCAGCCTGCGAACCATCTCAACCATGGTGGCGCCGGTCATGACGCTGTCGGCATCGAGAATGATGGCGTAGGGATGTCGCGCGCCCCAGCGTTCGAAGAAGTCGTGCAAATTGCCGACTTTGCGCCGCCAGTTGCGCGTGCGCCTCCGGTAGTAGCAACGGACCTTGAACGAGCGTCGCGACAATGCCGCGAAGGCGAGTTCTTCCTCGGCCCAGCGCTCCGGGTTCATCGAATCACTGAGCACGTAAAAAGTAAAACTCGACGCGTGCTCGGTTTTTTCGAGCGATTCGAGCATCGTCGCGACGCCAGCGAACACGCGGCCAGCGTCTTCGTGATAGACGGGCATCAGCACCGCGGTCGAGGGAAGCTTTCCGACCTGCCGGACAGGCGTTTGGACAGCTGCATGCCGAGAGCGCAGCAAAACTGCGAAGCCCAAGCTCGCTGAGCAGAACCAAAAGCTAATCCACGCGAAGGACACGCCGAACAGCACGTGCAGACAAGCATCCACTGCAACATAGCCGGTACCGCGACGTGTCAGCGTGATCTCGAACAAGGCGAACGCGACCACGGTCAGCACGCCCGTGCCGACGGCGAGCCAAGTCCGCCGCAAGGATGCTGGAACGCGGTTCATTCGCGCAGCCGTGCCCACTGGAGCACCGTGAACGCTGCATTCTGGAACACGCTATTGGCCGCCATCGCCAAGGAAGCGAAAGAAGTATCGAGCTCTTGTTCATGGACGGGCAACGCAGCGCGCGCCGGCGTCACGAGAGTGGTATCGACCATCACGTCACCCGCAGGTGGATCGCTGCAGGCAAAGGTCATGGGCCACTTAGCGAGTGCAGTGGGAACGTCCAACCATACTTGGCCTTGTTCATCACGTTCTTTGCAGAACGCGATCACCCAACTGCGCGCGAGCGCGATGGCGCGCTGCAACTCATCTCCAAGACCACCCTCGTGGCGCACGCGCGAGCAGAGCGCCTGTGTTGCGTCGGAGAGCGCGTCAGGCTGCCGCAATCCTAGGACTTCCAAGTATTTCGACACAGCGGCCTCGAGCTCCCAAGCAGAATCCATGGACGACTCCTGTATTCTTAGCGGGCGGTGGTTGACGCATCGAAGGGCAGACGCACGGGCCGTCTCGATGTGCATCTGCAACGCGAATGAGTCGCGCGGCGAGCCCGTCACGACGCGTTCCTGGGCAGGGAAAATGTGCGTCGCGCGGGCGCACGGCACCAACCTGGAACTTTCCGATACTTCCGACGTAAACGCCCGTCATCACTCAGCAATGAAGCAGCATGCGTGCCAGCACGTTCGGTCCGGCAAGTGCTTCAGCCGAGTCGGAAACTTCGGTGTTTTCGTCGCTTCGATAGTCCCTGTGTCGAGGCGTCTTGGCGTGAATAGTGGGCATACGACTTTTTCACGGAAGGACTGTATGTGGCGGCGGCTCGTCACTGCGCAGCTCTGTCACAGTAATGGAGCCTAGTGCCACGCCTGTCGTGCACACTTTTCAAAAGCGCACTGTGGAAGAGCGGCGCCACCCACCTCCAACGGCGGGTGCGCGTCGCTCGACTCATGCAGCTCTCCTGAGCGCCCATGCACCGCGCAGTGAGTGACGAGGCTTAGCGGTGCGCGCTATCGCGATTCGACGGGAGAGAAGCCTCGCTCGTCGTGGATACGTGGCGGGCTCCTGCCGTTTCCAAGACGGAGGTCGCACGCTTCTTCTGCTCTGGCGAATCGATGTGCACGGCAATCAATACGTTGCCGCCGCGCAGCTTGCCTTCATACGCCTTGGCTTCGATCTCCGGAATGCCCATGCCGACGAGCGCACCCGCGACACCACCCAGCGCTGCACCAGCCGCGGCGCCGCTCAACGCTGCGAGCAACGGTCCCGCCGCGATAAAGGCGCCGAGTCCCGGAATGGCGAGCGTACCAACGCCGGCCAAGAGTCCCAACGTTCCACCGAGGACGCCGCCTGCGCCTGCGCCTGCGATAGCGCCCTCGGGCGCCTTCGTATTGTGCTCATGCGCGAAGTCCGCACTGCCCCGCTTGTCTGGCAGTAGCACTGAGATGGCTTGCCCTGGAATGCCCTGCCGTTGCAGCTCAGAAACCGCAGCTTCCGCCCTTGGCAGCGCGTCAACGATTCCGATCACTACTTTTTCCATTGGAGTCTCCTTCTCATTTCACTTCGAGCTGACTGACTACCTGATTCGGCCCAACGACGGACCGCGCTGCGGCTTCGATGAGCTGACGTTCGTCTTCCGAGTGGACCGGGCCACGCAACGTCACGCGACCGTTGACGGTGATGACCTTCGCGTTCTTACCCATGAAGGAAAGGGAGTCATTGCCGACCATGGCCTCGCGAATACGCCGCGTGATCTCAAGGTCGCTCTCGCCTTCGCCCTGATCCATCGGCGTGAGCGTATCGCCTTCCTGGTCACGCTTATTGCGGCCGGTATTGTCGCTCGCGACCTTATCTCCGGTTTCGTCCTTGGGCGCAGCGGCTTCACGCGCATCGCCGCGCGCAACGGGCGCTGGCTCTGCCTGGTGCGCAGGGACAGACGCTTGCTGCTCGCTCGCCGGATCATTGGCTTCGGCGCGTTCTTCGCCGGCGGTCTCGACCGCGCTCTGCTGATTCTCCGCGTCGCTCTTGTTGCAAGCGACGACACCCGCAAGCAGTGCCGTAAGACCAAGCATTTGGATTGTTCTGGTTGCCATGAAGCCCTCCGCCACCACGCAGAAAGCAAGCGACGGGCCATTCGCAATTGCACTAGAAATCAAGCACTTTACGTCCAGTAGAGGTCATCGGCTCGCGGCGAGACGGAGGGGAGAAGACGATTCATGCCGGGGCCGCTTGGCACACGCGGGGCCGTTTGCCTCGAGTGCATCCTCGTCGCATGAGAGTGTCCATGGCGGAGCCTGACGAGCATCCCTTGTTCTCGATGGCCGCTGCGATCTGCGCACGCGCTGAGGGCGCGCTTTTGGACGCGCGGCTCGACAGCTTGCCCGAGCTCATCAGCGATGACGTGCGCGAGATGCTACTGAGCGTTTACGAAGCAGGAGAAGCCGACAGTTTGCGCGATTTTTTGGCGCGCCCCGCTCTGAGTGGATGGCTTGAACAAACCGCGACGCAGCGCGACGAAAGCGCTTTGCAAGCGCAGCTTTCGGCATGGCTCGGCAACTGCGGAGGCGGGCCCGACGATCCCGCGCGGCTCGTCCAAATCGCTCCACCGCCCTCGGATCTAGAAGCCCTACTGACCTGGGCTAGGCCCTACGAGTTACTCGGCGAACTAACACGTCCCGCTCGGGAAGTCATCGCGGAGCTTTCGGACTTGGGAGATGTTTCGCTCGCAGGATGCTTGGTCGGCCACGCCGCATCGGAGCCCCGAAAGGGAACACGACTGCTGTCGCAACCAGACGTACGCGCGCTCGCCCAAGCTTACGTCACGCGACAAGCCGCTAGCTATGCGTCGCACGCCGCGCGCGCGTTGTTGTGGACGCGCCCCACATCGTCCGTTCTCGTCCGATTGGCAGAGCGCTTGCGTGCGCTCGTCGGAGATGTTGCATTTCCAACCTTACAAACCATCATCTTCCTTCCCGCGCGGCCCGTCCGTATCGACATGGACAGTGGCGTGGTACACGGCCACGTTCGAGCCGGCGTAGACGGGAAGATCGTTGAGCTCAAAGCCTTTCTCTCCGGCTTCGAGCAACGCGCGATCACGGTCGCCTGCGAGGCGTGCCGAGCCTCTCATTGTCTCCATCGACGCGCGCTCGCGGCACGATTGCTCGACGCATGTCACGACGCTGCCGACGCCCTGCACGCAGCGCTGTACGAGTTCGTGCGTGTCCCATCCTGGCAGCGTTTCCTACGCGAGGCCCGGGGGGCGGGAGAGACGCGCCGCGCTGAGAACGAGCGTTTGGTTTTTCGCCTGCGCATCGAAGGGGAGCGCGCGAGCGTTGGCATGCATCTGCAACGCATGAACGCGAACGGACAATGGACACAGGGCCGGCTCGCGACCCCGGCGCAGGTCGCCCGCAGTTCGATAGCTGATCCGCGAGATCGCTCCGCACTCGAAGCCATCACCAACCTGCACCGCACCCTCGCCGCTCGCTTCGTGGTGGCCGACCTCGCGTTGCTGCGCGCGCTCGTCGATCACCCGCTCGTTTTCATCGATGGCTCGGGCGAGCCGATCCGCATCAGCGAGCAGACACTCGAAGTGACGATGCTCGAGCAACCTGAAGGTCTCTTGCCCAAAGTAACGTTAGCGGGCGAAAGCGTACCTTACGGATCACGCAGGCCGGAGGTAAGCTATTTGATGCGCCAGGTCGATGCGCACAGCCTGGTGATCGCCGCGCTCACATCCTCGGTGCGTCGCCTGCTCTCTGCCCTCGACCACTTTCGAGGTGTACTTCCCCCCGAGAGCTATCCAGCGGTCGCGCCTTGGCTCGCCTCCTTGCAAGGCGCGGCGCGCGTCGCGATGCCCAAATCACTCGTCGGCCACGAGCGGCCGCCGCCACGCAAGCTGCTTTTGCGCATCACACCCGGGATTGACGAGGGAGTCGACGTCGCGCTGATGGCGCGCGCGCTGACGCTGTCTGCGCTGTGGCTGCCCGGCCAAGGTCCTGAGCTCATTTACGGCTTCGAAGAGCAGACCTCCGCCTACGTACGACGCGACCTCAACTGGGAACGAGAGACGGCCCAACATGTCACCGATGCGCTCGAGCTAACAAAGTTCGTCAGACTCGACCCGTTCGCCTATCGCATCGAAACACGTCAAGAAGCACTGACGCTTCTGTCCCGTGCCGCGCGGCTGGCGGATCTGCTTCAAATCGAGTGGTCCGAGCGCTCGCGCAAGCTGTCTGTCAATGGCAGCGTCGTGGCGGCCGATCTCAAGGTTGCGCTCTTCAAAAAGGGCCAGTGGCTCTCGGTAGAAGGTAAGGTCACGGTACCGGGAGCCGAACTCTCCGTTGAGCGCCTTTTAGAAGCCGTGGTGCGAGGCGAACGCTTCGTCGCTGTCAAGGGCGATGACTACGTAGAGATCGAACATGAGTTATTTGAACGGTTGGCGATGGCTCAGCTGTGCATGGCGAGCGCCCGCATGCAGTTGTCGACGGCAGCGCTGCCGCTGTGGCTGAAAGCACTGGGTGAGCAAAGCACAGCAGGCGATGAGGCGGCGCAAGCACTGCTCGACCGCGTGCGCGACAAGCCGGTCACGCCCAACGCGCTCGAAGACTCTTTTGCACCTCATCTGCGTGACTACCAGCGCGAGGGCGTGGCTTGGCTGCTCGAACGCAGCGCGTGGGCGCCTGGCGTCTGTCTCGCCGACGAAATGGGACTTGGAAAAACGGTTCAAGCAGCGGCGCTGCTCAGTGTGCGCGGGCGGCTTGGTCCTGCGCTGGTGGTGACACCCACCTCGTTGACTCGGCAGTGGGTGGATGCCCTCGAGCGCTTTGCTCCGAGCCTGCAACCTGCCGCATACCTCGGTGATGCGCGCCGCGATTTGCTGGAAAATCTCGGCGAAAGCCGGGTGTTGGTCGTCAGCTACGAGACGTTGCTGCGCGATCGCGAGCACTTCGCCAAGCTCGCTTTCGCGACGCAGGTCATCGACGAGGCGCAGGTCGTTCGCAACGCACGTACGCAACGAGCGCAGGCGGTAGCTCAGGTCGACGCCGCATTTCGAGTTGCGCTCTCGGGCACGCCTATCGAGAATCGACTCGGCGATCTGTGGAGCTTGTTTCAGCTGCTGGCGCCAGGCCTGCTCGGACCATGGTCACAGTTTCGTGCACGCTTCGCCGTTCCAATCGAGCGCTACGACAATAGAGAGCGCGCCGAGGCGTTGCGCGCGCTCGTGCATCCTTTTCTGCTGCGGCGAACGAAGAACGAGGTCGCGAGCGAGCTACCGTCTCGAACGGAGGTCATCCACCGCATCGAACTTTCGCAGGCTGAGCGCGACCTCTACGACGCAGCGGAACGAACTGCGCGAAAGGCGCTCGGCAAGCGTAGCCGCGATCAAGCCGCGCGCAGTATTCAGATCTTGGCCGAACTGACGAAGCTAAGGTTACTGTCTTGTCATCCACGGCTTGTCGTCGGCGATGAACGCGTCGGTTCGTCGAAGCTCGCCGCTTTCATGCAGCTCAGCGAGGACATCCTGCGCCGCGGTCACCGTTTGCTCGTGTTCAGTCAGTTCACGCGGCACCTCGGGCTCGTGCGCGAAGCACTTCACGAAGCAGGCATCGCCACCCTCTACCTCGACGGCAGCACGAAAGCGAGCGAGCGTCCCTTGCTCGTCGAGCGCTTTCAGAACGGCGAAGCGCCCGTGTTTCTGATCTCGCTCAAAGCTGGAGGCACGGGCTTGAACCTAACCGCCGCGGACTATGTCGTGCATCTCGATCCATGGTGGAATCCGGCCGCCGAGGATCAAGCGAGCGATCGTGCCCATCGCATCGGACAGTTGAAGCCGCTCACCATCGTGAAGCTCGTCTCGGAGGGAACGATCGAAGAACGTGTGCTCGCGTTGCACGATCACAAACGTCGGCTCGCCCAGGCGGTGCTGACGGGCACAGACGTGCCTATCGCTCTGGATGCCAGCGATTTAGAAGCTCTCCTTGCGGGCTAGGTAGCCAGCTTTTTCGGCCGGCTACTTCCACTCGTAGCGGGACAGGACGGGATAGTGATCACTAGTCGTCTTGGCGTAATCGGTAATGAACATGTCGACCCGATATGCTTCGACAGACCCCGTGACAAATCGCCCGAAGAGTTCGTTCGTCGTCAAATGATGATCGATAGCAGTTGTGCGACCCACGGTCGTGCCCACTGTCAGCGCATCCGTTGCAAAACGGTAGTCCGTGTCCGACACGAAGTTCAAGTATGGGGAGTCTTTGCCTGAGACGATCGACCCCTTGACCGTGTCGTTGAAGTCGCCGATGACGACCACGTCGTCTGCAGTATGGTTTGCGTCGAGGTACGACTTCAGCGCATCGGAAGCGGCCTTACGCTTTTCCCAAGACTCGGCGTCGTCGAACGCCTTCATGTGCAGCACGAACACAGAGACGTCACGCGTCACACCGCCAAGCTTTACCGTCAATTTGGCCGCCAGTGGCGGTCTCCCTGCAAAGCTCGCCGCTTGCGCAGTCAGCACGACAGCAGCCGACTTCAGCGTGACGACACTCGAACGGAACAGAATGCCAACCTTCTGCTCTGTTTCGTCGTAGTAGTCGGCGCCATCTGTCACGCGCGCGTCGTTGGCTAGAAAGCCGTCGAAGCCAGGCATACCGCGCTTGACCTCATCGAAGCTGGCCGTGCTGACGACCTCCGCCACTCCCCAAATATCGAGGTCGGTTCCGGCGAGAACGTCGCGCGCATTCTGTACCTGCAACGTCTCGTTGGTGGGTCCCTGTCCAGTCTCGCCCAGCCATTCGATGTTCCAGCTGCCAATGTCCAATGTGGTCGCTTGGCCACGCGGTGGAACCTTGCCGGGAGGCAGCGGCATCCCGGCATCAGGCGTAGAGGCATCAGGCATAGGCGGCGGCGTGCCCGCATCGAGGTCGCCGTCACCTGCATCGTCGTCGCCTGGAGGAGTCGGCGTGACAGGACCAGCGTCGACGCCTCCGTCCGCGGTCGGAGCGCCCGAATCAGCCGAGCCAACGGGCGGCGGCTGTCCCGGCGGACCTCCGTCAGGCTGCCCTGTCGAAGCATCCGCAGGATTCACCGGAGCTCCGCTGTCTACATAAGGGCCGCCGCCCCCGTCTGACGGGGTGTCTCCACTGCACCCTGCGAGTACGGCGGCAAAAATCAGAGCGCATCGGCGCGGAATAAAGGTCATGAATCCTCGGGTAGCTGAACCGAGTCGCAATGCAAAACGGGCCACAGACCCTTTGCGTCAGAGGTTCTTGATGCTTAGTGCAGGGGGCGAACGCATGGGGACTGCGAGCAAGGAGCGGATCGCCGATCTTGGGCGGGGGATTGGGAGCGTGCACTGCAGCGTACTGGCTGACGAGCTTCGACGGGCGGCAAAACGAGTACGAAATCACGCTCTACCAGAGCGGATGGCGACTCGGCGGTAAAGGTGCATATCTTACTGGCATACGCATCCATCGGCTCGACGCAGCTGACTCAGCCGCCGGACAATCCGAGCGATGGGAGAGCATGGTCTTGCCGACTTACTCATCGACTACAGGGTCCGTTGAAGTTGCACGCGAGCTGGCGTTTCAGGTCGATTTCGACTCCTTGGTCGAACTCGGCACTTTGATCTGGCAAGCGCCCTAAAATCAGCCGCTCCGACGCGCGCCCCGCTTGGCGAGATCAGCCGTTCCACGACGCGCCGCACCACGTTTGGCAACTTCAGACGCCGTCGAACGACCGGCTGACACTTCGGGCACGCTGATATAGCAGCGCCCGTCCGCGACTCGGCGCACGGCGCATAGGAGCTCGTCCATGGGACTGCCCTTGCTCACGAATCCTGCGCTGCCTTTGTCGAGCGCGGCCAAGATCATGTCGCGCCCGTCGTCGAAGGTCAGAAGCACGAACTTCGAACTGGGCGACGCGCTCCGCATCCGCTCCATCAAATCGAGTCCGAATTCTCCGGGCAGATGGTGGTCGAGAAGAACCACATCCGGTTGCGACGCAGCCATGAGCTGCAGCGCTTGCTCTCCCGAAGCCGCTTCGCCGACGACTACCATGTCGGGCTCGCGCTCGATCGCAGCGCGCAGTCCGGTACGCACGATTTTGTGGTCATCGATCACAGCGATTCGGAGCGGGGCCTCAACGGGCATGTTGTCGCATTTTACACCCCCCGCGCTCCGCTGAGCAGGTCAACCGCGGAAAGCCGGCAACTTGCCGATACCGCCAAGTGTGTCTTCGAGAGACACATCAGGGTTCTGTCCGTGCGGACCCTTATTATTTTTCAAGAATGGGGCATCAAGCCGCATTCAACCCAGGAGACACATCGGCCGATCCGCTGGGCGAGCGGCGTGCCGAGATCCCATGAAGGCATCCAATGAACAAGCTTCGCATCAGCATCGCGGATGACCACCAAATCGTCCGCATCGGATTGCGCTGTCTTCTCGCGGAAGAACCCGACCTCTGCGTGGTCGCGGAAAGCAGCACCACACTCGACGCGGTCGACGCCATCCAGCGTGAAAAACCCGACGTGGCCGTGCTTGACCTCAATATGCCCGACCGCTTCGCGCTTGAACTGCTACCGGCCATCTGCGCCTCCTCGCCGGGCACCCACATCCTCGTGCTCACGATGCACACAGACGAGGAGACCGTGCGACGGGCCCTCGCCAGCGGGGCGCATGGATTTCTGACGAAAGAGGCGTCGCCGCGCGAGGTCATCGGTGCGATCCGTACGGTCGCAGCAGGCCGTGTCGTGGTCAGCGTACCGGTTGCAAACACGACAGCACCGCGACCGCGAACGCTGCCGCCGCAACGTCCCTTGAGCGCTCGCGAGCATCAAGTGCTGCAGCTTTTCGCGCGCGGCATGACGCACCGCGAAGTCGCCGAGGAGCTCAGCGTACGGCTGAAAACCATCGAAACGTATCGAAGTCGGCTCGGCGACAAGTTCGGCGCGCGCACGCGAGCCGAGCTCATCCAACAGGCGCGCTCCATGGGTCTGGTCGAAGTGGCGCCTCGCCCTGCCAGCAATCAGTGACCCTTAGGTCTCTTTCGATCGACGGAATGAGTGCCCTCCCAAACTCGCGGGTCTGTGTCCTGAAAGTGCTCCAACTTGGAGCGCGCGGTTTCTTGGCCACGTTCCCGCCGGCGCGGTTGCGTGCAGAGATTGCACGACGCGTCGACTGAGGAGGCTCCCCCTTCAGCAACGGATGTACTACGTTCGCCCGGGTGGGGTCGTCGGTCGTACAGCAACGTCACGTCGCGATCGCTGGATACCGCGGCTTCGTACGTGCGCAGCTCCGCCGCTACGGTGCCGCCCCGTCCGAGATAGAGGATCTGATCCAGGAGGTGTGGCTGGTCGCCCTGGCTCGATCCCCCGACTTTCGCGACGACCGAGCGACCCGCGCATGGCTTGTTCAGGTCTGTCGGCGCATCGCAGCAGGAGAGAGACGGTCGCGGGCACGCAAGCCCTTGCTCGCAAAAGAAGTGCTTGAGCTCGCCGTCGAGCCTGCGCAGGCGGAGCACGTCGATCGAGAGCTCAACGACCAGGACGGTCTAGCCGCACTCGCCAGCCTCGCGGAAGATCTGCGTGACGTACTTTCCCTCTACGGAAGCGGGGATCTGACGATGCGCGAGGTCGCGGAACTTCTGGGGCTTCCAGAAGCGACCGCGTACTCACGGTACCGCACCGCGATCGACCAAGTGGAACGCGAGCTGCGCCGGCAAAGTATCACGGGCGTCCGCGCACCGACGATTCCTCCGCCGAGCACAGCGGCCCGTTTCGCCCGTCCCGAGGTCGATCGTGAAGCCCTCGCAGATCGAGGCGAGCTGCTCGTCTATCGCGCCGACCCAGAAACCGTGATCGGACGGATTGGCAATGTAGTCGTGACTCGATGGCGGCAGCGGTTCTATCCGCGCACCCTGCTCGACTTGGGCTCCGTAGTCGACTTGGCCTACGAACGGCTCCGTCTGCCGGTGGTGCTGCTAAACGACGGCAGCTCGGATCTGCGCCTGCCTAGCGCTGCGGAACGGACGTTTTTGCGCGCCCATCTCAATCAGCATGCGCGTCGTGCTGCGATCGCTGTCGATATCCTCAACACGCCTGTGACACGTGTTATGTCCGCGATCGTTCAGGGAGCGCTGCTGATCACGCGTGCACCGACCTCGTTTGCGATGGTGCCCACGCTCGAACAAGCGCGCCGCTGGATTGAGCCCTACGCCCGGACGCTCGAAGGCAAGCTCGATTGGGCAGCCATCGCGGAGGCGGTGGAGATGCAACGCCGATACCCTTAAGGGTTTCATTAGAATTGGAAGCAAGCTCTGCCGGCCCGGGGGGAGGTCCAAACCCGACTGCCCCGCTACCATACGCTCGAAATTTTGCAGCACAGACCGACGTCAAACTCTGCAAAGATCAGATTGATATGGATGAGCTAAGGGATTTACGCGGATGGTCTTTGGAAGGATCATGGATTCACGGGAGCGAACTCGATACGTTCGGCCGCGCCGTCGTTATCTACGAAGATAACGTTGCTCGCGCCGTGGTCTGTTTCGCACCAGCAACTGACAGCCGCTTCGGAAAACATTCACGTCTCGGCCCCGTGGCGCTGAGCCGCTCCTTGGCGCTTCAGGCGATCTGGCTGGCGGACGGTGCGCGACTCGAGGACCACCTTGCTCCGGCCCTTTACCGAGCGCTTCAGCAAGGTCGCATCCTGGGACTCAACACCGTGGTGGCTCACATAGCCGATTTGAGTAGCCCGGTGGCGGGGCTGCTCAAGCTGGGCGAGCTGCAGGCGGCACCAGAAGTGCGGGATGCAACGACCTATGTGGCGTGCGGACAGGTGCTCGATGTGGCCATCCACGGGGCCGGTGCCGCGTGCAGTGAAGCGGCGTGGTCGGGCATTCGCCCTCGGCTCGCGGAGGAAGCCGTTGAAACGGTGCGTCACTGGGTCGCCGGCTTCTACCGCGGCAGTTGGTCACGCGCGATTTTTGAGCGGACGATGACAAGAGAGCAGTACGTCCAGTCGCTCTCCAACATGCACCACTACGTCCGCCAGACGACCCAGCACCTCGGACGAGCGGTGGCCAGCGCTGAAAGCAGAGAGCTGAGGCGGCACTTCATCGATCATCTCAACGGCGAGATCAACCACGAAGTGATGATCGAGAACGACCTGCGTCATCTCGGCGCCGATCCGGAGTACGTCGCCAAACATCGGGTGCCGAGTTCGGCAACGAAGGCATTCATGGCGATTCAGGAAACGACGATCGCCTTCTATCAGGACCCGATCATGCTCATGGCGTGTCCACTGGTCGCTGAAGGCATCACCGCCAACATGCCGGCGGAGTTCGTGGGTTCGCTTCGTACCCTTGTGGGGTCTTGGGGAGTGAAGGCGCCCGAGCGAGCGACGAGTTTTCTGACCTCTCACACTCACACCGATGGCGGCGATGACGGCCACTGGCAGGCGACGGTGGAAATCCTCCGCGGCTATCTCGTCGACGAAGCCACGCAACGACGGTTTCTTTGCACGCTGCGCACGGCAGCAGACTGCATTGAGCGCAGCTTCAATTCGAATATTGACGAGTTTCCGCTGTTTTGCCGGGTCGGCTGAGGGGATGTGCCATGACCACACAAGGTCGCAAACGCGCCGAAGCAGATGGGTTGATCACGCAGACGTTGCAGACGTCACTCGACTCGCTGCGCCATGTGCTGCTCAAAGCACGCGAACCTGCGCTGGGTCATGAGCACGCCTACGAAAAGGCATACGCCTTTTGGCTAGAGATGTGGCGCGACACCTTCGCGGCCGTGCAGCCGACGCTGACACTGCACAGCGACGTTTTTCTACGTCATCGCGAAATGAGCGTCATCTTCCTCGAAGAAGACCCGATCGGACTCATCATGTACGACTTTCGTGATCTGAGTGTTCGTGCGCATCGAGACTTGTCTTACTTTCAGCACTATCCTCTGGAAGTCGTCGAGGAGTTGAGAACGCGCGGGCACTGTCAGCTGATGCTGATGGGACAGCTCACCGTCCATCCTCGCTGGCGCCGACAATCTGTCGGGCCGTTCGTGTCGGATGCGTTGGTCGGTCTCTCGATCAAGCGTTTTCTCGCGAGTGAAGCGAGTACGATGATCACCTTCACGCGCAACGATCGCAGCACACAACGTCTGGGCTATAGCTTTGGCGCGGCTGCGCTGCGGCAGGGTCACGAAGCGCACGGCATCGCCTCGGACGTGCTCGCTTTCCATCGCGACACGGTTTGCGAATGTCCGACCCCGGGAATGGCCGAAGTCATCGCGAGGCTTTGGCTGGACACCCAAGTCGCTCAACGATTTTCCAATCTCCCCGCATCGTTGCATCATGCCGCCGAATCCGGCGTCATGCCGCGCAGCGCTGTGCGAGCCAAGCGCGGCGCGTAAGGTGAGCACAAGAGCGTCGCCAATCGCCATCATCCACCCGCGCGCACTTTGACCGAGGCCGCCGAACGTGTAGAAGGGCGCGATGCGGCAGCTCGGTGTCACGTTCGCAGGCGGCGGAAATCGTTCCTTCTATCAGCAGGGCTTGCTCGACGTCTGGGGTGACAAGCTCTGGCCACACGTCGGCGCTGTCGCTGGCGTAAGCGCGGGTTCAGCCATTGCGACGCTGATCTTGTCCGGTCGCTCGCGGCAGGCGCGTGAACATTGGGACGGGCTGCGCCGCGGCATCCAGAAGAATCTCGACATCACGCGCGTGTTGCGGGGGCAGCCGCTCGCACCCCATGGCCGCATTTACCACAGCACGATGCAGCACGCCTTCGAGGACGGGGGGCTCGAAGTCATCCAAGCCTTACCTTTTCCGGTCTACATCCTGTGCGCAGTGCCCCCCGCGGGCATGCCGATCGGCTTGAGTACGTGGCTCGGGCTCGCCGGCTACGCGCTTGAAAAGAAAATCGACCCCAGAAAATTGCATCCCACTGCCGGGCACCGGCTCGGCTTTCGACCCTTGTTCGTCGATGCGCGCACGTGCGTGACACCCGGCGAACTCGCAGACCTCGTACTGGCCTCGTCAGCTACACCACCGTTCACCCCCGTCGGCAGCTTTGCGAAGCAGAAACTTCTCGATGGCGGACTCGTCGACAACGCACCTGCTGAACACCTAGAAAACCACCATCGAGTGACGCGCAACTTGGTGCTGCTCACTCGCCCATACCCTGAGGGGGTTACGGGTGTGCACGGTAGTCGGCTATACCTGGCGCCCACGGCCCCCGTGCCCGTGAGCCGCTGGGACTACACGGAGCGGGCGCCCATCGACGAGACGCGGGAGCTAGGTCGTGCCGACGCGCGACACCACGGCGCAACGCTGGATGCATGGCTGGGCGAGTTCACCACGAGCTCGCTTCAACACCGCGAACAACACGCGTACTAGAGCGACGCGCGAGAAGTACATGCCTGCCCTCATCACGGCCTTCATCGTCGCGAGCTTGAATCCCTTCGGCGGCATCTTCGTAGCGATTCCGCTCGCCATCTTCACCCTCGCTTGGCCTGCTTGGCTCGCGGTTCTACTCGCCGTCGTCCTATCTTTCACGCAAGTCCTGTTTGTCGACTTGCTCTGGAACCGCCTGCTTCGCTGGCAAAAGTGGGCGACTTTCATTGCGCAGCGTCGCAGCGCGCGGCTCGATGCGCTCCTCGCTCATCGTTACGCTTGGGCTTGGTTGTGCATCGCAAGTCCGTGGATCGGCCCGTGGATCGTCACCGCCGTCGCGCGCTTCTCAGGCCAACGCGGCATTCGCATCATGCTGCCGCTTTTCGTCGGACTCGCCTACGTGGGCGCCCTCATCGGCATCGTCTGCGTTTACGCGCCCGACTTGCTTCCCAAACCGTAGCGCACGGCGATGAACCTCGGCCGTGCCTCGCGGCGAAAATGCGTACTGGGGCCTGTTTTCAAGGCTTCACGAAGATGCACCCTGTCTCAGCCGGGACGATCCCGCCGGTGCAATGGCCGAGGCCGTCCGCATAGCCCGCCGGTGGCGCGTAAGATTTCTGAGTGTCGCGATTGAGTACGACGTAGACCACGTCGGTCTCGTGCGTGAGCTTGTAGACCCAGAAAAAGTCTTCGACCGTGACGGACTCACGTTTGCCGCGGCGAAGTGCCGGGTGCTGCTCGCGGAGTCTGCCCGCCTTCCTCACGGTCTCGAGCGAATCTTTCTCGGTCTGATTGAGGCCCTCGAAGCGATGCATCGCGCGGTTGTCCGGGTCTTCTCCGCCGAGCGTGCCGATGTCATCGCCCTGATAGAGCATGGGTACGTTGCGCGGTGAGGTCATCAGAAAGATCTGGGCAAGGCGCAAACGCTCATGCTTTCCGCCCGCTTCGGTCAGCGCGCGAATCTGATCGTGGTTGCCAAAGAAGTTGCCCATGACGGCCCCCGCGTAACCGCCGCTGCCACCAAAGACGGGGGCTGGCGTCAGGTACGCAATGTCGTTGGGGACGGCAAAGTTCGCAAGATTACGAAGCGGCTGTTCGTAGCGAAGCAACGCCGACTTGGCCTGGTTGTAGAAGCCTTCATCCACTTGGCCTTGCACCATGTCTTCGCGTACGTGGTAGCGCGCCCAGCCACCCAGCGACTCGCCGACAAGATAGAACACGGTCGCCTCTTCAGACGAGCCATGGTTCTCGACCGTGGTCTCGACTTCCTCGACGATGGCCTTCTTGAGCCCGCGCACGAACGCGTCACTCATGTGTTTGAGCGCGTCTGCGCGGAAGCCATCGAAGTTGTATTCTTGGATCATCCACAGCGCGTGATCGACGACCTTTTTTACCGCTTCAGGCTGGTCGTAGTTGAAGTCCGGAGTGGCCGTCGTGAACCAACAGTCGATGCGATGTGCATCCCAGTTGTTGTCGCAGGCGTTGTACGCGAAAAACCAGTCCGGATGTTGCATGTACAACGCGCTTTCGCTCTGCACGTGGTTGGCGACGAAATCCGGGACGACGCGAATGCCGCGCAGATGGGCCTCCCGCACCAGCTCATGCAGCTCGGCTTCGGTACCGAACGCGGATTCGACAGGGCTTGCGTAGCCAAGATGATCGAGGTGCGTGTAGCCGGTGACGATCGGATGGTAAGAGTGGTAGCTCGAAAATTTACTGTTGTCGGCGAGCTTCAAGGCAGGTTGCGCGTTGTGCGAGTTTAGAAGCGGCGAACTGATCCACAGCGTGTTGATGCCCATGTCAGTGAAGTAGCCGTCTTTGATCTTGTCGATCACGCCGCGAAAGTCGCCTCCTTGCCAACGACTCCGCACGTCTGCCACTTGCGCCAGTGTCCCCATCTGATTGTCGAGATCGTTGCGCGGATCGCCGTTCTTGAAGCGATCCGTCATGATCTGATACATGATGCTGTCGTACCAGGAGAAGCCTGCGTAGCGGATGCCTTCGCCGATCCAGGTCGGCAGGAACAGCGGGCGGATCGATTCTCCGGTGTTGGTCTTCAAGCGAAAGAGGTAGCTGTACTTCGCGGGCTCGAGACCAGAAGCCTGAACCGAAAACGTTTGGCTCTGTGCGTCAAAGCTCAGCTCGGTCGCCGTCAAATCACGCTCGTTCAAGCGCAGTTGGCTGGCCTTGGGATCGATGGTGGCTTTGCCGGTGTAGGTCACCACCGCGGCATACGACGAGAGCGTGCTGCGGACGCAAAACCGGAACTCTCCGACGACCTTGTCCGGGGTGCAGGCGGCCATGCATGCGCCATTGGCGGGATCACATAGCTCTCCTGCCCCGCACATGACGCCAGCGCAGCGGTCCGCAACGCATGTTTTGCTGGTCGGATTGTAGATTGCACCCTGATCGCAGTCGCACCGTCTGTCCTGCTCGTTGCACGTACCCGGACCACACGCTACGTCGGCGCAGAACGGCGGGAGAGGCCCCGCGTCGCCGCCATCTACGCCGGCGTCGTCGTTCGGGTCATCTGGGCTGCTCGGACGAGTCTTCGTGATCTTACCGTCCTTGATCCACAGCTCACGCCGCGTCGTCTCGTAGTTCTGAGTGTCGTTGTTATCCCAGGCGCCCAAGCCGTCGTTGAATGTGAAGGCGAACGGGCCCTCGGCTTCTTCTTGTTCGTGAACGAACCAGCCGTCTCCTTCGTCTGTCATCGCCACGCCAGGAGCTTCGGTCCAGCCTTCGCCATCATCGTAATGGACATACGTTTGCGGCCAGGCGCTGAAGTAGTGAACCACGAAGCCCGCGACCGGCTCGTCGCCGTCGTCCGGACCGTTCCCGCCGTCCGGTAGCCCGGTCACAGGGTCTTCGCCATCGGCGGCGCCATTCTTCGCTTCCGAGCAAGCGAAGAAGAACGCGCAGGCGAGCAGGAGTGAGCACGCGAGCGAACGTGTCATGAGGGGGTCTCCAGGCTTTGACGGCGTCCGATCCGCGGACATCCGAGCGAAACAGAGTGGTAACTCAAAACAGAGTCACTCCGAAAGAACAATCGGAGGAAAGCTCAGGTGAGCGCCTACACGGCATGGAGCGCGACGACGTTGCTACCGCAGAGGGCCAGCAAGCTCACCGCTCCGGGGCCGACATGGGCGTGTGACGCGCACATATAAAGCGCCGCGATTGCAGTAGTTCTGGCCGCGAACCAAGATCGTCTCGTAAGGTTTCATGGGCGATGAAGACGATCGAGTTCGACGAAAGCCGCTGGCCCCTCGTACGCATCCGCTTTGGTAAGGAAGTAGACGAAGCCGAGTTCGACCAACTACTCGCCTTGCTCGACGCCAACATCAAGCGTGCCGCCGCTGCGCGCACCAAGACGGCGCTGATCTACGACTCGACGCTCGGCTATCAGGCCTCGCCTCGCATCCGTAAGAAGCAGGCGGATTGGATGAAGCAGAACTCGATGCAATCGCGGGC
>WUUC01165873.1_pt1 | contig 19685 bp, 43 predicted proteins | sample 6278441 | NCBI WGS metagenome assembly WUUC01 (sample SAMN13675441, study PRJNA597444) | soil metagenome | isolation source: soil | place: USA: Washington | collected 2017-10 | reverse complement strand
TTGAAAAGGTAATTCTGCATTACATTCCCAAATATGATGGGAGTGAGAAAATCTGCTGTCCGTTCCATAAAGATAATACTCCCTCCCTCAATGTATATCATCATCAACATACATATTATTGCTTCGGCTGCGGTGCTGGTAGCACACCTCTTGATTACGTGGCAGATATGGAAGGTCTTGATGCGAAGACGGACTTTGTAAAAGTTCGTGATTTGACAATGAGTATTTTGGGTATCACGTATGATCAATACAAAGAGGAGAAAAAGAAGGTGAGTGATGGGCAAGTGATGACAAACGATTGTCTTCCTGCTATGTCGGACGATGAAGTAAGAGCCTTTATTCAGAGTTCGCATCGCGAGATTAATGGTCGTCGTGTCAGTGGTTATGAAGGTTTTGGTTATCGTGGTATCAAGGACGAATATCTGAAGTTCTTTGGTCATTTGACTAAGAAAGATGAAAACGGAAATGTGATTAGTCGTCATTATCCTGAGACAAATACCAAAGGTAAGATTTCAGGTTATAAATGTCGTAATCATCCTAAAGACTTCCGATACGGTAATGTTGGACACACAGGTGGTAAGAACCAACTTAGTGGTCAAGCTAAATACTCTGGTTACAACAAATACATCTTGATCGTTGGTGGTGAAGAAGACAAAGTTGCAGCATATCAAATGTTCGAAGAGAACAGAATTAAAGCGGGTGGTAACATTGCACCGGTTCATGTTGTTTCTCCAACTTGCGGTGAGAATAGTGCAGTTAAACAAATTGCTGCGCAATACTCATTCTTCGATATGTATGAACAAATCATTATCGGTATGGACAACGATGAAGCTGGTAAGAAAGCTGCGGAAGCAATTGCGGCTGTATTGCCAAAAGAAAAGGTGAAGGTCGCTGTATGGACCGGTAAAGATGCAAACAAGATGTTGGAAGATGGTAAAGCCAGTGTATTTGTTCGTGACTTTTACAATGCTAAACCGTTAATTGCTAGTGGTATTGTTGAGTCAACTGGTTTGATGGACCAAGTTCGTGAAGAGTTGATGCGACCACGAATTAAACTTCCACCAGAGTGGAAACCAGTTGAAGACGCGATGCGTGGTGGTATCCGTCAAGGTAGTATTGTAAATATTATTGGTGACACTTCGACTGGTAAGAGTACAATGGTCAACAGACTTAACTACTTCTTTATGTTCAATGCACCGGAAAAGGTTGGTATTGTTTCTCTTGAGGCAACATCCGGTCAGTACACACTGGATATGCTGAGCCTTCATCTTGAGAAGAATTTGTTGTGGATTGGTGAAGGTGAGGATATCCTTGAGTATCTTGACCGACCAGAAGTTGTTGACTTGTATGACAATTTGTTGACTTCTGAAACTGGTGAGCCTCGATTCTCAATCTTGGATGAACGTGACGGTGATATCAAACTACTTGAACGGCAGATTGACAAACTGATTCACCAGTACGGGTGTAAGATTATCGTTATCGATGTATTGACTGACATCTTGCGAGGTGCTAATGCTGATATGCAAGAAGCACACATGCAGTATCAGAAGCAGATCGTTAAAACCGGTGTTACGATTATCAACGTTCTACACACTCGAAAACCTCAGAACACAGATGGTACATGGCGTAAGAGTAGTGAATATGAAGCGCTTGGCAGTGGTACATTTGTTCAGTCTGCGGCATACAACATTGTGATCAGTCGAGACAAAATGAATGACGACCCTATTATCAGAAACTTGACTCATGTTGACCTACCGAAGTGTCGTGGTGGTTCTACTGGCGCAATTATGCAATTACTGTATGATGTAGAAACGCGTGGACAGGTTGATTATAGTAAATGGCTTGAAAAACAAAACACTCAAACAAGCGAAGTAGAATTTTAGATAAAGGGCTTCGGCCCTTTTGTTTTATCGGGAGGAACAATGCATAGATATGACAAACACCTTCAAAGATTCTTTTATTACGATGAAAGTTCTGATAGTTTCTTGAAATGGAGAGTATCAACAACCAAAAGTGTTCTCCCAAATAGTGATGCTGGCACTTTCGACGGTAAGTATTGGAATGTGAAACTTCACGGTAAACTACTGAAGGTACACAAAGTAATCTGGGCACTTCACAACGAATTCAAAGATCAGACAAATATGGAGATTGATCATTTCGATGGAAAAACAGAAAACAATAAAAATTCCAACCTTAGACTTGTAACTCGAAAGGTTAATATGCAAAATCGTAACATTAGTGCAACAGCGAACACTTCAGGTATTTTTGGTGTAAGACAACGTGTTGATGTTAATGGCTCAATTAGGTATGTCGCATTCTGGATGGACCTGAAAGGTAAGCATCGTTCAAAGACATTTGCTGTAAATAAGTATGGTGATGCTCTTGCTCGTGAAATGGCTATCCAATACCGGAAAAATCAAATTGAACTATTAAACAACTCTGGAGCTGGTTATACCGAAAGACACGGTAGTGTTGTTTAATAAATAGGAGAAATAGATTTTGGAAGAAATTAAGTTTGAGAAAGTCTTTGATGATTGGATTTACGATCTCGAAACTTATCCAAATGTGTTCACATTTGCGACTATCTTTGCCAATGGTAAAGGTAAGCGTGTGTTTGAAATCTCTGATCGAAAGAATGATATCAATGAACTGTTGGATTTCCTTCGCAAAGTAAAGACTGCTGGTCATCGTCTGGTTGGTTTCAACAACGTTGGTTTTGACTATCCTGTTCTTCATTTCATTCTTGAGAAAGCCAAAGAAGCAAAGAAACAAGGGAAACAGGTTCAAGTTAGTTCGGCTGAGATTTACAGTAAAGTTTGTAAGCTAATTGAAGCTGCTAAGTTCAACAAGTTTGGATCTGCTGTAAAATCAAGTGATGTAATTATCCCTCAAGTGGATTTGTTTAAGATTCACCACTTTGACAACAAAGCTAAGATGACCAGTCTGAAAGTTCTGGAATTCAACATGCGTAGTCGAAACATTGAAGACTTGCCTTTTCCAGTTGGTATGCGTCTCAATGATAAGCAGAAAGATGAACTGATTTCGTATAACCATCATGACGTGTTTGAGACATTGAAGTTTTATCACCACTCGATGGATGCGATCAAGCTTCGTTCTGAACTGACACAACAGTTCGGTTTTGACTGCACCAACTACAATGACACCAAGATAGGCAAGGAGTTGTTTGTCAACCGATTGGAAGCAGCTAAACCTGGTGTGTGTTATCGTGTTGAGAAGAAAGGTCAGACAATGGTTCGTAAGATCCAGCAGACCAAACGTGAAAGTATCAATCTTGCTGAATGTGTACTACCTTACATCAAGTTTGATCGACCTGAGTTTCAAGCAATTCACAAATGGTTCACAGAACAGGTTATCACTGAAACGAATGGTGTGTTCTCCGATCTAGAAGAACATCAGCTTGGTGATGTCGCAAAATATGCGAACATGAAAGTCAAGATGAAGAAGATGAATTGTCCAGAACTTGGGGCAAAGAACAAGAGGTATGTTCCTACTGAAGAACACATCCTTGAGATGATGAAAGAACACCCGATGGGTTGGGTTGAGGCTGTATTGCTCAAAAGTCCTAAAGGTGCTGCAAGTTATTGGTTCTGCTGGAAAGTTACTGCTGGTGTTGCAGGGATTGATGAGAGTAAGAAGACCAACAGTAGTCCTTTGAACGTTGTTATCAACGGTTTTCAATATGACTTTGGTACTGGTGGTATTCATGGTTGTAAGAAGGGGATTACAGTCAGCGGGAATGGTAAACGGATTTACACACTGGACGTTGCATCGTATTATCCAAACCTGTCTATCCAGAACAAGATTTATCCTGCACACTTGGATGTTCTTTTCTGTGATGTTTACCAAGATTTGTATGTCGAGCGACGGAGCTATCACAAAAAGTCAGCGTTGAACAAAGCTTTGAAACTGGCATTGAACGGTACTTATGGTGCATCGGGTGATGAATTCAGTCCAATGTTTGACCCTAAGTTCATGATGTCGATCACAATCAATGGTCAGTTGTCGTTGTGTATGTTGATGGAGAAATTGATTGCGGAAGTCGGTGCAGAAGTGGTAATGTGCAACACTGACGGTTTCGAGTTCGTTGCAAATGATGATCCTGAGACAAAGAAAAAGATTGACAAGCTCGTTACAGAATGGGAAGCTTTGACAGGTCTTACGATGGAAGGTGCATTGTACGATAAGATGATGTCTGCCAACGTAAACAACTACATTGCGGTTTTCCGTGGTGGTGAAGTTAAGCGTAAAGGTGCATATGAGTACAAAGACCTTGAATGGCACAAGAATCAATCAGCCTTGGTAATCAAGATGGCTGCTGTGCATGAGCTGTTGGGTCTAGGAGACGCTGAAGACTTCATCCGTAAGCATGATGACCCTTTCGATTTTATGTTGCGTACAAAGGTTCCTAGAAGCTCTAAGCTGGTGTTGCTCAATGAAGAGACAGGTGAAGAGAAGCAGTTGCAGAACATTTGCCGCTATTATCCATCAGTACATGGTGGTAAGCTGATCAAATTGATGCCGGCATTGGAAGGTAAAGAGGCTTTGGGTGATCGTCGTTTGTCGATTGATGCTAAATGGAATGTGACACCTTGCAACAATATGGATGACTTCTCGTGGGGTATCAACTATGATTACTACGTTGAAGAGGCTAAGAAGCTCGTACAGGCGATCACAGGCGATGTTGAATTGGATGATGACGAAGGAGACGATGAATGACTGTTGATGATAAACGTGCTTTTCTGTGTGCTTTGAATGACCTTATGGTAAGACATGATATCAAAGAAATTTCCGGTTATGCTAATGGTGAAATTTATGTTGAGCGATCTGGAACAACCCGAGACTGGGCACTCTTTGATCTAGGAACCATTTCAGAGATTGAAGAAGAAATTAAAAATCTGAAATAAATGTTGACAAGCGACCAAACTCAGGTAGAATGGTCGCTATCAAACAAACGGAGTGGTGAAAATGTTGGATTTTTCAGTCAAACGTGATACACGAAACCTTTTGGGGTTTACACATAAAGAAGTTGAAGATCAGATGTGTGGTAATTCATCCCACGACCATGGTTATATCGTAACCAATAATCTTGGTCGGTCTGTATTGGATTGGATGCGCGAAAATAAACACCAAACTGTTCGTGTTTACGAGGATCACTGAAATGAACGTAACAATTCATAGAAACATAATCACGTTTTCAAATGTTTCTGCTTCTCAGATTGCAACCATGGTTTATGAGCGACGACTAACCCAGTTGAATCTTGTGAAAACAGGGGAAAGCAAACTTGGTGATGTCGTTTTTGATTTGTCGTATGCGATGCGTGAACAAGAACATCGTGAATTTGCGGGTTTGATTCATCGTTACAACGCAGAACAACGAGCAAAGAACCCTCATCTGGAACCGAAGGGTGATGGTCCTAAAGGTCCAACTCCACCAACAGGTGGTACACCGGGTGCGGCAAAAGCTGTAGAATTTACCAAAACTAATGCAATCGCTGCTTGACATCGTTACAACAATCGCGTATAATTCGCAAAAATAAATCAACAGGAGAGTATAAAATGCGTAAAGAACCATCGTTGGGCAATCAAATCCTCGTATCTGCTGGCAATTTCTTTGTCGGTAAGAAGCTGTCGCATGAAGCACTGGTTGAAAATGCTCTGGAAGCCTTCACCAAAGCTGAAACCCAAATGGGTGATGCAATCAATCTGATTCAACTTCAGATTGATGATGAACAACGTGCAATCGCTGAAGCTCAACAACGTGTTGAATCGGCATCTCAGTCGAAAGACAAACTGAATCGTGTACTTGACCGCGTTCGTGCATTCACTGCTTGAGGGTTGTAACATGAAACAAGAAGAGTTTGAATCATTAAAAGCCGGTGATACCGTTGTATACAACGGGGCTAACTCACATTATTATGGTTGTGTTAAAGGTGACATCTTGACACGAGTTGACATTTGGTTGGACGATAACAGCACTCGTCGTTTTAACTATGATGGTGATTGGGATTTCTTCCAAGCTGATGAAGTAGATTTCATTAAGGAGTGATACATTGAGTAAGAAAAACAAGTCACCTGTACCAACTTTGAACTTGAAGGGTGACGACTTCATTCACTCCGTTCCTGATGAAATCAGATTGGAGTTGATTATTCATTGGAAAGGTCAAGGTTATCAACCTGAACATATTAATCCTGTAAAGGCATTTGCTAAGCAGGATGGTAAGTTGAAGATTATTAACCGGAACTTGCCTGATGTTTGTTATACATTCGACATCAAAGAAATCAAAAACGTATTTGTCATGCCAATGGATGAAATCTAATGATCACTCTTAAAACACTACCTGACGCTACAGCACAACAAGTATTCGATCAGGTTGTAACACATCTTCGTAAACAAGGTCAACAATCACTCGGGTCAGATGGTGATTGTGCTTACCGAGGCAGGTATGGCTTAATGTGTGCGGCTGGTTGTTTGATCGCTGATGATGAGTATGATCAACACTTTGACACAGCATGTGATACCACTTGGGATAAACATGTTGAGCGTGGAAACTTCCCATCAGATCACCGTGACTTGATTAAATCGCTTCAGGTTATCCATGATGATACTGAAGTTTCTGAATGGGAAAGAGATTTCAAAGAGCTTGCTGGTTATGAAGGTCTTGTTTATAAACCTACGGAGGGTAAATAATGGCTGTTACTTTGGCTGAAAAGTTTGAGAAGTTTGATTCTGAGAATCCGGGTGTCTACTTCTTGTTCAAACGTTTTGCAAATGACTTGATTAAAATCGGTCGCAAAACTTTGAGTGCCGCATTGATCGTTGAACGCATTCGTTGGGAAGTGAATATCAATACTGTTTCGGATGATGTGTTCAAGCTGAGCAATAACCATACGGCATTCTATGCTCGTAAATTCATGAATGATTTCCCTGTACATGGTGAAATCTTCCGTACACGTGAACAAAAGGTATAAGGAGAAAATATGCTTAAGAAGTATCTGTATCAAGTTGATAATTTCACCACAGCAACTCGTGAGGCTGCTCGTATGATCCAACGAAGCTTGCGTAACTCTGGTGTTAGTCCTACCCCTCGAATCGTCCAGAAGCTCACTGTAGAGCGTATAGTACGATGAGTAAGATAACTCTTACAAGTGAACAAACCCGTTATCTGTTTCGTGAAGAAGGATGTGATGAATTTGATCTAGTTCTTCATGAGGAAGGTGATTGGGACGTTGATATCAAATACCAACATCTCACTAATATCTATTTCCAAGAATCTACAGGGAAATATTTCGAAATGGCCGTCAGTCGATCAGGAAGCCCTTTTACCGATTGGTCTTATAGCTTTGAGTATAGTGGTTCTGATCTGGTTGAAGTTAAACTGGTGGAGAAAGTAATTACCACAAAGACTTGGGTGCGTGTTTGATGAAGGTCCTAAACGTCCTCTTTAAAATCACATTGGCATTGTCACTGATTGCCTTGGGAACTTTCACCATCATGTGTTTTTGGTCATGGTTTATCGTTCCTTTTGGTGTAAAACCTATCGGGTTTGCTCATGCTTTGGGTTTATCGATGATCGTTTCATACTTGCAGCATCGTCAGAAAATGGTTTTCAACCCAGATGTTGTCCTTAAACGACCATTCTTGAAAGTGATGAAAGATCGATTCACTTGGAATTTCATCGGGTTGGGGATGGGTTATATCGTATCACAATTCATTTAAATTCTTCGAAAAGAGCTTGCATTCTGTGTCAAATGTGTGTATAATGGGCGGCTTACCGATAGTGATTATCATTTGACGTAAGTCGCATCAAAGAAAAATATCTGCCAGCAATTGGCAAAACTGAAATCTGCAAAAGGAAAAATCATGTCTAAGAAGTTCGTATTCAATGCCCAAACCCCACAAAATAACAACGAAGATCGCCAAAACATCGATTTCGAAGCTCTTTCGAAACACGTAGTTGACGCTGTTGGTTGCTCGGATAAACCTGAAGCACTGATTGGTATTGTTAGTGGTGTAATTGATCTTGGTCTGCAAGCACAAGAAGATGCAAAGATGGAGTGGAAAGGTGACGCAGCTTCCGAAGCTGAAGAACTGGCAAAGAATGATAAACAATACTTTGAAACTCTTCCTAACGAAAAAGGTGTGTCAACTCGTTACAAACGCTGGGCAGTAAAAGCTCAACGTTGTGTTGCTCTGACCATCGACTTCCCAAGTGTTCTGGTTAACCGTGGTAAGTTCTTCGACGAAAATGGTGTTGGTGAGGAACTTCCATTCCGTGCCCTGTTGAACAACGAGTTTGGTCTGAAGGGTGTTGGTAAAGTTGTTGGTAAACCATACAGTCTGCGTGAACAACGTAACGATGATGGTACTTGGAGTCTGAAGAATAACACCATCCTGTTCAAACTAGGTCAGGCTGTTAACGCTCTGGATGAACAAGGTAACTTCAAACCGGCATATCTGGGTAACCTGATTGGTCAAGCTGCAATGTTTAATGTTCATGTCTTCCTGAATGAGCATGCTGGTAAGCAATATCTGAATGAGAAGTTGGCATTCAATGGTCCTGTTCCAAAGATGATGGTTGATATGGGTGCCGTCCCTACACTGGATGAAAAGTTCATGTACATGGTGAACTTCAAAGGTGAACAAGACCTTGATGCTCTGAAGTCTCTTCGTCAAAGTGTTATCAACACAATGAAACTGGCTGAAGACTTTGCTGGATCGGATGTTGAAAAAGCACTTATCGAAATTGGTAAAATCAAAGTGGGTGACGCTCAACCATCGTCTACTCAACAACAGGCTCCTCAAGCAAGTAAGCCACAAGCTGAACCGCAAAAGACTGTAGATTTTGACCAGTTCGACGACGATATTCCATTCGCTCCAATTGGTTTGCAAGAAGGTCGTTTGTTCTTGCACATGATCTAAGTGAAGAAGTGTTTTAAGTGTGGGGTTGAAAAACCCCTTGCTTCCTTTTACAAACATGCTCAAATGGCTGATGGTCATTTGAATAAATGTAAGGAATGCACAAAGACAGATGTTAAGAAACATCGAAAAGAAAATGACAGTGTTCGTGAATATGATCGCAAACGTGGAAATCGTCAGTCTAAAGAAGATGTCCAACGGTATCGATCTGAAAACCCAAGAAAATGGGAAGCACATAAGTACATTAACAACTCAGTAAAGAAAGGTTTGATTGTTAAACCTGAATTGTGTGAAAGTTGTGGAATGAAACCAATAAGTGCAAAAAGTATTCACGGTCACCATGATGATTATTCGAAACCAGATGTTGTTAGATGGTTGTGTGCAAAATGTCACCACCGCTGGCACGCTGAACACGGAGAAGCATTGAATCCATAGGAGAGAATATGATTGAAGTAACAGATGAGCAATTGGTAAAAGCCTTCACACTTTGGGTTTCAGATTATCACGAAAATGGTGGTTTGTTTGATGATGAAGCTTATGAACAATATAAGGATCTGAGTTATCCTGAGTTTGCGAAAGAAGCATTCAAATATTACATCAACAAAATCAAAGGTGATGTATGAGTCTTATCGGATTGGTAACACTTGTAACCGAACTTGGTGATGACTTTGTAATTGATGCCTACAACGATATTGATGAAGCACAACGTATCGCTACCGACTTTATCTTTGAAACAGGCAACCCTAACTATTATGTTCAATATGTTGAATTGAAATAAGGAGAGATAAATATGAGTCAACTTGATTTGCTGGATGAAATGGATGGTTTTGAACCTGTAGAACGCTTCACTTTGAGTGAAGAAGATTTGTTTAAACGCCTTACCCAGTTGGAAACCGACAAACTTACACTTGCTGCTGACATTGCTCAGTTGAAGAAAGATTCGAAGTTTGATGAAGACGAAAACCCTAAAGGTCTTGATAAGGAGATTGTTGCATTGGTCCACGACTCTGCAAAGTTGCATGCCAAGCGTGACTTCGAAGAGAAGAAAATGAAAGCCAAAGCAGTATTCGCAAAGTATGAGGAGCTTACGGGTTATAACTCTTAATACAGACAATTTGAATATCAACTAACCCGCCTTGTGCGGGTTTTGTTGTTTCTGGAGGTTGATAAATGTACACAATTTGGTGTGAGTGGGATATCGGTGTAGAAGATAAAATCTTTTCAACTCTTGAAGTTGCTGCAAAACATGCAGTGATCAATCTGGAAGCTTGTGGGATTGAAGAATCATTTGACGAGTTAAAGTCAGAAGGTTTAATTGGCTTTGATTCTGTAGAAGTGATCACTGAATAAGGAGGTGAACAATGAGTATTGATTACGATTCGATGACATACGTTGGTGTGTACGCTGGTGATCGGCCAGCCGATGCTGAACAATATCTGATTGATAAGGGTTTGCTTCAAATTGGTGAATTAGTAGAAAAATATGGTGATGATATTCAGTACATGTTTCGAATGGGTTTCCCATTGCAAGTACAGTGTGAGAATTGTTGGACTGGCGAAGGTTGGTATATCGGATTTGAAACACACCCTTCCAGCTATAAAGATTTCGATGGTTTGATCCAAAGATTTGCTGAGTTGACAGGTGATACTGCTGAAGTGATCACATTTACACGAGTTAGCTAAGGGGAAATTATGGCTTACGTTTATGAAGTAATTGAAGATGGTGTAGTACCAGATTGGCTTGAAGAGGCTTATGAATGTGGTGAAGTAATTCAAGTTTTGACATCCATTGGTTGGATCACTGTTGAAGATGAAGACTTCAATGGTTTCCGCAACGGTGTAACTTATCGGATTATGCCATGACAGAACCTAATCATGCAGTAGTCGATCTAGATGCATTCAAGTACGCAGCAGCCTATGTCGGTGAAAAGAAAAGTATCCGTGTAGTTCACAAGACTGAAGATTGGAGTGAAGAGTTTAAGTCTCGTACCGCTTTCTGGGGTCACTACAAGAAGAAAGCCGGTGGAGTTCTCGCAGAACTCAATAAGGAACGCGATAGTCCTTGGTTGCCAGAAGAGTTCGACATCGAAGATATCTCGATCCCTGAGCCAATACAGAACGTCCTACACACTGCTAAAGTGATGGTAGATGACATCCTTGCTCAATCTGGTGCAAAGACTTACGAGATGTACATGGGTAAAGGTGATAGCTTCCGTGTAGAACTAAGTACGTTGATGAAATATAAAGGTAATCGTGATAATCTGGTTAAGCCTTATCACTTGGATGAAGTGACCAACTATTTAGCACGTCGTTATCAGGCAGAGTTCATCACAGATATTGAAGCTGATGACATGTGTGTCATTCGTGCTTATCGTCAACCTAATCACTTCATCATTGGTGAAGATAAAGATTACTGGGGTAGTCCTGTAAATTACTATGACATCAACCGTACATATCGTGGTATTGTCAATTGTAATCAACTTGGTAAGTTGTTCAAGGATGAAAAGAAGTATGTTCGTGGTGAAGGTCGTATGCATTTGTACTACCAAATCATCAGTGAAGACACTGTTGACAACTACAAAGCGAACTGTTTCTCCGATATTGAATGGGCTAGTGTGAGTGCGTTCAATACTCTTGTTGATTGTAAGACTGACAAAGAGTGTTTTGAGGCGATGGTTCACACCTTCAAGCATCTGTATCCAGAACCAAAGGTTGTTCAAGGTTGGCGTGGCGATGACATCCAGATCGATTGGCTCTATGTCTTTCAGGAGATGTTTAATATGGCTCAAATGAAGCGTGTTATTGATGAACCGTTGATTGATGTTAAATCTGTACTTGATCGAATGGGAGTTGCTTATTAATGGCTAAATGGTATTGTGAGAGTGAGCCTTCGGCGGGTCAAATCTCTGAAAAGGATTACAATATTCGGTCAATCATTGAGCGTGTTCTTGAACGTTATTCCAAGGACATGGAGAACTATTCATATTATGGTTCCAACATTGGTTGTTCTGAAAATGATTATGATGATATTGCTGAAGATATCATGACTGAACTTGAACTTTGGGAGAACGATAATGGGTTGTGATTATGGTGTAGCACTCGCGTTGTTTGAAGAGGATCGTTGGGCACCAGAGGACCAAACACGGTCATATTGGTACGAGAAGTGGGGTGGTTTCTACTACAGTGAGAACGACGATGTGAGTGATCCAGAAGAATGGGATGGTGGAGGTTACTCATCTGACCGTGTTCGAAATCGTGTAGTCAAAGGTAAATACTTATTGGTTGATCTTGATGATTGTTCGGGTGGTCAGTACCAAGCAATCTTTTCACTTGATAAGGAGATTAAGGATGAGTAAGAAAGTTTATGGTTACGTAATCATCAATAGTAAGACTGGTGAACAATGGGGTGGTACATATGCAAGTAAAGCAGGTGCCTCTAGTGCATACAACCACCATTTCAACAGCTATTGGAGTAAACCAAAGCACAAATTCGCCGACCAGACATTGTGGGTTCGTAAAGAACTGGTATTAGCTGATGAGTGATTCGAAGTTCAAGCCTTGGGAGGAATTACCACACATCTGGAAAACTGAAGCGGCATGGTTGTCGTGGATTCGTGGTGGGATCAGGCGTAGTTTGTGGAATCGATCACCTGTAAAAATTGAGTTCATCAACAAAAATCGTGTTAAGATTCCCAATCCAAACCCCAAAGCTGCAATCAAAATGATTTGGGGTGGTACTTGTGCGTTGACAGGAATGCAGCTACCAATCAAATTCCTTGAGGTTGACCATGTTAAGGGTAACCATTCCCTTCGCTGTGCAGCGGACATACAGGCGTTTGTAGAGGGTATCGTCAGTGTGTCCATAAAGGACTTGCAATTCGTTTCGAAAGATGCTCACAAGATCAAGAGTTACGCTGAGAAGATGGGTATCCCTTTTGAGGAAGCAGTCACCATCAAAAAGGCTATCGAGATGGAAAAAACTGGGGTAAAACAAACAGTTGCATTCCTTGAACAGAACGGGTATACTGCGACCAAGACCAAAGACAAACGTCGAATTCAACTAATCGAACATTTTAAAAAGGAGCTATCAAATGCAAAAAGTTAAACTTGTTAAATGTAATGAAGGTGAGGGGCTACCTGACCTTACAATTGGAAAAGTTTACGAAGGATGGTTTAGTGAAACCGGTATTTTTGCTGTAGACAAGGATGATGTCGGTGAACAAAATGAACTCTACATCGGCGAGTTTGAGGTTGTTGATGAAGAATGACATTCGTATTGTTGCGCTTCAAAAGGATGGAGTCGAAGTGTATCAAGTCTCTCGTGTTCTTTACAAAGAAGATGGTAACGTGTTTTACGCCGAGAACCCATACTCGGAATACGAGACGCTTGAAGAAGCTTATGGGTTTGTAGACCAGATGTTTAAAGCATCTTTGAAACCATTGTTGGTAATCAATTCAGATGGGAGCTATGAATGATGGCTAAGACAATCAATAACGTGGTGATTCAACTTGACGATGAAACTCTGAAGTTGTTGTTGCAAAAGATTGGTGAACTTGAACATCGTGTTTCTGAACTTGAGAGTAAAGTAGGATGAACGTCAGCACTTTTATTTCACTGACACATGTTGCATTGTTTATTCAAACTGCATTAGTGTTTCAACTTATTGTCTGAGGAGAGAAGATGAGTTTTGCAATTTATGGTGAATCCAATGGTTATGTTCATTTGGTAGCTGGTGACTCACGTACTGAAGTAGTTAATTTGTTCATTGAGGATCTGCAAGCTACAGGTGTGGACATCAATGAAATCTTCAATGTGTTTGGTGTTGAAAACAATCAAGAAGACAAAGAGCTTGAAGATTGTGTTGAGAAACTAATTCGTGGTGAAACTGATGTCCTACAGTAAGATGTACATTGTTGTACTGGATAAAGCACCTGATTATATGGTGCCAACTCTTGTTGCTCACAGTGTATTGAATGCTCATCTTGCTTTTCAATATAGTCCTGAATATCAAGAATGGTTGACCAACTCTTTTCGAAAAGTTGTAGTACATGTTGATCAAAATGTCTTTGATAAAATTGCATCACGGTTCTATTGTCACAAAGGACATGAGAATACAATCTGTGATGCTAAACCGAGTTGTCTAGTTCTAGTACCGATGATGACACATGAAGTAACACCAATCCTTAGCTTCGCTAAGTTGTGGAAACCCAAGGAGGTTTAATGAAAGCGTATGGTCTTCGTGTATTGAAGAATGATGAATCAGTGTGGAGTATTATCGCAGTCGCAAACAGCATCGATAAACTAACCCCATTTATAATCACGCAAGATAATACTCAGTTCGTAGGAAGTCCTGATCGTTTGAACTCTCCTAGCATTGTACGTTATACCAGTGAAAATTTGTACCCTCGATATATGATTGAGGAAATCCCATATGTTGTATGAGGAGGTTTAATGCATCCTGATAAAAGAGCTGCACTTATTGACTGTATTTCAAATCTGAAAGATGCACTTGATTCCCTTGACCTGTCTGATGATCAAGATGATGATTTCCTGATTGCCACACATTGGGGTATCAAAGATGTAATTACAGATATTGAAATTGAACTGGAGGATGAATGATTAAGTTTGATAAAGAGTGGCACAAAGCAGCATTGGAACTTCGTGGTTATGGTTTCGGTAGTCGTAAAATTGCTCGTAACTTGGGCATTGGTAAAACTACAGTCAATGACTTCTTCAAGAAGTATGACGCTGAACTTGTAAAACCAATTCTGAATAAGAATGGTCCTCGCATTCTAATCTATGATATTGAAACAGCACCAATTCTCGCCCATGTATGGAAGTTGTGGGATAACAATGTCGGTTTGAATCAAATCGATTCCGACTGGTATATTATGAGCGTTTGTGCTAAATGGCTCGGTGAAGATGAAGTGTTTTATTGGGATCAGAAAGATGTAATCCCTATGGAAGATGACACATTTCTGTTATCTAAGTTGTGGTCGCTGCTGAACGAAGCTGATATTGTTATTGGTCAGAATGTACGTCGGTTCGATACCAAGAAAGTTAACGCTCGCTTTGTACTTAATGGTTTTCCAAAGCCAAGTACATACCGACAAATTGACACAATGATTATTGCCAAAGATCAATTTGGGTTTACGTCTAACAAGCTGGAGTACATGACTGATAAACTTTGCCCTGAGCATAAGAAGAGTAAACATAAGAAGTTCCCCGGTCATGAGTTGTGGGCTGAGTGCTTGAAGGGAAATCCTGAAGCATGGGAAGAGATGAAGAGTTATAACATTGATGACGTACATGGTACTGAAGCTTTGTTTAATGTCTTGTCTTCGTGGGACAGCAAGCTTCCAAATCTTGATGTTTACGTTGATGGTATTCTTGACATGTCTGAGTGGGTTGAAGATGGATACGTTCATACTCAGTTTGCGAAGTACAAACGTTATCGTAATATCAAGACAGGTCAACAGCGTCGTTCTCGTGTAAACGAATTGTCGAAAGAGAAACGTCAACAACTTCTGGCTAACATTGTTTAAGAGGTTATAATGCAAAGCAAAAGGCAAAGTTTGAAAGAGACTTTGACTAACACATTCACAGGCATGGCTGGTAGTTTCGCAATTACTATGCTGTGTCTGCAAGTGTTCACAGGTCCAGTAGCAATTGCTGCAAGTACAACAATTTTGTGTACTGTTTGGAGTATTGGGCGTGGTTATACAATCCGTCGCTACTTCAACAAACAACGGGAGAAAGTCGCATGATATATTATGAAGTAGTGGAAGATATCGGTGATGGGTACGCTTGTTCTCGCAAGTTTCGAACTCGTGAAGAAGCTGAATCTTATTCAGAAGAAAATGAAGGTTGTATGGATGGTGTCTATATGCTTGCTTCTGACGCACCAAATTTCTATCATGATAAGGTTTACCGTTACATCAAAGAAATCAAGATGAAAAATGGTAATGCTGATTTCATCTTGGGTAACACGTACACCTACAATGAAGATGAACAAGGGTTTGAAGACATTTATGGTGACATTCATTATATGCCACACCCTAATGAACCTCGTGATGAAATCGACGGATGGGCGACTAGCGATTACTTTGGAGAAGTGTAATGACTGTTGAACGTAATGTAGACTCAATGATTGAAGCCATCCGAGATTGGGAAATGGAAGCAGGTGAATCATTCACTGATTACTTCCTTGATCGTTGGCCTTTTGGTAGCTGGGCGTACTGGTTACTTGGTAAGGGTCATACTGAGTGGGCTAATACAATAATTAATGCTCACGAACAAAAACAGTATGTTGATCAAGATGCTAAGTTCATGTGGTTTGACGACTACTTACCAGATGAAAATGGTATGCGTTGGTCTGAAGAACTCTACCTGAAAAACGTCCGTGTCTGGGCTGAATTCTTGGTTGAGAGTGACCAATACTTCCGTCGAGTTAATAAGTTTTTCGATGAATATTTCACACAGGGGACGACGAATGAAAGAACAAATTGAAGCGCTAATCAAATACTTGGAAGACGGTAACGATTTCGAAGATGAGTTTTATCTTACTTACATTGGTACGCTGAATGACGGTGATATCAGTGATTGGCACAACAACCACTTCGATGACAGTGTGGCTCTTGGTTGTGATGTTGGTCAAACAATGTTGGCTGACGAAATTATCGGTAAACTTAAACAAATTATTGGAGAGTAAATATGAACAATGAACAAGTTAAAAGCATGCGTGAACTGCAAACGGAAATTCATCAAGGTAACGTTGATGCTGGTTGGTGGACTAATCTGGCAACTGGTTTACCTAAGCCAAAAGGCGATGTAACCGAGATTCTGGCTAAGCTGTGTCTGGTTCACTCTGAAGTATCCGAAGCCACTGAAGGCGCGCGTAAAGACCTTATGGACGACAAACTTCCTCATCGTAAGATGGCTGAAGTTGAACTGGCTGATGCTTTTATCCGGGGTATGGATCTTGCTGAACATGAAGGTTGGGATATTGCAGGTGCTATTCAAGAAAAGTTGCTGTATAACGCTATCCGTCCTGATCATAAAATTGAACACCGTTTGGCTGAAGGTGGTAAGAAAGCTTAAGGAGATAAGATATGAGTAAATTCAATATTGGTGATAAAGTAAGAGTTGTTAACGACCAAGACAGTTGGTTAGACCCTGATAGCTTACCACATGACACAATTCTAACCATTTGTGAAGACTTTGAAAGTGATATTGATTATGTTAGTTCTGAAAACCTTACCATTCAGATCGAGGCACTTCGAAATTACCCTGAAGACTTTGAGAAAGTAACCGAGATTAAATCTGAAAACTTCGTACCGAAAGTTGAAGGTACTATTGGTAGTGGTTGGTCACTGAACCTGAATACTGGTGGTATTGCTTCTGGTTTCGGTCTTAGTAAACAACTTTTTGCTGAATGTGGGACAGAAACCATCATCACTATGGAACGGGCTAAAGAGTTGGGTATGTATCGCCCAAAACTTGAAGATCGTAAAGTTGGTAAGGTTCGTGTTGAACTTGTTGATAAAGGATTTCCTAATGCTTTGTGGGAAGTTGCAAGGTTGATGACAAAAGCTCAAGAGGTTAAGGGTTATGCCGATCATGATTGGAAAAACTTACCAAATTGGCAGGAATCATTTTCAGCAGCAGCTAGTCGTCACCGTATGAAACATAATAAGGGTGAGTTCTTTGATGATGAATTTGAAGATTTTAAGATTCTTCATAAAGTAAATGAAGCATTTAACGTACTTGCTGAACTAGAGCTGTTAATTGTGAAGAGAGTGCATGAGTAAATTGATATATGGAGTTGGGTTCAGCGATGGACCTAGTTCAATAAATGGAATAGAGTGTCCGTATCATCGACGCTGGCGAGACATGTTGAAGCGTTGTTATAGTCAGGCATATCTGAAAAGTAAACCGTCATACATTGGATGTGTTGTATGTGATGAATGGTTGACATTCAGCAATTTTAAAACTTGGATGATGACTCAGAACTGGAATGGTCGTCATCTCGATAAAGACATTTTGGGTGATGGTAAAATCTATTCACCAGATAATTGCTCGTTTATCAGCCAACACGTTAACCAATTTGTAAATATGGGTGGTTCGGATAAACCCACAGGTGTTACATATATACCTAATAAAAACAGGTTCCTTGCACAAATAGGACGACGTGGAAAGAGTGGATATATTGGACTTTACAAAACCTTTGAATTGGCAAACAATGCTTATTTAGTTGAGAAACGAAAAATGGCAGAAGATTTAGCGTCTGAACAGGATGATGCTAGGATAAGAAAGGCATTACTAACCAAATATAGTGAGGTGAAATTAAGTGATTGTAGAAGCTAAACAAACAAAGACTATTGATGTTGTAATTGACCCAATGAAAGTCTTGATCCAAATGTGGTATGAGTGGCGTGAAAGTATTGGTGTTCCTCGTAATTCACCAGTGTTTGGTGGTTATTGGATGGAATCTACAGGACCAGAAGGTGCAGAAGTTTGGTCACGTCTGAGATTGGCAAGTCGTGAAGAGATTTTGACATTCGAAGCATTTAAACAACTGTTAGATGTTTCTGCAAAATTGTACTAATTGGTATTGCATAATCTGGATGATTCATGTAGAATGGTCATCCAGTCATTCAAAAGGAGAGTTAAGTGGTAGATCAAACAAAGGCAACAGTAATCGCACACAGTAAGTCCAGCGTAACCGGTAAAGAAATCATCACCTTTGAACTAGAGTTTCCCCGGATTATCCTCGCAGAATTCAACACTCACAATGCTCTTTCCAAGAATGCTTCATCCTCTCGTGCTATTCCAGTACCTACAATGCTCAAGCAAGTTCGTGAGAACCCTGCTATGCCTGTTCGCTTTGGTGCTGCTAACACTGGAATGCAAGACAATGGTCCTCATGATGGCCTGATCGAAATTACTCAATGGGGCGGTGCTGTAAAGAAACTTACACACATTGAGGCTTGGGAACAAGCAGCATCAGATGCCAGTGATTGGTCTGAGTTATTTCATCAGGCCGGATATGCTAAGCAAATTTGCAACCGTCTGATTGAACCGTTCCAGATGATGAAAGTTGTAATGACTGCCACTGAGTTGAACAACTTCATTTGGCTACGTGACCATCACATGGCTGACCCAACTATTGCAGCTCTGGCTCGTAAGATCAAAGCAGCGTTTGAAGCAAGTGTACCTGTTGTATTGAATCCAGGTGACTGGCACGTTCCTTATTACAATGATGGTCAGTGGATCGCAAGTCGTACACTTGAAGTATATCCAGAAGTTACGGTTGACAAGTTTGGTCATAGTCTTGAACATGCATTGGTTATCTCTTCTTCTTGTAGTGCTCAAGTAAGCTATCGCAAGCTTGATGATACGATTGAGAAAGCTCGTGGTGTTGTAGCTCGTTTGAACTTGCAAGGTGAAGAACCAGATCAACCAGTTCACGCTAGTCCTCTCGAACACCAAGCGACACCTATTGCTACAACAATCCTTGAGGATGATAGCTTTGATGACTACATTCACCCTCTGAATGACCCTCATTACGTGGGATCATGGCAAGAAGGTATTACGCATATGGATCGTGACGGTACGTTGTGTTCTGGTAATCTGAAAGGGTTTATCCAACATCGTCAACTTGTACCTAACCATGTGAAGAGAGGTTGATATGAATTACGAAGAGATTTGTGTTGCCTTAGCATGTGCATGGGATGATTTCGATTAC